>JACCDV010444492.1_pt1 | contig 14963 bp, 13 predicted proteins | sample 7446131 | NCBI WGS metagenome assembly JACCDV01 (sample SAMN15323448, study PRJNA562643) | freshwater metagenome | isolation source: river surface water | place: USA:Blue River Watershed | collected 2017-08-17 | reverse complement strand
CCAATGCCCAGCAGGCCCACTTGAATCGGTTTCATATCGGTTGGTTCTCGGTCAAAAAACGGGTGACGTTGGTGTCCACGGCTCAGGTACCGTGGCGCTTGCGGTAATGGCCCAGGAAGCGTGCAATTCGGCCGACGGCATCGGCCAGGTCGTCCTCGTGCGGCAGGAATACCAGGCGGAAGTGGTGCGGCGTCGGGTAGTTGAAGCCGGTGCCCTGCACGATCAGCACCTTCTCCTCGGCCAGCAGCTCATAGGCAAACTGCTGGTCGTCTTCGATCGGGTACATCTTCGGATCCAGACGCGCGAACATGTACAGGGCCGCCTTGGGCTTGACGCAAGTCACGCCTGGAATGTCGGTCAGGAGTTTGTGCGCAAGATCACGCTGACGGCACAGGCGGCCTGTTGGCGCCACCAGGTCATTGATGCTCTGGTAACCCCCCAACGCCGTCTGAATGGCCAACTGTCCCGGCGTGTTCGCGCACAGGCGCATCGAGGCCAGCATGTTCAGCCCCTCGATGTAGTCCTTGGCGCGGCGCTTGTCGCCCGAAACAATCATCCAGCCCGCACGGTAACCACAGGAGCGGTAGTTCTTGCTCAGCCCGTTGAAGGTGACGAACAACACATCGTCAGCCAGGGACGCGATGGAGGTGTGGACGTTACCGTCATACAGCACCTTGTCATAGATCTCGTCTGCAAAAATGATGAGGTCGTGCTTGCGCGCCAGGTCGACGATCGCGCTCAACACCTCGTCGGGGTACAGCGCGCCCGTCGGGTTGTTGGGGTTGATGACCACAATGCCCTTGGTGTTGGGCGTGATCTTGCGCTCCATGTCCGCCAGGTCAGGCGTCCAGCCCGCCTGCTCGTCGCACATGTAGTGCACGGGCGTGCCGCCCGACAGCGACACCGAGGCCGTCCACAACGGGTAGTCGGGCGCGGGCACCAGAATTTCATCACCGGCGTTGAGCAGCGCATTCATGCTCATGGTGATGAGCTCGCTGGCGCCGTTGCCCAGGTACACATCGTCCACCGTCACCCCGGCGATTCGCTTTTCCTGGGTGTAGTGCACCACCGACTTGCGGGGCGCGAACAGGCCTTTGCTGTCGGTGTAACCCGCCGCGTGGGGCAGGTTGCGGATCATGTCCTGCAGAATCTCGTCCGGCGGCTCCAGCCCGAACACCGCAAGGTTGCCAATGTTGAGCTTGATGATCTTGTGACCTTCTTCCTCCATCGCTCGCGCCTTGTCCAGCACGGGACCCCGTATGTCGTAACAGACATTGGCCAATTTGGCTGATTTTTGAATGGTGGACGGGAACATGGCGATTGGGAGGTGAAACCTATAATTTCACCACACTTTATCCAAGGCACCGCCATGAAGCTTCAACCAGACCGAACGGATACCCTGTCTATTCAGGCCCACGGCCCCGGCTGGGTGATCGTCAACGGTCAGCGCTTCGAATCCAGCGTTGTGGTCAGCTCGCAGGGCCGGCTGGACCCCTGGGGTTGCGACAGCCGCGAAAGCCTTACCTCCGAACACTTCGAAGTGCTGGCGCTCGATCAACCGGAACTGGTGATTTTCGGCAGCGGCGCGCGGCTGAGTTTTGTGCACCCCTCCCTGCTGCGCCCACTCATTGAACGCGGGATTGGGGTGGAAACCATGGACACCATGGCCGCAGCGCGCACTTTCAACATCCTGGCCGGAGAGGGCCGGCGGGTAGCTGCAGCCCTGCTGATCGAAAGAAAGTCCTCGTAGGCAGGCCGCAATACCGGCCGACAGCCGTTCGCGGTAAAATAGTGGATTGGGTCCGGAGTATCGCTGTCCGGACGCCATTGTTGCCTACCAACCACGCAGGGGACCCGCTACATGGCCGTTGTTGTCAATAAACCCATTCCTGAATTTGAAGCCAATGCAACAGGAGGGATCAAGGTCACCCATCAAAGTCACCTGGGCCAGACCATCATCCTTTATTTTTATCCGAAGGACAATACCCCGGGCTGCACGACAGAAGCCATGCAGTTCCGCGACAAGTACAAAGATTTTGTGAAAGCCGGCGCGCAGGTATTCGGTGTTTCACGCGACAACATGAAGTCGCACGACGATTTCAAGGCCAAGCTGGAACTGCCCTTCGAGCTGATCGCAGACACCGAAGAAAAAATGTGCCACATGTTTGGCGTGGTCAAGAACAAGATCATGTACGGCAAGAAGGTCAAGGGCATCGAGCGCAGCACCTTCCTGATCGGCCCAGACGGCCTGCTGCTTCAGGAATGGCGTGGGCTGAAAGTCCCCGGTCATGTGGACGAAGTCTTGAAGGCGGTCAAAAGCCTGAAAGTGCCTGCCTGAGCGAGGCCTGAGGCGACACCGCTGCAGCGGTGGCATCGTTATTTTGGTGGTGCATAATGGGTTTATGCCCCTGAGTTTTGAATCTCGGTTCTCCCACCCACCACGACAAGCCGCCGGCTCACCCTGGCGGCTTTTTGTTTGACGGCACCACGATAGACCCATGCCTCTGCCACCAGCCCCCACCCGCAAAGCCGCCCGCGTCAATCTGCAAGCTGCACCGGCGGCAGCCCCCATTGCTCTGAGCGCCGACGACAAGGAACCGGCCAACGCTGTTGCGAGATCTGCCCAGCGCAATCGCAAATCCCGGTCTGTGGCACCCGCGGCAAACAATGCCGTTGAGGCACAAACCCCGGTATCTACCCCGTTACCGACCGTTCCTGCACAACCGGCAACGAACAGCGTCACTGCTGCTTCTACTGGCAGCACCGCCAAATCTTCTTCCTCCAGGCGCACCAAGGTCAAACGTGCTGCTGGCGGCCCCACACGGTTGTTTGTGCTGGACACCAATGTGCTGATGCACGACCCGACCAGCCTGTTTCGCTTTGAGGAACACGACATCTACCTGCCGATGATCGTGCTGGAGGAACTGGACAGCAACAAAAAAGGCATGAGCGAGGTGGCGCGCAACGCCCGCCAGGCCAGCCGCACGCTGGACAGCCTGGCCGCACAGCATGGCGATATTGCACAAGGGCTCGCGCTGGCCGCTTTGGGCAACACCGAGGTATCGGGACACCTGTTCTTCCAGACCGAACCACTGAGCAACTCCCTGCCGCTGGGCCTGCCCCAAGGCAAGGCCGACAACCAGATTCTGGGTGTGGTGCAGGCGCTGCGCGAAAAGCACCCGAACCGCGAGGTGGTGCTGGTGTCGAAGGACATCAACATGCGCATCAAGGCCCGGGCGCTGGGCCTGGCCGCAGACGACTACCAGAACGACAAAGCCCTGGGCGATGACGAATTGCTCTACACCGGCGCGATGGCCTTGCCGCCTGACTTCTGGACCCGCCAGAGCAAAACCATCGAAAGCTGGCAGCAAGGGGGTCACACTTTCTACCGCATTGGTGGCCCGATCGCGGAACAGATGGTCATCAACCAGTTCGTGTATTTCGAGGCCGCAGGGGAGCCACCGCTGTACGCCCGAGTCACCGAGCTGCGCGGTAAAACCGCTGTCTTGAAAACACTGCGCGACTACACCCACCTGAAGAACGCGGTGTGGGGCGTGTGCAGCCGCAACCGCGAACAGAATTTCGCCCTCAACCTGTTGATGGACCCCGAAGTGGATTTCGTCACCTTGGCGGGCACGGCTGGCACCGGCAAGACATTGATGGCATTGGCCGCTGGCCTGACCCAAGTGCTGGACGAGCGCCGCTACACCGAAATCATCATGACCCGCGCCACAGTGAGTGTGGGCGAGGACATTGGCTTTCTGCCTGGTACCGAGGAAGAAAAAATGGGCCCGTGGATGGGGGCTCTGGACGACAACCTTGAGTTCCTGGCCAAAGGCGACGGCGGCAACGCCGGTGAATGGGGCCGGGCCGCTACCAATGAACTGATCCGCAGCCGCATCAAGGTCAAGAGCATGAACTTCATGCGCGGGCGCACCTTCATGAACAAGTACGTCATCATCGACGAGGCACAAAACCTCACGCCCAAGCAGATGAAGACGCTCATCACGCGCGCCGGCCCGGGTACCAAGATCATCTGCATGGGCAACCTAGCGCAGATCGACACCCCGTACCTGACCGAGGGTTCCAGTGGACTGACCTATGCGGTGGACCGCTTCAAGGGCTGGCCGCATGGCGGCCATATCACCTTGGCTCGGGGAGAACGTTCGCGGCTGGCCGATTTCGCCAGCGACGTGCTCTGATCAGAAGTCGTCCGAATAGCTGGCCAGGCTTTCAAAGCGGGTCAGCATGTTCATGAATGCAAGCTTGACGGTCCCGGTGGGACCGTTGCGCTGCTTGCCAATGATGATCTCAGCCACGCCGGGTTCCTTGCACGCATCCTTGGTGTAGTACTCGTCGCGGTAGATGAACATGATGATGTCGGCATCCTGTTCGATGGCGCCCGATTCGCGCAGGTCGGACATCATCGGACGCTTGTCGGTACGTTGTTCCACCGAACGGTTGAGCTGCGACAGCGCGATCACCGGGCATTGCAGCTCCTTGGCCAGCATTTTCAGGCCCCGTGAGATTTCGCCCAGCTCGGTGGCACGGTTGTCGCCGCCGTCGGCGCTGGAGCCACTCATCAGTTGCAAGTAGTCCACCACGATCAAGCCCAGCTTGCCGCATTGGCGCGCCAAGCGGCGGGCGTTGGCACGCAATTCGCCGGGCGTCAGGCCAGGCGTTTCGTCAATGTGGAGCGAGACCGTGCGCAGGCGCTCGATCGCTTCGGTCAGACGCGGCCACTCGTCGTCGGTCAACTTGCCCGTGCGCAAATGCCCCTGATTGATGCGGCCAATGGAACCCACAATACGCACCGCCAGCTGAGCCGCACCCATTTCCATCGAGAACACGGCGACGGGCAAGCCCTCGTTCAGCGCCACGTGCTCTGCAATGTTGATCGCAAACGCGGTTTTGCCCATGGACGGTCGGGCAGCCAGCACGATCAAATCGCCCGGCTGCAAGCCCGCTGTCATCCGGTCCAAATCAATGAATCCCGTTGGTACACCGGTGATGTCGTTCGGGTTGTCCGCCATGTCTTGCACGCGGTCCAGCAAGTCCACCACCAGGGTGTCCATGGACTGGAAGCCTTGCTTCATCCGCGAGCCTTCCTCGCCGATGTTGAAGATCTTCTGTTCCGCCTCGTCCAGGATGTTCGCGACTGGCTTGCCTTTGGGATTGAAGGCCTGGGTTGCGATGTCGTCGCTGGCGGAAATCAGTTTGCGCAGAATCGCGCGCTCGCGCACGATTTCCGCATACCGCCGGATGTTCGCAGCGCTGGGCACGTATTGCGCCAACGAGTTCAAATAAGCCAATCCCCCGACTGCCTCGGCCTTGCCCTGACTCTGCAGTTGCTCGAACACGGTGATCACGTCCGCTGGCTTGCTGGCATTGATCAACGCAGCAATGGCGCCGTGCACCAACTGATGTTCAGCGCGGTAGTAGTCGCCCTCTTTGACCAGATCACCCACCCGGTCCCAGGCGCCGTTGTCCAGCAAGAGCCCGCCGAGCACGCTCGACTCGGCCTCCACCGAATGGGGTGGCACACGCAACAGCGCAACCTGACGGTCCCCACTGTACGAGGTCATCGGGGCGTCCAGATCATCCAGTGGAAAAATGTCTGACATGGCGTATCCTTGATCCAGTCAATTATGCAGGCAGCGACGCAGCAGAAAAATCAAAAGCCCTTGCAGGCAGAGCTTGCAAGGGCTTCAATTTTGGTAGGCGCGATTGGACTCGAACCAACGACCCCCACCATGTCAAGGTGGTGCTCTAACCAGCTGAGCTACGCGCCTGGGTCGGTAACAGACTTAAATTATAGCAGGAAAATCACGCTTCTGTCACCGCCTGCGCACCACTTGCACCCCCGGCACGTCAGACACAGCCGACATGACCTTCGCGACTCTGGTTGCGTCGGTCACCTCCACGGTAAATGTCATCCAGGCCACACCTTTGACAGATTGGGTCTGCACACCAATCACATTGATCTTCTCACGAGCGAAAGCGTCGGAAATGTCCCTCAACAGGCCCTGACGGTCCACAGCCTCCACAGCAACATCCACTGGGTAGAACGCGGGCTCGGTACCCTTGCCCTTGGCGCCACTCCATTGGACGTCAATCACCCGCCCCGGCTGCTTGACCGACAGGTTGGCGAAGTCGGGGCAATCTGCCCGGTGAATGCTGACGCCCTTGCCACGAGTCACAAAACCGCATATCTCGTCCGGCGGCGCCGGTTTACAACACCGCGCCAGCTGGGTCAGCAACGAGTCGAGGCCCACAACCAGCACGCTGCCCTGAGGCGATTTTTCGTCGCTGCGCGCCTTGCGCAGCACCACCTCGTCGGGCGTGGGCTTGGGCTCCGGCGGACTGAGCTGTTGCTCCACCGCACGCAAGGTGATTTCTTCTTTGCCCAAAGCCTCGGACAGTCCCTGAAGCGTGGGATAGCCCAGCGCGATCGCCAGTTCATCGAGGTTGATCGCGGTTTTGCCCTCCCGCTGCAACAGCTTGTCCAGCGCTTCGCGGCCACGAGCCGCATTGTCCTGCGCTGCCAATGCGTTGAACCACGCTCGAACCTTGCTTTTGGCGCGATGACTGACAAGATACCCTTGCTCCGGATTCAGCCAGTCGCGCGAGGGGCCTCCTTCCTTGGCAGCCACGATCTCTACCGTCTGGCCATTTTCAAGGCGGGTGTTCAGTGGCACCATGGCGCCGTCGATCCGGGCACCTCGGCAGCGGTGGCCCAGATCGGTGTGCACGGTGTAGGCAAAATCCACCGGCGTCGCGCCCTGAGGCAACTCCACGATGGCAGCGTTCGGGGTGAGAACATAAATACAGTCGTCAAACAACTGATTGGCTGCACCACTCAAATCGCGCTGCCAGGCCAGCAACTGTCGCAGTACGGCGATCTTGGCGTCGTAGTCGGAACTGGCGGTCACACCGGCATAGCCTTTGGAGCCCGCCTCCTTGTACGCCCAGTGCGCGGCCACGCCATGCTCGGCGTGATCGTGCATCGTCTGGGTGCGGATCTGAATTTCAAACGCCCGGTCTTGGCCATCACGCACCACCGTGTGCAAGGACTGGTACCCGTTGGGCTTGGGTTTGGCAATGTAGTCGTCGAATTCCTCGGGTACCGGGCTGAAATGCGCATGCACGTAGGCCAGCACCCGGTAGCAGTCGTCGATCTCGGGCACCACGACACGCAAGGCTCGGATGTCGAACACCTGGTCAAAGTCTAGCGACTTGCCCCGCATCTTCTTGACGATGCTGAAAATGTGCTTGGGCCGGCCTTGCACCTGAGCTTCGACCCCCTGGGCGCGCAAATCCGCCTCCAGAGCCAGCCGCACCTGCTCAACGTGGCTTTCACGTTCCACGCGCTTTTCGTCCAGAAGGCGTGCGATCTGCTTGTAGGTGTCGGGCTCGAGGAAACGGAACGACAAATCCTCCATTTCCCACTTGATTTGCCAGATACCCAGCCGGTTGGCCAATGGCGCAAAAATATGCAGAGATTCCTGGGCCAGATCGCGATCCGGCAGGGTTTTGGCAGCGGCGTGGTATCGCAAAGTCTGCAAGCGAGACGCGAGGCGCAGCATCACCACGCGCAAGTCGCGCGAGAACGCGAGCAACATCTTGCGGATGTTCTCTGTCTGGCTTGCGTCCAGTTCAGAGACGGGTGCCTTGCTGCTGGGCACGGCACCGCCCTGCCCCTGCTGCGCCAACCTCTGTGCCCTGACTTGCGCCGCCTTCAACCTGGCCTGGCGTTGCAGTTGCACCAGTTTGGTGGTTTCCATCGCCACATCGGCAAAGTCTGTGCCGAATGCTTTGGCGATGACCTCACGCGGGCGATTCAGATGCTGGCAGGCGTACACCAGGTACACCGTGGCCTGCATGTCGGGCGTACCACCGATGTGGCGCAAGATATTCACCACCGCATCCGCATGGGCGAGTGTGTTTTCGCCGCTGTCCAGCGATTCGGTGGCCAGCAAGGGCTCGGCGAACGCGCGGGCACGCGCCAGCGAAACTCCCGAAGCCTCGGGGGAATGATCGCCCGCCAAAGCCAATGCAATGGCGGTGTGGGGGGTATCGAGGGTCGATTCGGACAGCAAGGGATCGCTCATCATGGGGCCAGCAGAAACCCGGTCACTGCAGCCACCTGTTCGGGCACCACCAGCGTGGGAGCGTGCCCCACACCAGCAAACTCCACCAGTTGGGCACACGGCCCACGGGTCGTCATCTGTTGGGCGGTTTCGGCCGCCAGCAAGTCGGAATTGGCGCCACGAAGCAGCAGGGTGCGTGCCGTGATCGCATCGTACATCTGCCACAGCATGGCCTGGCCTTCGGCCGCAGCCCGCTGCATCTGCTCGGAATTTTGCGGAGCCAGCATGGCTTTGAAGGGGCCCCCTATGCTGGGGTCGTAGTGCAAAGACCAACCGCCTTCGACCGGTCGCAACATCGGACGGGTCAGCGCCAGCCATTGTTCGGGCGTGTGCGGGCCAAAGCCGGTGGAAATGGACCACAACGCATCGGCAGCAGCTTGCTCTGACGGATACACGGGCTGCACACCCACGTAATCGGCGATACGGCGCAAGGCTTGCGGCTCGATCACCGGTCCCACATCGTTCAGCACCAAGCGGCGCAAACCAACCGCTGGCTGCGAAGCCAGAGCCATCCCGATCAAACCACCCATGCTGGTGCCCACCCAATCGATGTTGAGGGCATACAACTCGGCCGAGCCGGTGGCAGCAGCGTGACGCTGGCGCAGGTGGGCGAGAAGCACGGCCAAATCAGTGGCGTAGGTGGGGACCTGGTAAGCCATGGGGTCGGCCAGCCAGTCGCTGTGGCCGCGCCCCGCCACGTCCACACACACCACGCACGCATGGTGTGCCAACGCGCGGGCCAGCACATCAAAGTCGCGGGCCTGACGCGTGAGCCCGTGCACGCAAACCACCACGTGGGGTGGGCAAGCCTCGCCAGTGGCATTCCACTCCCACCAGGCCAGGCGCCGCTCGGCGCTGTGTGCGGCTTTGGGGCCGGGCACATCAAGGTGGTGCAAAACGGGTTCCATCGTGTTCTCCCAAGGGTTGGCGACCCAAGCCGCCACCTTACATCCGTGATAATGACCGGGACTCAAATTCGGCCCAGGCCCCCTGAGCGGGTCAGCCGTTGATTCCCGTATGACTCTGATCGTAATTCAAATGGAGAACGCTTCATGCTGACCAACAAGACCGCTCTGGTCACCGGCTCCACCAGTGGCATTGGCCTGGGCATCGCCAAGGCGCTGGCCCGTCAGGGCGCCAACATCATGCTCAACGGTTTTGGTGATGTGGAAGCCGCCCGCGCCGAGGTGGCGGCGCTGGGTGTCCGTGTGGCTTACCATGGCGCCGACATGAGCCGCCCTGCAGAGATTGAAGCCATGATGCAGGCTGCAGCCAGCGAGTTCGGACGGGTGGACATTCTGGTGAACAACGCTGGTATCCAGCACGTGGCAAGTGTCGAAAATTTTCCGGTGGAGCGCTGGGATGCAGTGATCGCCATCAACCTGAGCAGCGCGTTCCATACCAGCCGGCTGGCACTGCCCGCCATGAAAGCCGCCAACTGGGGCCGCATCATCAACGTGGCGTCGGTGCACGGACTCGTGGGTTCAGCGCAAAAATCGGCTTACGTGGCAGCCAAGCATGGCATCGTGGGACTGACCAAAGTGACAGCGCTGGAGAACGCCACGACCGGCGTGACCTGCAACGCCATCTGCCCCGGCTGGGTGTTGACACCATTGGTGCAAAAGCAGGTGGATGCCAAAGCTGCGGCCCTGGGACTGACCAACGAGGAAGCGACCAAGTTGCTGCTCGGTGAAAAAGAGCCTTCGATGCAGTTCACCACCCCGGAAGAACTCGGAGACCTGGCGGTGTTTTTCTGCTCGCCTGCCGCCAACAACGTGCGTGGCGTGGCCTGGAACATGGACGGTGGCTGGACCGCCCAGTGAATCGCACCGAGCGACGTTTGTTCATTTCATCTGAACGCTGCCCGACACCGTGACCTGAACCAGGCTCTTGCCTGGCTCGGCCGGTAGCGGCGCCGCTGAAACCGCAGCACCCATTTCTGCGGCGACCATCAACCGTGGCCGCGCGGCTGGTGGCAAACCGGCTTCGCTCACAGCCACTTCGCGCACGGTGTACCCTTTGAAGCCGAAGTCCTGCGCAATCTGCTGTGCCTGGTTCTTGAAGCGAACGATCGCCTGCTGGCGCACATCTGCCTCAACCCGCTGGCTGGCTTCGCGGCTGACTGAAAAGTACATCTGCGAGACAACCATACCCGTCGTTTCACCAGCCAGGGCAGCCAACTTGGCCAGATCCCGGCCCTGCAGCAACAGTTCGGCGCTGCCCTGCCATCCGACGATCTGTCCCTCACGCCCATGTCTGGGCTGCACCGTGAAGGCGCCGGTGCTGACCTCCAAGCCCAAACCGGCCTTGCTGCGAGCCTGAGACAAGGCTCGGTCCAGGGCCGTCTTCAAATGACTTTGCACAGCGCTCGCCTCGGTGGCCTGGTGGCGCACCACCAGCACCACCGTCAGCCAATCCTGCACCACTTCTTGCTGGGCAGTGGCACTGAGTTGGACCACATTTTCGGGGGTAGAGACAACTTGAGCCGTTGCGCTGACAGATGCTGTCAGGATCCCCCACAGCAACGTCCAACGGGCTGCGCCTTGAGCGGGCAAAAGTGTCTGAAGGTAAAAGCCAGGGTTTCGCATGCAGTCTCACAAACATGTGGCGGAGCGTTGAGTTTGCCATCTTGCTGCAACCAGACGATCACTTCAACTCGCAAGCGACGGCTGTTTTACGCAACATCTGTAACAAGCCGTGACCCAGGCGGGCACGCCGGATTCTTTGGCGTTTGCGCACACCGCGCCAATGCCACAATGCGCGGATCGTTACACCGAGAAATTGAACATGCCCACGTCCAGCCAGCGCCCAGACCGCATCGTGGTGGTCGATGACGATGCCCGCATCCGTGAACTGCTCAACCGCTACCTGACCCAAGAGGGGTTTGACGTTTGGGTGGCCGAAGACGGCCGAGCGCTCAATCGCCTTCTGACCCGCGACACGGTCGACCTGATCGTGCTGGATTTGATGATGCCGGGCGAGGATGGATTGAGCATCTGTCGCCGGCTGAGAGCGCAGAACGACAAGACGCCCATCATCATGCTGACCGCGAAAAGCGAGGATGTGGACCGTATTGTTGGCTTGGAAGTGGGCGCTGATGACTACCTGGGCAAACCTTTCAACCCGCGGGAGCTGCTGGCCCGCATTCACGCGGTGCTGCGGCGGCGCCCACCGGCTGAAATGCCCGGCGCACCTTCGCTGGACGCCGAACTGGTACGCTTCGGACGCTTCGAGCTCGATCTGGGTCAACGCACACTGAAACGTGATGGGGTGGATGTCGGACTGACCACGGGAGAATTCGCCATGCTCAAAGCCCTGGTGCGCCACCCCCGGCAACCGCTGTCACGCGACAAGCTGGCGCAGTTGGCCCGGGGCCGGGAATTTGAACCCTTCGACCGAAGCCTGGATGTGCAAGTGTCACGGCTGCGCAAGTTGATCGAGGCAGACCCATCCGCGCCCCGATACCTGCAGACTGTCTGGGGCATTGGCTACGTTTTTGTTCCTGACGATGGCGAGGCCTGAACACCCAACCAGCCAGCGGACTCCACCCAGGGGCAGCATCAGCCTGTTCTGGCGCACGTTTTTACTGCTGGCGCTGCTGCTGCTTGGCACCATCGTCGCCTGGTTTCAGACTTTCCGCACGCTGGAGGAAGAGCCGCGCGCACTTCAGAGCGCCCGCCAGCTGGCGTCCTTGGTGAACCTGACCCGTGCGGCGTTGGTGCACGCCGATGCCATCGCCCGCGTATCTCTCGTCAAAACATTGGTGGAGGAAGAGAACGTGCGCATCGCGGTGCGCGAACCCACCGACACCCACGAGCCGTACAACCAAAGCCCACTGGACCAGCGGGTCAGTCAGGTTGTGGCTGAACATCTGGGTAAAAACACCATCGTGGCGCGGCAAGTCAACGGATTTGCGGGCTTGTGGATCGGATTCGAAATCGGCGAAGACGCCTACTGGCTGCTGGTTGATCCCGAACGGATTGACATGATTGGTGGCGTGACGTGGCTGGTTTGGCTGGCCATCGCCGCGAGCCTCTCGCTGCTCGGTGCGCTGGCCATCACTCGCCTCATCAATCACCCCCTGAAACGGCTGTCGGTGGCGGCAGCGCGCATCCGGGAAGGGGCTTTTCTGGAAAGTCGCCTGGACGAGTCGGTGGCAACGAACGAAATCAGGAATGTGAATGAAGGGTTCAACCGAATGGCCGAAAAGCTGGCTCAAGCCGCGGTTGACCGCACCCTGATGCTGGCCGGCATTTCACACGATCTGCGCACGCCTCTGGCGCGCCTGCGACTCGAAACCGAAATGAGCGTGGCCGACGTCACCACCCGGGACTTGATGGCTGCCGACATCGAACAGATCGACGCCATCATTGACAAATTCATGGATTACGCGCGTGCCGGGCGCGCAGAGGTCACGATCATCCAACTCGATGATGTGATCCAGAATGCTCTGCAACCTTGGCTGGTTCGTTCGGACATGGAGCTGGATCTGTCGATGCCGGAGAAGGTGCAAGCGTTGGGCGACTCTGTGGAGCTGGTCCGCGTGATCAGCAACCTGCTGGAGAATGTGTCGCGATACGGACGCAGCGCTGACGGCATCGCACGAGCGAGTGTGACGGTCCAAGTTCAGAATGACCAGGTCACGCTGGTTCTGCGCGACCAGGGGCCAGGGGTGACTCAGGAAGTGCTGAATCACCTCACAGAGCCGTTTTACCGTGCCGACACAGCCCGTACTTCTGCCGCTGGTGCTGGCCTGGGCTTGGCCATCGTCCAGAAAGCCCTGCTGCGCATGGGCGGTCAACTGACACTGAGCGTCCCCCCAGAGGGCGGACTGCAGGTTCAAATCACCCTTCGCGGTGTGGCCTGAAAATTCAGCCGCAAAACTCCCTTATTCGCGATATATCAATACCGCTGCCCGGGCTTCCATGCTCAACCCTTCGCCCACCGGGCCAAGTTTCTCTGCGGTTTTGGCCTTGACGTTGACCTGCTCCACCGTCAAGCCCAGCACTTCAGCGATGCGCTGACGCATGGCTGGCTTGTACTCCGCCAAACGTGGCGCCTGCGCGATCACGGTGCAATCCACGTTGGCCACCTGATAACCCAGAGCTCGGACACCGCGAGCCGCTTCTGCGAGCAGCACGGCAGAATCGGCTCCTTTGAAACGGGGATCGGTGTCGGGGAACCAGGTCCCAATATCACCCTGCCCGGCTGCGCCCAGCAAGGCGTCGGTGATGGCGTGCAGCAAAGCGTCAGCGTCGGAGTGCCCCAGCAAACCACTGTGATGAGGCACGTTCACCCCACCCAACCACAAGGGGCGCCCAGGCACCAGCGCGTGCACATCCCAGCCCTCACCCACCCGCCACGGCGGCAGTTGGCTCAAACGGTCATCGCTCATTTGTTGTCCTCACGTTGGTTAGTAGCGCGGCGACTCTGCAACACGGCCTCGGCCAAGGCAAAGTCTTCGGGGTAGGTCACTTTGAAGTTTTGTGCACTGCCGCGCACCAGCAGAGGCGTGAGCCCAGTGCGCTCCACAGCGCTGGCTTCGTCGGTGATGCCGGCAAATCCTTCGGCGCTTTGAGCCTCCAGCGCGGACCACAGGGTGGAAACGCGGAACATTTGGGGCGTCTGGGCTTGCCAGACATCGACACGATCCACCGTTTGCTCAGCGCGTCCTTTGCAATCAGCCCTTTTCAGGGTATCGGGCACCGGCACCGCCAGCAGACCGCCCACGGAGTCGTTGATGCAGGCTCGAATCAAAGCCTCCACCTCGGCTGGGCGCACCAGGCAGCGGGCCGCATCGTGTACCAGCACCCAGTCGTGCGGCCGCGCACCTGCGCCTTGCAAGGCCAGCAATCCGTTGAACACACTGTGGGCCCGCGTGGCGCCACCCACATGCCACACCCGCACCCGGGCGTGTGGGCTCGTGTACACCACATCCTCGGGGGCCACGACCACGCCCACACCGGCCAAAGCGGGCACCCCGAGAAAAGCGTCCACCGTGTGATCAATGAGCCGCGCACCCGCGATGCTTTGGTACTGCTTGGGTTGCGCCGTACCTGCACGGCTGCCGCTGCCAGCACACGGAATCAGCGCATAACAGCGAGCGGGCGCATCGGCCTTGTCAGGAAATGGGGGGGCGTTGGTGAGCATGGTGTGCGCTGATTCTAAAATCGCCAACAACGTCACCCCGCCTGTTGCGGGGTATTTGTTTTTGTTGCGCCGACCCAACTGCGATGGAACTGCCCAAACTCACCCCTGGAAAACGCTACGCCTTGCCGCAACCTTTGGGCTCGGCCGATGCGCTGTTGCTGGCCCAACTGGGGGTGCGCGAAAAGGCTGCCGGACGACCTGTGGCCATCGTCACCGCCGATGCCACCGACGCCCAACGCCTGTTGGACGAGTTGCCCTTCTTCGCACCCAGCTTGCGCTGCGCCCTGTTCCCCGATTGGGAAACGCTGCCCTACGACAGCTTTTCACCCCACCAGGATCTGATTTCAGAGCGGCTGGCAACGCTTTGGCGCATTCAGCAGCGCAAGGCCGAGGACGGCGCAGACGTGGTGATCGTCCCCGCCACCACCGCTCTTTACCGGCTGGCGCCCCCGTCGTTCCTGGCCGGCTACACCTTCGAGTTCAAGGTGAAACAAAAGCTGGACGAAGCCAAGCTCAAGGCGCAACTGACCCTGGCAGGCTACCAGCACGTGACGCAGGTGGTCAGCCCCGGCGAATACGCGGTCCGCGGCGGGCTGATCGACCTCTTTCCTATGGGCTCGCCCGTGCCGTACCGGGTGGACCTGTTCGACAACGAGATCGACT
>JACCDV010840173.1_pt1 | contig 14966 bp, 9 predicted proteins | sample 7446131 | NCBI WGS metagenome assembly JACCDV01 (sample SAMN15323448, study PRJNA562643) | freshwater metagenome | isolation source: river surface water | place: USA:Blue River Watershed | collected 2017-08-17 | reverse complement strand
TTTGAGAGAGGGCAAACCTAAAAAACTTCTTTAGATTTTTAGCTTTGAAATAAATTTAAGAAAATCGATTCCAACACCGCAGCAGTCTCTTTCAAACTTTCAAGATTGCTAAAACGAACGACCTTAAGCCCTCGATGACACAAAAATTCACTTCTCACTTCCTCTCTTTCTTGGTTCTTTTGAAGATAATGCTGGCCGCCGTTTTATATAATTTTGCGATCAAGTAACAGAGAACTTTCTTGTTTTTATTAGGTACGCCCTCTCTGATTTTTCTTAGCCTAACGGCTGAAAAATCTGTCTCTCCCGGCGGGAGAGACTAATAATGGGTACAGACCGAGAACATAGGTAACAGATTAAAATTTCGGCCAGTTAAACTCGAAGGGGAAAACGGGTCATGTTTAATAACTCAAAAATCTACCCGGACATTTAAACCGTCAGGGGAAGAGGCTGATCAACTTTAATCACAGCCTTTTTCTTCTTCAACGCCTGGCCCTGTTGTCCCATCGTCAGATAAAGCCAAAACATGCGCGACTGCAAAAGCCCCCCCACTTACAGCAGAAGCTCGCGCTGCAACTTCAGACTCATCCAGAAGCTTTAATAAAGATCCCCCTGAATCATCTTCGCGTGAAAGAAGGCTTTCCATCTTTTGTTTGGCAGCATATTTGGGTGCAAAACTCGCGGCATAATCTCTGAGCTCTTTTACAAATAATTTTTTCTCTTCATGCGTTGAAAAAGCCCTCATAAGACACATCAGAATTTTTTGATTCAGAGAATCAAAACTCGCTTTTCGTCGCTGATCCACTGCAGGCAATTCAATACCAAGAAACCGAATGAACTCCCCCCTAAAACTTCTATCTTCTTTTGCCCAAGTCACTAAAGCTTCAAAAGCTTCATCAGAGAAGATCACCGCTAGATGCATAGAATTACGAGTAAAGTCATGTTGCTTCACAAAAGACTCTATCAGCACCCGCTTGATCTCAGAATCTTTTTTTGCCCAGTTCACGAACAACAAAAAATCGTGAGGAGAAAATTTTGACATTAACGAAATGAGAGTCCAATTATCTTTAGCTTTTATGGCTAAACATGAAAGGAATACACTTCTCACAGCAGCATCTTCTTCTGCCCATTTCACTACACAAGAAGAATCTACCAAGCCATTTGCAAAAACGATATGCAGCGGAGTTACGTTTCCCTCATCTCTGACCAGAAGAGCCTTCAGGAGAGCCCCCTTTACTCTTTCATCTATTTTAGAAAGCTCCACCAAACCCACAAACTCTTCGGGACAAGATTTGCTAATAATATGGAGAAGACTCTTGTTATCTTCGCCCTCTTGCAGAGGTAGAGCTTTTATCAGCGCGCCGATAGCATTTTCTTTCAAAAACTTCAGTAACTTTGAGATATTTTTGATGCAAGCTTGGGCAGCAATATGAAGAATATTTTTCTTCGACAACAGTGAAATAAACATATCTTTCACATCAGTATTTTTTTCCGTCGCCTCTAACAACGCATCGAATCCCTTGCTAAACAGTAGCATGACAACATTAAAAAAATAGGATTTTTTTTGTATTTGTTGCCCCAGCAATTCAAATAATAAATCCCTCATTTTTGAATGATCACAAGCGAGGCGGACACAACTCAAAAAGGCCCCCCCGTCCTGAAAATTAAAACTAGCATTTTCTTCGAAATCAACAGAAGACGTATCAATAAACAAGTTATGGATATCTCTCAGGGACGCATCAGCAGGAAGCAGAGGGGCTTTCATTTCTTTTAAAAAATCCCGATAAATAATATTTTGTAAAAAATTAAGCGTCAGAAATGTAGTCTCATAACTCAAAATGCCTCGACCTTTTTCTGTCGCCGCTAAAGCCAAAAAGTTTTTAGTGATATCGGTTGTCACACAGACTGTGTAATGGGTCAACGCTGCGATCATGACTCTGATAAAACCCGGCGACCCTTCAACCAAATCCTCAAGATCTTTAGAATTCTTTAACAGCATTCTCAACACCACTCTCTGTAGCATTGGGAACACAGCCGACATGTCTATTAATGACGGGCATGCTAGTACTAATCGATTCCAGTCATGAATCGTCAAACTATCTGTAGCCAAGGCCTCCTTTAGCTGCGTTTTCAATAGATTAACCAACTCATCTCGACCATCTCTATTGCCTAGCATTGTTTGAAAGAGGCCAAATTTTTCATCTGACAGCATCTTAATGGAATACGTTTTTACGCCCTCTACCATACGAGAATCCGACACTAGGCCTGACTCCACTGGTTTTTCTGACAGCCTCGCCGCTGGAGGTACTGAGGCTTTTTCTACTGGCACTTTTTCTACTGGGACTGAAGCGACTGGTGCTGATACTACTAAAGCTGGCTTTGCGACTGGCGCTTTTTCTACTGGTGCTGATACTACTAAAGCTGGCTTTGCGACTGGCGCTTTTTCTACTGGCGCTGATACTACTAAAGCTGGCTTTGCGACTAGCGCTTTTTCTACTGGCGCTGATACGGCTGAAACTGACTCGACTGGCGCTGCTGGCTTCACGACTGAGCTCTTCTTTTTTTTGCGTTTTTTTGGAGCCGCTAAACCGACCACAGGCCTTGAGGGCATTTCTGGAGAACCCGAAGCCGAACCAGAGCCCTCAGAACTAGGGTCAGAGATAGAGGAGACTGAAACAGCAGCCGTCACTTCTGGAATTAACGAGGTAAAATGCACTCCTTCATGATACCCCAACATCAGAACAGGACGGCCATCACTTTCATTACCCCACTCGATTCTCGTATCTGCTACGTGACGACTATTCACCAAAAGCATCTTCACTCCGAGGGCATGGACCAACAGCTGCATGATTTCGCCTTCGGCCCATTCCCGGTCTTCACTCATACGAAGCGCATAATTTCCCCAATCCTCAGCAGATTCACCAAAAATCTCTCGGGATCTTTCTGCAGACTTTTCACACAACTGATGCACCCCTATTTGTCGCAACGTTTCATGGGTCCAGGCGCTGAAATCTTTAGGGAAAGACCCCATCAGACTTTCTGGAATGACATAGGCGGGATGCAGCCGCTTTAACTGGTCTAACACGGCATGAAAAAAACAATTTCCATCACTCGAAATAGGCCTTTCTGCTAAGCCTCTTTCCGTCAGACGACTTTGCCATTCGGTATTTTCAAGCAATTCTTTTTGAAACTTTTCTTTCGAGACGCGAACCGCCTCGGCCATATGGGACCATTCGCTTTCTGCCCCGGAATCATGGACGCGCTTTTGAGGCCAGAGTTCTGCAACGGCCTGGGCAAACACTTTTTCTTTCCCCAGGGCATACAGCTTTAATCGAGACAAACAGCTGGCTTCACTTTCCGTTTCTGAAATTTTTAAGCATTCATAATGCGCGGTGATTAATTTTTGAATGCTCTCTTCTGGCACACCTCGCTGAAGCAATTGAATAATCGCACCGTTCCAAGAGGCACGGCTTTGATCTAGCGTTAAATTTTCAGAGGCGTCTAACCCTAAAGGCTCTTCCATTGCCTTTTGCTTAAAGGCCTGAATTAAATTGATTGGTGTTAAATTCGTTTTAAAATTCAGACTATGAATGTCGTGCTGACAGACATATAAAACCTTTTTGGCACGGGTCATGGCTGTTGCTAAGAGATCAAAGAAAATAGAAGGGCTCTCTTCAAGAATCGTCTGATCAAATAACTTCCATAAAATCACCCGATCCGCCTCTAAGCCTTTCGCCATGTCCGGCGTTAAGCAAATGGCCCCCGCAGGAACTTCATGAAAAAATTTAGGATGAGTAATCACAAAGCTATTCGCATCCAAACGAGCAGCCAGTCCTGAAACGTCTGAAAAACTTGATTTACCGGAAGCAAGGCTATGCCAGATTAAAAAACCTTGTGGCTGATCATAAAAAGCGACATCTGCAGCGTAGCGATCATCATGCTCATGATGGCGATCATGCTCGTCATGCTCATGATGCAGGCGATCAACCTTATGGGCTGACCCCACCAGAGAAGCCTTTAGATTGACGATTCGATTAACAAATCGATTGATTTTAGGCGCGCAACGCTGTCCCTGAGAAAAATACACCTCTGTTAATGTTAAGGCTCTGAAATCAGTGCCAGAGCGACCAGAAAGACCAGAACTAGCAGAACAGGCCGCATGAGGGTTGTACAAAATATCTCTCAAAAAAATCACCCGAGAGAGCTCATCTTTGAGCATTTGATGGGAGCCCACCAAAAATAAAATATTATGATTGAACCGCTGAGCCAGAAATCGCAACAATCCAAAAGAATGTCCTTGAGCTTCATCGAAGACAACACAGGCGACTTCAGTAGATTCTTCAGATCGAACGACTCTGACAGACACTGAATTGACAGACACTGACTTTTTATGATCTTCTGATTTTGTTTCTTCTTCTGCCTTCGGACTCTGATTGAATTGATGGGATAAAAAATTAAAGCACGCATTCACCTGCTTTCGTGTTTCTAGACTTTCTGGCCAATGCTTAGAAACAAAATCCAAATAATCTTGATCGCTTAAAAAGCCTGAACGGACTCTGAGCGATCTGGCCATATCAGCAACTCTTCCAAGCATGGACTCTTTTATGGACTCTTTTATGGACTCTTTTGCAGAAGCATCCACGGTTTTTTTATTTAATTTTTTATCTGATTTTTTATCTGATTTTCTAGCGATCGGCTGTAAAAAATAATCTGAAAAATAATCGTTGATTGCGACTTTTAATGCGTCAGCATTTTCTAAAAGTCTCAAAAAATCGGGAGATAAAGGCCCTGCTGCATCTTTTGCCACAGTCTCTAACTTCTCTGAGAAAAAAGCATCTAAGGTCAAAAATTCAACCTGTTGCAATTTCCGCGCCAATCCTTCTGATAAATTAGCCATTTCTTCGGTCATTTCAGCAAATGCAACTTTCATGCTCTCGACTAAGTCAGCATTTTCTGCAAGATAAATAAAACGCTGAGGAACGAAATCTGGAGCATTTTGAGCGCTTTCGAGTAAATATTTTAGCCCGACTAAGCTTTTTCCCGATCCCGCTGCTCCATGAATAAATCCAGGCAAGGGAATGGATACGCTTCTGCTTTGAATTTCCGTCAGCTCAACATAGGAACCTCGATGCAATGATAAAACAGGCCACTCCAGATCAGCTTTCATAGATTTTTTGGAGGTTTTTCTCGATGCTTTTTGAACAGATATTTTTGAAAGATCAAATTCTTTTTCAATCTCGACAGAACGAAATTTAAGCACTTCAGGAGCGCTAGACGCACCTGCTCCCGCCACACCTGCCGCTGAAAGAGCGCTCTCATGTGATTTCAGAAATTTCTCATATTCATGGTTTTCTAATACCCGCAAAATTAAAATTGCAGGCTGAGATTGAAATTGAATCGTTTTAAACACGACTCGAGACTTATGATTCATTCGGACGCTATAAATTTTATCCTTCGAACCGAGCTTCTCAAAATTCATACCAACCGAAGATTTTTTTTTCTCTAAGAAATTCTGAAAAAAAACATTTAAAGTTTCGAGATGGTCCCGTTCAATTTTTTCAGGGCAGAGCATTAAGTTCCAATAAATTTTCATAATTTTTTTGCATTTTTTATTTTTAATTTTTGATTTTTGATTTTTTAATTGCTGGCGTCAATTCAAATAAAAACCAAATAAAAACCAAATAAAACCAATGCTCGGAGAATCAGAGGCACACCCTACTTTTTGCGATCACCCCATGCGTTGCGGCGCGTAATCATCAAAGCGGCAAAATTGACCACTAAAAGTCAAACGAACCATGCCAATCGGACCATTACGATGTTCCCCAATAATACTCTCCGCCGTGCCCTTATCTTGACTGTCCGGATGATACACTTCATCGCGATACACAAACATAATCACGTCGGCATCTTGTTCTATCGCTCCGGATTCTCGCAAATCTGACAGCATGGGACGTTTATCATTACGCTCTTCGTTTTTACGACTGAGCTGAGATAAAGCGATGACCGGGACATTTAGCTCTTTTGCCAATGCTTTTAAATTTCTTGAGATCTCAGAAACTTCATTGGTCCGACCTTCTTTTGAACCCGGCACCTGCATGAGCTGCAAATAATCCACCACAATCAAACTTAAACCATTATTTTCACGAGCCACACGGCGAGCGCGCGATCGCATATCCGAAGGGCTTAATGCCGCAGTGTCATCGACATAGAGATTCATGCGCTCCGAAATTAAGGACATCGAAGAAAATAACTTACTCCAGTCATGATCTTGTATTTTTCCGGATCGAATAGCCGTTTGATCCACGCGAGAAAAACTAGAAAGGGTTCTGAGCATGATGGCATCTTTTGGCATTTCCAAACTAAACACCAGGACAGGCTTGGTGACATTCATCGCGACATATTCTGCAATATTCATCGCAAACGTCGTTTTACCCATCGACGGACGCCCGGCAATAATCACTAAATCCGCAGGCTGTAACCCTGAAGTTAATTTATCGAGATCCGCATAGCCCGTAGACTCTCCCGTGACTCCACCCGGCTTTTGAACCAAGTTATCTAATTTTTCTACAACTTCAGCGACAATATCTCTGGCATGAACGGGGCGTTGTTCGGTTGTTCCGTGCTCGGCGATCGCAAAAACTTTTTGTTCCGCCAAGTCGACCAATTCACGGCAGGTTAAGCCCTCGGGAAAATAAACTTTTTCTGCAATATCCGTTGAGGCTGAAAGCAAGCGGCGCAAGATTGATTTTTCACGAACAATCGTGGCGTAAGCCCTGATATTGGCAGCACTCGGGGTGTTTTTGACGAGATCTGTCAAATACGCCAAGCCCCCCGCTTTTTCTAATTTTTTTTCATTATCTAAGGCGTTGGAAAGCGTCACAAAATCAAGAGGCTGATTTGCCTCAGAGAGCATGACCATCACTTCATAGATCATTCGATGCTCTGGCAAATAAAAATCATCGGTTTTGATTAACAAATTCACTTCATCACGGCAGGTATTATCCAGCATTAAACCGCCAATCACTGAACGTTCGGCTTCTCTAGAATAGGGTGGCATTTTTAAATGCTGCAGCTCTGAGGCATACGAATCTGTAGAACTGGAATGATTAGAGTGAGAGGAAGATCGGCCTTTTGATTTGATTTCCACGATTGAGACCCCTTCTAGCTGATTTGGCTTAATTTAATAATCTGATGAGATGCAAAGATGAGATGCAAAATTTAACCGCCCATTCTGTCATTTTTTTCACAAACAAAAAACCCCGAATAATCGGGGTTTTGAGGATTTTATTTTTGAGGCTCTCTTAAAACTCGGAGGTGCGATCACTCACGACTTTTACTTTAACTTTGACATCAAGATCGGCATGCAAGTGAATCATGACTTCATAATCCCCTACTTGACGGATCACACCTTCGGATAGGTTGACCTGATGCTTAGCAACTTCAACGCCTAGCTTAGAAATTTCTATCGCTAAATCGCGCGTTCCAATCGAACCGAAGAGTCGTCCACCGTCACCGGCTTTTGCACTCATCAAGACTTGAGCATCTTTAAGTTTTTCAGCTACCGCTTGCGCTGCGACTAATTTCTCAGCTACTGCTTTTTCAAGAGTCGCTCGATTAGCTTCAAAAATAGCCAAATTCTTTTGGGTCGCTTGCATCGCTTTCCCTTGAGGAATCAAATAGTTACGCGCAAAGCCTGGCTTAACACTGACTTTCTCGCCCAGATTCCCAAGGTTACGAATCTTTTCATTCAAAATAATATTCATTTTTTAATCTCCAATGCATAAATTAATGCTGAATTAGTGCTTATCCGTATAGGGAATCAAGGCCAAATAACGTGCTGTTTTAATGGCTCGTGCCAAAGCGCGTTGATATTTTTGACTGACGCCGGTAATGCGGCTGGGAACAATTTTACCCGACTCAGAAATCGACGCTTTCATCAATTCTAAATCTTTATAATCAATTCCTTTGGCTTTTACGATTTTGCCTTCTTCGGCAACGACTTCAACGTCTTCGTGTGCAACTTGCGAAATGCTCATGTTTAACTCCTTAAAATTTTATGATCTTTCTGATCTTTCACGTCGATCGGAACGTTCTGGACGATCGCCAGATCCCGAACGATCGAAACGTCCACCACGATCGTTGTCATATCTTCTGGGCGCAAATTTCTTGGCGAATCCAGGAGCCGCCGGTTTATTTTCACCGCGTTGAAGAATCAAAGAAGGTTCGGTAATGGCTTCTTTTTGAACCAATACTAAATTTCGAAGGACGGCATCGTTGAATCTAAAAGCATCAGAAAGCTCTTTCAAAGCTTCTGTGCAGCATTCAACGTTCATGAGGATGTAATGGGCTTTTTGAAGTTTATCAATGGGATAAGCCATTTGACGACGACCCCAATCTTCAAAACGATGGATTTTCCCGTTTCTTTTGGTAATCGCTTCTTTGTAACGATTAACCATATTGGGAACTTGTTCACTTTGGTCAGGATGAATCATGACCACAATTTCATAATGTCTCATTTAACTTAGATCTCCTTTCGGGTTATTGACCGCTTTTCAGCGAATAAGCCAACCCGAATTAAAACTAACAATACAATAATTAGAATTAAGGTTGGCAAGGCGGCGCGGACTGTACTGGAATCCCCCGCTGACTTCAATCAATAAATCTCAAAAAACCCAAAAAATTTCAATAAAATCAAAATCTAAAAAAAACACCTTCGGCCCTAAGGCGTAGCAAGTATATTCCGCGTTGTTTTTTCAAGAATATGAAGCCGACTCTGCTGCTCTGGCGTCAGGTTTTTATAATTCTCCGTACTGATCACCATAAATAATTTTGCACCAGAACCCTCATCAGACTTCCATTCTTTCTGCCAAAAATCAGGCGTTGTTACCAAAAACCCTGTCATATCTTGATGCGCCGCTCCAAAAGAAAGTTCGCCCAACCCCGCACGACTATCATTGACTAGAATCACCCGATGCTCCAGATACACCGGCAAATCTTGATGGTAATCCAGATAATCAAAGACTTTATATTCCGCTTTATATTCCGCTTTATCTCCCGCACTCAAGATTTTCATCGCCAAAGGTTGCACTGAATTCAGCTCAAAAGCCTGTCGATTAATTAAAATAGAAATACAAAAACAGCTCATTCCTAAAGCTAAAACAATCGCAACATGCGCCACTGTTTTGGCTCGATACGAAAACACGGCAAACCCTGTCATCGCCAGAAAGATCAGCGCACTTATTTCCAGATACAAAAGATTCACTCCCGGGATCAGCTGCTCGGCACCTCCAAAAAACCCAAAGGCAAGCAAGCCGACAAATCCGACTAACACAATACAAAAGATAGCTAATCCCACCAGACCAGCAAAAACAGGCAGCGACCCTCGATCTCCACGCTTGATATCTCCCATCGCACAGAAATAACGCGCAAGGAGCACACTCATAGGAGGAAAAATCGGCAGCAAATAAGGCATTAATTGGGAGTGCGAAAATTGAAAAAAGGCATAAATTAAAAACACGCTTAATAACAGAAACACAGAAGCTTTAGTTTCCAAAGAATTTCTGCTGGCTTTATCTTTAAAGCTCAACCCCGAAAGACTAAACCAAATCGATTGCAGAAAGAAAAAAATCCAGGGTAAAAAGCCAAGAAACAAAACAACAGGGAAAAACCAAAATGGCTGTTCTCTCCCCGCATAATCCGTGAAATATCTCAAAAACTGCTGCTGGATAATATAAAAATTAAAAAACTCTGGATTACGCAGCTGAACCAAAATATGCCACGGCAGATTAATCAATAAAACAATCAAAAATCCGGACGGGATGCACCAATTTTTTAAATTTTTCCACTCCCCATGAATCAACGTCCAACAAAAAATAATCATCCCAGGAAAAATAATGCCTATCAGACCTTTGGTCAGGACGGCAAGACCGGCAAACACATACATGGCCCAGAAATAACGCCGCGCAATTTTATATGCTGACTCTCGAGTCCCCATCAAAAAACAAAATAAGCTTCCTGTTAATAACGTTGAAAGCGTCATATCAATCGTGACCGTTCGGGCCATAATAAAATACAGCAAACTCGAAGAGAGCATCAGGGCCGCCAAAATTCCACATCCTCGGCCATATAATTTTCTTGCGGCGGCATACGTGAATAAACATCCCAATAAGGCCATGAACGCCGAGGGAATTCGAACCGACCATAGGTGCAAACCACATAATTTCAAAATAGCGGCTTCAAGCCAGTAAAAAAATACGGGCTTCTCAAAATACTTAATCCCATTGATATGGGGAGTAATATAATCATGCAGCGCCAGCATCTCTCGTGGAATTTCAACATATCTTCCTTCATCAGGGACCTGCAAAAATCTCTGCCCCAATAGCAGCCCAAATAAAAGGGAAATCAGCAATCCCAGCAAGATCAAGTCTTTTATCCAAGAACCCCCAGAACCCTTACTGTCGTTCATGTTTTTCACTGAGCTTTGCTCCCCGTGTTAAAAATTTGCTTTATAAAAATTTGATTTTAAATTTGCTTTTAAATTTGATTAAAACCGCTGGACTTGGGGTTTTAACTCTCTTAAAGTACGGCCGTTTTTCGCCTCCCGCTTCATAAGCGGCTTAATCAGCAATGCCAAGGTGGTGAAATTGGTAGACACACCAGCTTCAGGTGCTGGCGGGGGCAACTCCGTGAAGGTTCGAGTCCTTTCCTTGGCACCATTTTTCTACACCCATTCCGCCTTTTCTAAAACTCTCAAAACTCTTTCAAAACAATATTTTGATTTCTTTCTTGCCCTGTCGAGACAATATCAACACTCACACCAACATGTTTTTCTATCGCTTTAATATAAGCCAAGGCATTTTGATTTAATTCAGACAGCGCAATCACTCCTTCCGTCTTATCCCAACCAGGATAAGTTTCATATACAGGCTTACATTGTGAAAACTGATCTAAATCTGCAGGGACTGTATGAATAATCTTTCCGTCAAGCTCATACCCAACGCATAACTTCACTGTAGAAAGACCATCTAAAACATCTAACTTCGTGAGGACGAGCCCAGAAATACTCGACAGTTGAATAGAACGCTTGAGCGCAACTAAATCTAACCATCCACAACGACGAGGACGACCAGTTGTCGTTCCATATTCATGGCCTTTTGCCCGAATGGTTTCACCCAAATCATCGAATAATTCCGTAGGAAACGGACCTGCCCCAACTCGGGTGGTATAGGCTTTTGAAACCGCCAAGACATATTCCAAATTTAACGGCCCCATTCCACTGCCCGTCGCCACTCCCCCTGCCGTGGTATTAGAAGAGGTCACATAGGGATAAGTTCCATGATCAATATCTAATAAAGCACCCTGAGCGCCTTCAAATAAAATAGATTTTCCCGCGGCTTTTAAATCATACAAAAACGCTGTGGTATCGATCAGATTATGTTTAAATTTCTCTGCGGCTTTCATCACCGCATCATATTGTTCCTGAACAGAAATCTCAGGCTGAGCAAAATAATTTTTTAAGACAAAATTATGATAATCCATCAGTTCCATTAATTTATTTTTGAATAGCCCCGGATTTTTAAGATCTAAGGCTCGAATCGCTCTTCTGGCGACTTTATCTTCATAAGCAGGCCCAATACCGCGACCGGTTGTTCCAATTTTTGAAGCCCCTCTTTTGATTTCTCTGGCATGATCTAAGGCCACGTGAACGGGAAGAATCAAAGGGCAAGATTCTGAAATACGCAAATGGCTTAAAACATCAACGCCTTCTTTTTCCAAGCCGGCTATTTCATCCACTAACGCCAAAGGCGACAACACTACCCCATTGCCAATGATATTAAATATCTCAGGATGTAATACCCCCGAAGGAATCAAGTGTAACTTCGTGGTTTTATTCCCGATAACCAGGGTATGACCCGCGTTATGTCCGCCTTGAAAGCGTACGACAGCATCAAATTTATCCGTCAAAAAATCAACGATTTTGCCTTTGCCTTCATCGCCCCACTGAGCGCCTAAAACAACCATATTTTTAATATTTTTAATATTTTTAATATTGCTCATGATCTAACTCTCCCGATCCCTAATTAAATTGCGACGGCATAAAACTATTAAAAAACTGCCCTGAAGGAGAGAGTACAAAAACATCTTTCCCAGAACTAAAGGCGGTTTGATACGCCTGCAAACTGCGATAAAACTCAAAAAACTTGGGCGCCTTTTGATACGCATTTTGATAAATTTGAGCCGCCTTTAACGTCCCCATCGCTTGAAGATCCGCCGCATCAGATTTGGCTTTAGATAGCGTCACCGTCACTTCGGCATCGGCTTGGGATCGAATTTGCATCGCTTCTTGCTTTCCTTCTGCACGAATTAATGTCGCTTCTTTTTCTCGGTCGGAACGCATTCTTTGATACACAGACGCCAAGACTTCATTGGGAAGATCAATCCGCTTCACTCGCACGTCACTCACCTCTATGCCCAGAGGCTGAGCGGCAGTATTCGAACTTTGTTGAATTTCAACCATCACTTGAGAGCGCTGACCTGCGACCAATTCGGCAATAGTCTCTTTCCCAAATTCAGCTCTTAAGCCATCTAAGACTTTTTGACGCAGAAGCATATTTGCTCGATCAAAATCGCCACTCGTCGAGGTATAAAACTGGAAAATATTATTAATTTTCCATTTCACAAACGCATCCACCAAAACATCTTTTTGTTCCGAGGTCACAATCCGAGAAGAATCTAAATCTAGAGTTTGAAGCCGCATATCTACTCGAACCACACTGGTGATAAAAGGCATTTTAAAATGCAATCCAGGACCGACGACAACGGGTTGATTATTCTCATCCAATTGAACGACACCGAGTCGCAATACAATGGCTTGCTCCGTTTGAGAGACGATATACACACTCGAAAACAAAAAAATCAACACGACTAAGGCGCTGAACAATGATCCAAATAACGCTCTCATAAAAATAATTTCCTTAACTTAAAACTACTTAAAATTACTTAAAACTCACAAAATTATTGATGAGTCACTCATCCCTAACTAATCCCTAACTAATCCCGAACTCATTCGTAATTAATTATTTGATTATTTACGTTCAATCTCAGCTAGCTTGGCTCAGCTAGCTTGGCTCAGTTAGCTTGTTCAGGTCGCTTGGCCCTCTTGTGTTGAAGTCTGCGCTTGCTTCCATCGAAAATACGCCGCTTGATCAGGAGACATTCCCCCTGAAAGAGTGGAAGCCTGTGAAGCCGGAGTCCCGAATGAAGGATCTATCGCCGCGCTTGCACCTCCTGCATTCAGAGGACTATTCGAGGATGGAGCCTGGGAGGCGCTCCCATTATTTAATCCGTTATTAAAGCCCGACCCGAAAGCCGATACCCCTGGAGAAAGATAAATCATATTTTTACCCGTATCCGAAGCGATGATGACCTGATTTCGAGAGAGAACTTTTTCAAGCGTTTCAAAATACAATCTATTTTGCGTCAACGAAGGAGAGACTTGATACTGAGGCAACAACGCTTCAAAAGCAGCGACATCGGCTTTTGCATTATTTTCAGACTGACTCGCATTTGCTTTGGCTAATTGAATCATCTGATTTGCTTGACCATTCGCCATGGGCAGAACCTGATTCGCATAACTCATGGCTTCATTGGAAGATCTGACTTTATCTTCACGCGCTTTAATCACATCATCAAAGGCATCTTTCACAGGTTCTGGAGCTGTTGCGGGCTGCATCGTGACATCGACCACTTCAATCCCGGTTTTATATTGGGCCATCAATGCCTGCAATTGCACGCGTACTTTATCGGCAATCGCGGCTCGACCCGTCGTCAAAATATCATTCAATACGGAATGACCAATCACTTGTCGGACCGCTGAGTCTAACGATTGACCCAGGGTATCGACGGGATTGACGACGTTAAATAAATAATCTTCAAGATTGCTGATTCGATACTGCGCCACAAACTGAACGGAAACAATATTCTCTTCTTGCGTCAGCATCAGCGAATTTAATTGCACTGAACCCAGCTGATCGACGTTCACCTGATTAATTTCTTCAATAAACCGAGGAATCCAATGAGGACCAGGACCGACCGTTTCAACATATTGACCAAATCTTAAGACAGCGGCACGCTCTGCAGGCTCAACAACAAAAATACCCGATAACACCCAAATCACTAGCAAACCGACCAACACCAGAATAATCAGCATTTTTCGGAGCTTTTTGGGTACAAAGTCATTGGATTTTCTTTTTCCCCAAATCCCTGGGCCCTGATTTCCCGAGCCGCCTCCGGAGGTATTGGAATTGAAATCACCTTTTTTCTTTTTATGACCACCCAATATTCTTTTAAATAAGTCTTCTAAGTCTGGAGGACCGTCACGACCACTCATTTGCACCACCCTTTGCAACAGCCTTTTCAAGACACTGTCCGCGCTACCATGATGAGCATTAACCATCAGAAAACTCCCTGAATTTACAAAACTGGCGATGGTAATGGAGGCCTCGCAAAACAATCAAGCGAGCGCTTGAGAATCTTCAGGGTAACCGCATCTAATTTTTCTGGTACTTCGCGCGTGCGTGATGCAGTATGAATCTCCGACGAATTTAATCTCTGTAGCTTTTACGGAGAGGGGATTCGGATGTTTAACGGGGTTTTTATTGAAATTTTTTCAAGGCTAGAAGGTAATCCCCCCATTTTTAACAGCACTTTTTAGGAGAGGCTTTTATTATGCGCTCATCGCTAACTTTTTAACTTTTGTTTAGGGGTTATGCCATTAAGAGCCTACCGGTCAACTCTAAGGCATAGGTGGTCTCGCGCCACCTTCCAGACGAGACAAAGCCTCCACTTTGTCCATCAGGGGTGCTATGAAATGTGCCAACGCATAGCGTTTATGCCTTGAGCCAACTGTTTTAGGTCCGTAAAGTTTTGCCTTCGCAGCTGCTTGAACAAAAAGCGTTGCCCAAGCCTCT
>JACCDV010031895.1_pt1 | contig 14971 bp, 15 predicted proteins | sample 7446131 | NCBI WGS metagenome assembly JACCDV01 (sample SAMN15323448, study PRJNA562643) | freshwater metagenome | isolation source: river surface water | place: USA:Blue River Watershed | collected 2017-08-17 | reverse complement strand
GAGGGGGTGCGGGGCTTGGGGCATGTGACACGGGTTGACTGGGTATGATGTGAGGTGATGCAGCATGACAGGGTTTGAACATGTGAGAGGTGATGCAGGGTGACGCGGTTTGACCTGCTATGGGGCGAGGTGAGGCAGGATGACAGGGTTTGACCGGCTATGGCGCTGAGGGTCCCTCTTGGGGGTTGGGTTGACCGGGGGGTGCATGGAACCCCGCATGACGGATTTTTTTGGCCAAAATGCAACAGTTGCCGGACTCTACAGTGTCAAACTGTGCCAGAGCAAGTCAGTAAGTGCTAAATCGCGTCAAACTAGGTCAGATCGCGTCACGCGGCTGCCGCTGAGCGCGCGAAACCGCCCGTTGTCAATAATGGCAATTTTGGCGAATAACGTCGAAGCCCGTCTGACGAAAATCGGAGTTAAAAAAACATAAGAGATTCATATACTTAATATATATATACCCCCTTATATACCTATTTACGTCATTTCGTCAGGAGGGTGCATACTATCTGGTTTCTTACTCGTCGGGGCTGAGGAGCAAGGGGTGGCTCCTGACGAAATGACGAAAATAGCCGCACGGCATGTAAGTTACTGAATCCAGAGGAAAACAATACGTCGACGAACGATCTGCCAGAAGTAATTTCGTCGAGCGACGAAAAAGCCCGCCGAAGCGGGCCTCTCGTTCAGATGTGCGAGCTGTGGACGTACCTGAGCGATGGTCGCCCTCGCTTCTTCTCGTCGCCCATCTTGTTCTTCATCACGATGTTGAAGTGGGTCGTGATCATGTGGATCACCTCATCGTTGCCGCGCTTGTCGAGCTTCAGGAACTCGTGGACCTTCCGGCCGATGTCGCGGGCACTCATCCCCTTCGACCCCGCCTCCTCGATCACGGCTGCGACCTTCTCGGCGACGCGGAGGTTCTGGCTGGCGCCCATCATGCGGCTCGTGTTGTCGAGCATCTCCTTGGTGTAGAAGATCACATAGTCCCAGGCCCAGTTCAGGCACTTCTCGTCGATCCGCTTCTTGTCGCAGCTCAGCGCCACGATCAGGGAGATGCGCATGGCGATCTCGCGGGAGCGGGAGAACATGCCGTCCATGCCCACGCTCTCGTAGTGGTCCTGATAGTCGATCACCTCCTGCTCGATCTCATCCAGGCGGCGGTGGGCGCCGCTGGTGAACTCAATGACCTCGGGATCGTCCACCTCGGTCGGGCTCTCAACATCGACGAAGCCATCGCCGTAGCGGCCATAGGCGCCGATCCAGGAGACCAACTCCCTCGGGGTGCGCTTCCACGGCTTCGACTTCTCGACCCGGCGCGGCTGGCGGCTGTTGACCACCAGAAGGCGGTTCAGGAAGCCGTTCGCCACATCGTCCTGTGACAGCGCGTCGAAGAAGGTCTCGGGCGTGGAGAGGCCGAGGATCGTGATCGCCGGGCGCACGACCTTCTGGTTCCGCATCGCCTCGATCTGCTGCGCCGTCTTGCCATTGGTCGAGTAGGCCGTGGGCCGTGCCGTGCCGCCCAACTGGCCGAAGATGCTCATCAGCAGCGTCTGCGCGTCGCGCAGGTTGGTGTTGCCGCTGGAGCCGGTGCTGGACAGCAGGCGGCCGAACTCGTCGTAGACGGTGATGTGCCGGGGCTTCCAGGCCAACTCGCCCATGATCGCGGGCTCGGAGGCATACTTCATCGGCCCCACCAGCGCGCCGAGGCCCGCCTCCTCCAACACCCGGTCGAGGAATGTGCGCCCGAACTCCTTGCCGCGCCCGGTGGCCCCGAGGTTGACCAGGTAGAGGGAGGAGAAGTTGTCGCTCTCGGTCTGCCAGTACCGGCCCAGCACCACGGAGCCGAGCGCCAGCGCCGCCTGGACGGCATACTGGGGCTGGAACCGGGTCGAGGTGGCGTTGTAGTGGGCCACCGCCTGCCCCAGCACGCCAGGGACGGTCAGGAGGTGCGGGGGGATCTCGCCCTTCTTCGTCTTGGTAGCCGGCGCATCGTCGACGGGCTGGTCTTCCGGCTCCTCGGCATCATCTTCGTCATCTTCGAAGTCGCTGTCGGTGATGGCGCCATGCACCCACCCTGCCCGCTCAAGCTGCTTGTAGACCGTGCCGAAGCCCAGCACGCCGCCGGGGCGATCGTCCTTCGCATAGTGCCATTCGGTCTGGATCGCCCGGCGCACGGAGTCGCCGCGCTTCTTGAGCCGCGAGGCGCGGTAGGTCTTCTCGGCATAGTCGGCCCAGATTTTGTAGCCAGTCTTGTCGCCGCCGCTGCCGTGGTGGATCGCCCAGCAGATGTTGCGCCACCAGAGATCCCGGTCCTCGTCGTCGCCGATCCGGTCGCCCATCTGCCAGCGGTAGTCCAGCGCCGCCTGCAAGGCGTCTTCCAGCTTGCCGCTGTCATAGTCGCGGTCGAACAACTCCTGCGCCTCGTCGAGCGCGGTGCCCTCCCGCTCACGGTCATCGTCTTCCAGCTGCTTCTTGACCGCCTCGGGCATCATCGCCCCGGCGTCCAGATCGCTCCGGGTGTCGATGAAGTCGCCTTCGATCTCGAACATGTCGGTGGGGTGTTTCCCCTCCACATCTCCGAAGTAGAAGGACTGGGACAGCTTGAAGGACTCGCCACCCAGCACACCGCCCAGAACGCCGTTGATGCGGGCCAGGATGTGGGCTCGATGCTCGGGCAGCAACTCGTCGCTAAACGGCGCGATGACGCGCCAGCGCGGCTTCTCGGGGGTGTGGCTGGCCGAGGTGTAGACGACGCTGGCGATGCGCGCCTTCTTCAGCAGCGCAGCGGCCTTCTCGGGGCTGACGATGCCCGCGTCATAGTCGCCTTCGCAGCCGGTCACCGTGATCACGTTCAGGTCGTGACGCAGGCTGCCCTTGTCGGTGCGGCTGTTGCCGAAGGTGGCGAGCTTGATCAGCGGCAGCTGACGCTTTTCCGGCGCCTTCGTTCGCTCGATCGCGTCGAGGAGGTCCAGGAGGGACCAGTTCTGCTCTTTTTTGCTCTTCGCACCCACGTCCTTGAAGACGGTCATCACGATCTGAGATGCGAGATTGCTCATTCGGAAGCGCCCCTCGGCGTCGACTTCGTGAGCGAAAAACGCCCCGAAAACACTGCTTCTGCACCGATTTTTCGCTCATCGGCAGCAGTTTCGGGGCATTTCCACCGAGACTCGGCAGATTTCGCTGCCATCGCGGCAGTTTCGACCAATCCCCGTTCATCTGTGGGCGGATGAATGCGCACACTCTGATTCGCCACATGTGGCATGGCTAGGCTCCCTGATTCTGGATTTCTGGTGAGTCAGGGAGGTCTTCAGCGGGTCTTGATGAAGGGTCCGAGCTTCTCGTAGGACAGCAGGCTTCCGGGCAGGCCGATCAGCGCCGCGACGCGCTGGCCCGGCAGCTGGTTGTCCTTCATCCACATCGAGATCTTCTGCTTCGAAACGCCGATTTCCTTGGAAATCTTCTCGATATCGAGCCCGCGCCACACCTCGTCATTCCGGCTCGTCACGATCTTCCGATGGTCAGGCAGACCGAGGTAGCAGAGGACGTAGAGAGGGGTGCGCTCGCCCCCGGCGGTGGCCCCGCGCGGGATCGGCGAAGGGCCGACAGTCTCAGCATTGGTGTTCGTGGTCATTTCGATTCCTGCTTGGTTGATAGTCCTCACCTTATTAGTGATTATTCCGTTTGACAACGTGATCGGAAGGTGATTTTGTTGCCGAGCGAAGGAAGCAAATCACCTAAACGGAGAACAAGATGTCCCTGGAAGACAAGATCGACGCGATGACGGCTGCGCTGAACCGCAACAGCGATCTGCTGGAAGTGCTGACCGGCCGCGCCGAGAAGGGTCTGGCGAACAAGGCCGAGGCCGAGACCAAGAAGCCGGTCGAGGAAGAAGCACCGAAGCGCACCCGTTCGGCCAAGCCCGCCGAGGAAGAAGCGCCGAAGCGCACCCGCAGCGCGGCCAAGGAAAAGGCACCGACCCCCAAGGAAATGGGCGAAGCCACCACCACCTTCCTCGACGTGGAGGCCGAGGACGAATTCGAAGCCCGCCGCGCCCTGGTGAAGAAGCTGCTGGCCCACTTCGATGCGCCGAAGATGTCGGAGATCGAGGAAAGCAAGCGCCAGTCGGCCCTGGACGCCCTCGCCGCCTACAAGGCCGGTGATGATCCGTTCGAAAACCTGCGCGGCGGGCGCGGCGGCCGGGAAGACCTGGCATGAGCATCAAGCAACGCTTCACGTTCAAGCTGGCTCAGCGCGTCGTCATCACTGCATCCGGTGAAAACGGCATGATCATCGGCCGCGCCGAATACAGCAGCTCCGAGCCGTCCTACCTGATCCGATACTGCGCTGCCGATGGTCGCGCTGTGGAAAGCTGGTGGACGCAGAGCGCCATCGAACTGGCTGCCTGACCTACCCGACCCCGCTTCGGCGGGGTCTTCCGGTGAGAGGTTGGAGCCCCTTGTTCCAGGGATGGAGTGCGCCGCCCCGTCGCAGCCCGCCGACCTCTCAACCCGAAGACCTCAAGGAGAACACGGATGCCCAACCCCATCATGAAGCACTTCCAATACGCTCACCTGCCTGCGCATCTGCAACAGGTGAGCAAGCCGGTCGGCGATCTGGCCATTCTCATGGACTCGACGTTGCCCGACTGCGCCGAGAAGGCGGCCGGGCTGCGTAAGCTGCTGGAGGCCAAGGACTGCCTGGTGCGGGCCAAGCTGGAAGGTTGAACCGTGGCACCCCGCGAGCGCGCTCATGCCCGCATCGGCCCGTCCTCGCTGGCGCGGGCGCTCGAATGCGCCGGGTCGGTCAACTTCATCGACGCGCTCGATGAGGACGATGGCGCCGGGCCGATCGCCGATGAGGGCACGATCCTTCACAGCTTTGCCGAGGACTGCCTGAACAAGAACCTCGACCCTTTCGATCTGGTCGGCGAGGAGCGCGTCTACAACGGCCATCGCTACACGCTGACCGAGGAAGACGCCGAAGGCATCATGTCGGGCCTCGACATCATCGACGACATCCCCGGCAGGCTGCTGGTGGAGAAGCGCGTCGACCTTGGTCGCTGGATGCCCGAGCAGTTCGGCACCAGCGATGTCGGGATCATCGGCAGGCGCCGCATCACCGTCTTCGACTGGAAGTTCGGCTACAAGAAGGTGAGCCCGGTGAACAACCCGCAGGCGATGGCCTATGGGCTCGGCTTCTGGGACACCTACTGCGGCGGTAGCCAGATCACCGACTTCCGTCTGATCATCCATCAGCCCCGTGTGCCGGGCGGCGGCGGGCAGTGGGACACCGATCTGGAGACGCTGCTGGCCTTCGGTGAGAAGCTCAAGAAGCTGTCGCGGCAGGCGGCCGACCCGAACGCGCCGCGCCGGGCCGGGACATGGTGTGAGGACTGCTACTGCCCTGGCGTGAAGGGGCGCATCTGCCCGGAGTACGACAAGTTCAACCTCGACATGATCGTGCGCGACTTCGAGGAGCTCGACGAGGGGATTGATTGCGATCTGCCGCTGCGCGTCACCCCGCGCGGCTTGCTGACGCCCGAGCGGCGCAGCCACCTGATCAAGCACACACCGATGCTGCGCAAGTACCTCGACCGGCTGGAAGAAGAAGCCCTAGACGATGCGCTCAAGGGTCGCCCCGTGCCGGGCTACAAGGCCGTCGATGGCTCGCCTCCGCGCAAGAAGTGGATCGACCCACTGGATGCCGAAGATGCCCTGCTCGACGTGCTGCCACGCGGCCAGGTCTACACGCGCAAAGTCATCACGCCGACGCAGGCGCTCAAGCTGGTCGACGAGGCTGATCTGGCGAAGGTGAAGCGGCACATCAATGAAGGCGATCCGCGCCCGACGCTGGTGCCGATCGACGACGCGCGTCCCGCGAAGCGCAACATTGCTGACGAATTCAACGAGGAGGACGACGATGAGTGACCCTCACGCGGAAGGCCGCGAAGCCTTCGACTGCGGGAAGGACGATAGCGCCAATCCCTACGACCCCGAGACCCAGGAGGCCGAGCATTTCCAGTGGAATGACGGCTGGCGGGATGCCTGCGACGATGCTTGTGACATCGGCGATGACGGGCTTGCCACATCAATCACCAAAACAGTGATCTAAAGGAGATCCGAATGACCGAGAAGAAGCAGAAAGACCCGGCGCGGGTATTGCTGAAAAACGTGCGCCTGTCCTACCCGGCGATCTACAAGGCCAAGCCCTTCGGCGGCAGCGATGGTGATGGCCAAGGCGAGCCGAAGTTCAGCGCCGTGGGCCTGCTGGACCCGGAGACCAAGATCGGCCGGATCAACATCCAGAAGCTCGAAGACGCCATCGAGCATGTCAAGGAAAAGACCTGGCCGAAGGGCGCGCCGAAGCTGTCGGCCGCGAAAATCTGTCTCAAGGACTCCGAAGACCTGGAGGAGATGAAGGACGGCTACGAGGGCATGATGTATGTTACGGCCTCCAACAGCAAGAAGCCCCGCGTCCTCGACGCTGACGGCGAAGACGTGCGTGAAGGCGATGAGGGCGCACCCTACGCGGGCTGCTTCGTCGACATGATCGTGCGGGTCTGGGGTCAGGACAACAAGTACGGCAAGCGCATCAACGCCTCGCTGGAAGGCGTCAAATTCCGCGACGATGGTGATGCCTTCGGCGCCGCCCCGGTGACCGATGACGACTTCAACGATGACGACGATGACGAGCCGCCCGCCCGCAACCGCCGGGGCCGCGACGATGAAGACAAGCCGCGCAGCCGCCGGGGCCGCGACGACGAGGAGGACGACAAGCCCCGTGGTCGCCGTGGTCGTGACGAGGAGGAAGAAGACAAGCCGCGCAGCCGCCGGTCGCGCGATGACGAGGAAGAAGACAAGCCGCGCGGGCGCCGTGGCCGGGATGAGGAAGATGAGGATCGGCCGCGCAGCCGCCGGTCGCGCGACGAGGAGGAAGAAGACAAGCCCCGCAGCCGCCGTGGCCGGGATGACGATGAGCCCCCGCCGCGCCGCCGTCGCACCGACGATGTTGCCTGATCTGACCTGAAACTGGACCCCGGCAGAGCGATCTTCCGGGGTCAACTACGAGAAGAACCGTGAAGACCAAGCGTTCCAATGATACCGAAAAAATGGTCAGCGTAGCTACTCTGCGATCGTTGTTCTATTGTGATTTTCTCACTGGCAAACTCTATTGGAAACCGAGACCAGTTCGCCATCGGAACGATAAAACCTGGAACACCAGATTCGCGCTAACAGAAGCTGGAAACATCAATACGAGCGGCTATGCTCAGGTTGCTTTCAAAATAGACGGTGTGAAGTTTTATTCTACTGCCCACAGAGTTATTTGGGCGCTTGGTCATGGCTATTGGCCTCCGACCGATCTTGATCATGTGAACGGTAAAGTGTCGGACAACCGAATGAGCAATATTCGTTTGTGTGACCATGGCAGCAACATGATGAACAAGAAAATCTATCGCAATAACTCTAGCGGTTTCAAAGGAGTCTCGCACAACAAAAAGAACGGTCTTTGGCTCGCACAGATCGGACATCGAGGAGAGATTGTTCGAATAGGGCAGTTTGCTGACGCGAAATCGGCAGCCGCAGCTTATGACAAAGAAGCGATCGCTCTTTTCGGAGAATTCGCTAAGACGAACAAATCAATGGGTCTGTTGTGAAGAAGACTAAGCGCACCCTCATTCACGACATAGAAATTTACCAGAATTACGCCCTGATCGGCTTCCGCGACATCTCGACTGGCGAGGTGTGGTCGTGGGAGTTCTCGGCGCCGCTGAAGCTCGAAGAACGCGCGGAGATCCGCCGTCTGGTGATGCGCAGCCTGATCGTCGGCTTCAACAGCCGGGGCTTCGACCTTCTGATCCTCTTTGCTGCGTTGCAGGGTTATGCCGCCAAGGCGCTCAAGAAGCTGGCCAACGAGATCATCCAGGGGCGCCCCACGCGCAACGGCTTCGAGCAGCGGAAGCCTTGGGACATCGAGCGCGACTGGGATATCAGCATCCCGAAGAACATCGACCACATCGACCTGATCGAAGTGGCACCGGGCAAGGCCAGCCTGAAAATCTACAACGGCCGACTCCACGGCAAGCGCATGCAGGACTTGCCGATCGAGCATGACGCGGTGCTGGACAGCGAGCAGAAGGAAACGGTCTACCGCTACTGGAAGAACGACCTCGAAGCCACCAAGCTGCTCTATGAAAGCCTGGCCGAGCAGATCGCTCTGCGCACCGCGCTGTCCAAGGAATATGGGCTGGACCTCCGCTCGAAGTCGGACGCGCAGCTGGCCGAGACCGTGATCAAGAAGCGGGTTGGCGACATCACCGGCAACCAGCCGAAGAAGCCCGACCTGGCCGACATCAAGCCCTTCAAGTACCGCGCCCCCGACTACATCCGCTTCGAGACACCCCAGCTGCGCGACCTCCTCGACACGATCGAGGCGTGGGAGTTCAAGCTCTCGTCGAGCGGCAAGGTGGTCATGCCCGAGTTCCTCTCGGATGCCGAGATCACCTTCGAGCAGCTTGGCGAGAAGCTGGGGCGTCTGGATGAGGAAGTTGACGATGAGCGCGAAGGGACGCTGAAACTCGGCACCTCGGTTTACCGGATGGGCATCGGTGGTTTGCACTCCTCCGAGAAGCGCGCCGTCCATCTGGCCGACGACGATCATGTGCTGATCGACGCGGACGTGGCCAGCTACTACCCCTCGATCATCCTCACGCTCGGCCTCTACCCGGAGACCATGGGGAAGGTGTTCCTGAAGGTCTATCGGGGCATCGTGACGCGCCGACTCGCCGCCAAGGCGAAGCAGAAGGAGATCGGCAAGGAGATCGCCGCGCTCAAGGAGCAGATCGCCAAGGCCAACCGGCCGAGCGAACTCATGGCCGAGAAACTCGCGGCGCTGGAAGTCGAGTACCACCGGGAGAAGGTCGCCAACGAGGGCGGCAAGATTATGATCAACGGCTCCTTCGGGAAGCTGGGCTCCCGCTGGTCGGCGCTGTTCTCCCCGAACCTGTTGATCACCGTGACGCTCACCGGCCAGCTGGCGCTTCTGATGTTGATCGAGTGGCTCGAACGTGCCGGGATCTCGGTGGTCAGCGGCAACACGGACGGCATCGTGATCAAGTGCCACAAGAGCAAGGTCGGCCGGATGCAGGCCATAATCGACCGCTGGCAGAAGGAGACCGGCTTCGAGATGGAGACGGCTCAGTACAGCGCGATCTACAGCCGCGACGTGAACAACTATGTGGCCCTGAAGCCGGGCGAGAAGCCGAAGCGCAAAGGGGCCTATGCGAAGTCCGGTCTCGAAGAGAAGAAGAACCCGACCATGGACATCTGCGGCGACGCGGTGGCTGAGTTCCTCGCCAATGGCACTTCGATCGCCAAGACGATCCGCTCCTGCCGCGACCTGACGAAGTTCGTCACCGTGCGCACGGTGAAAGGTGGCGCGATCTGGGGCGTCAACGAGGTGGAGGTCGAGCGGCTCGGGAAGCGTGGGCAGAAGCTAAAGCCGGGCGTGCGCTATGACGCCAGCGAGGCTCAGTATCTGGGCAAGGCGATCCGCTGGTATCAGTCGACCTGTGATCGCGGCGCCATCCACTACAAGGATTCGCTGAACCGCGTCCCGAAAAGCGAGGGTGCCCGCCCGGCGATGGACCTCCCAGACGAGTTCCCCGACGACCTCGATTTCGCCTGGTATGTCCGCGAGGCGCGCCGGATGCTTGTCGATATTGGCTACTACGAGGAAATGTGATGACGGTTCTCGAATCGTACATTGAGAAACAGGTCGTCAAGGCCGCCGAGGCTGCCGGTTTCATCCAGCGGAAGGTCGTCTATCAGAATCGCGCAGGGAGCCCTGACCGATGGTTCTTCGGCCCCTGCGCACGACTGATCATTATCGAGTTCAAGAAGGCGGGGGAGAAGCCGAAGCCTCATCAGGAGCGCGAGATCGCCCGTCTGCGCAACCTCGGCTTCGAGGTGCATGTGATCGACAATGTGGCCGATGGGAGGGCCTTGTTTCTGTGAGTAAACTTTTTCTGGCAAGGTGCCTTGAGATGGAATCTCTGTTCCCGGTTGATAGACTGAAGGAGCTCTTGGAATATAACGCCGAATCCGGGCTGATTTTTTGGAAGCCGAGATCCAATGGAACATTCAATAGCAGATATTTGGGGAAACCAGCAGGAAGCAGTCACAAAGGCTCTGGGGCCATACAGATTCGCATATCAGAGGCCAATAGAGTCTTTTGGGCACATCGAGTCGCATGGGCGCTTCATTATGGCGAATGGCCTCTGAATTTGATTGATCATCGCGATGGTGACAATAAAAACAACAGAATTGAAAATCTAAGATGTGCTGCGTTCTCGGGAAATGCTCAAAATCGTAGAGCAGTTCTGGGCGTTGTTAAATTTCGAGGTGTTTGCATAACACCTTCGACTGGTAATTTTTATTCACACATAAGGATTGGTGGTAAGAACGTTCATCTCGGTACATTCAATTCGGCAGAACAAGCAGCTCGTGTATATGATCGCGCGGCGTTGTTGAATTATGGTGAGTTTGCGGTCACAAATGCCAAACTCGGACTATACCGTAAATACCTGATCGAGGCCCTAGCATGACGAATGGGATCAAGCGTAGTCAACTCCGCTCATTCCAAGTTTGGGGTATTGACCAAATCTATGAAAACGAGATCACAATCCTCGCCTGGGACATGGGTGCGGGCAAGAGCGTCACGGTGCTGACGGCGGCAGACGACTGCCTCGAAGACCGGATCGTGCGCCGCGTGCTGATCGTGGCGCCCATGCTGGTGGCCTGCGCGACCTACCCTGACGAGTTCGCGGACTGGAAGCACCTGAACCACATCGACTGGACGCTTATCCGGGCCGAGGACGACGATGATGACATCGTGGCTGCCTACAAGGCGGGCTATGAGGTTGCCCGTCTGGCGGGCCTCTCCGCAGGCGATGCGGCGAAGTGGGCCGGTCGCCACAAGACCAAGGCGAAGGAGTGGAGGCGGAAGCGGCTGCTCGCTGACGGCGCCGAGGTCCACATCATCAACAAGGAAGCCCTGCCCTGGCTCTGGGAGCAGTTCAAGGACAAGTGGCCCTACGACATGATGATTGTCGACGAGGCTTCAATCTTCAAGAACGGCAAGAAGCGGACGGCAACCAAGGATGTCAGCATCTTCGGGGCGGCGGCCAAGGCGCGGAAGTTCGTCAAGCGCGTGGTGCTGATGACCGGCACCCCGACGCCGAAGGGGCTGCGCAACATGTGGGGTCTCGCCTACATCGCCGATCTGGGCGAGCGCCTTGGCACCGCCCGCACCAAGTACGAGGACCGCTGGTTCGACAAGGACTACATGGGCTGGAACGTCACCCCGAAGCCGCATGCGCATCAGGAGATCACCGAGCGCATGAGCGACATCATGTTCACCCTCGACCCCTCGCTCTACCCCGACCTCCCGCCCTGCTTCATGAAGGACGTGCGGGTGACGCTGCCGCGCAAGGTGCTAGACGAGTACAAGACCTTCAAGCGCACCCTGATCAGCGAAGCCTATGACGTGGAGGCGGTCAACAACGGCGTGCTGGCCGGGAAGCTGCTCCAATTCGCCTCGGGCGCCCTCTATCACGAGGAAGGCGATGCCGTCTGGGTCCATGACAAGAAGCTCGAAGCCCTCGAAGAACTGATCGAGGAAGCCAACGGCGAGCCGGTGCTGGTGGCCTACAATTTCAAGTTCTCGCTGAACCGAATCAAGAAACGCTTCAAGAAGGCGGTGGTGTTCGGCCACGGCGATGTGCGGCAGACGAAGGCTGACTGGAACGCGGGCAAGATCGATCTGATGCTGGCGCACCCGATGTCAGTCGGGCATGGTCAGAACATCCAGTTCGGCGGCAACACGATGGTCTGGTACGACCTCATCCACGACCTGGAGATCTATCAGCAGATGAACAAGCGCCTGCACCGGCCCGGCCAGAAGCGCCCTGTCAGCATCCACCACATCATCGCCAGGGGCACCTATGACGAGGAGATCCTCCCGAAACTGCAAGACCGGGCCGAGACTCAGGACAGCATCATGGAGGCGCTGCGGCTCGACATGATGAGGCTCGCGCGCACATAATCACTTAAAAGTTGACTATGAATGGTGATTTTGCTACGGTGGCAGACCTCGTAGGAGGAACACCCAAATGGCAACCACCGTACCGACAAGCCTCGTCGTCTTACATGAGTCCTTTGCCCGTCGCATGAAGCAGGCATGTGACGCGAAAGAGGCAACGCCTGCTCTCAATGACGGACGCCTCGTCTGGATCAAGACCAAGATGGCCGCCGAAGGCCACGATGTCAGCCTTCAAACGGTCATGCGCTGGTACTACGGCGCGGCGATGCCGAGGCAGAAGAAGCTGATCTCCCTCGCCAAGATACTCGGCGTCAGCCCCAGCTGGCTGGCCCTGGGCCGGGAGGACCGCAGCCGGGTCGACACCACCGCCCGCCGGATCAGCCCGGAGGGTGCCGTCAACGCCCTAGCCGGTCACATGCAGATGGCGGGTGTGCCCTGCGCCTTCCCCGAGCGCGGCGATCCGCGCGCCGAGACGATCCACTTCTACAGCATCATCGAGGGGCGCCAGCACCCGATCTATGCCACCCCGGCAAACCCCGATCAGAAGGGTCATCAGGTGGTGTTTCAGGTGCCCGGCAACCACAGCAAGGCGCTCGTGCTGGTCGTCCTGTCCGTCGACCAGAAGACGATCGAGGTGTGGCATGTGCCGTCTGAGAGCATCGACAGCGCCGCCGAGCGGGACAGCGACATGAAGACCGTCGCGGCGAAACTGAACGGTCGCCAGCTGGCGATCGGCAGGCTCAAGATCGACCCGGTGACCGATTTCACCAAAGCCCTCATGCACTGACGGTATGCATGACGGTATCGGCTGACCCCCGTTGAAACTTTCGCGTTGAGGAACAGGAGCTTGGATTGAGAGGTGGACTCCAGGTCGGGGAGCCAGCTTCCTGTTTCAAGCCCGGTCAGATCAAGTCATCGCGTGTCACATGACAGCGATGAAGTGGTTGAAATCCCTCATAGAACGCGGGTTTTGAGTTTCAATCGGTGTCATCCGTAGTCATATCAAGTCAAACAAGCTGACGGTATGTTTTACGGTATCGCGCGTTTCAAACGCAGTCAGATACCGTCACGGAGGTTCAAATGTTGTCAGACCTGGCGATTCGTAAGGCGGCTGCGCGGTCCAAGGACTACAAGCTGCACGACACCAAGGGGCTCTATCTGTTCGTCACGTCGCGGGGAAGCAAGCTCTGGCGTTTCGACTATCGCATCCACGGGAAGCGCCGCACCGCCAGCCTTGGGCGATACCCGGAGGTGGGGTTGGCCGACGCCCGCCGGTCGCTCGAAGACATGCGGGTGGTCCTGAGCGCCGGGCGCGACCCCGTGGATGATCGGGTGCAGCGCGAACAGACCGCCGCCGCCGAGGTCAGCAACACCTTCGGCAGCGTGGCCGACGAGTATCTGCGGCGCCTGCGCGACCGGCACCCACCCGTTGCCGAGGCCACCCTTGTCCGCTGGGAGCGTATCCTGACAAAAACTGTAGGGGATGATCTGCGCGACAGGCCGATCCGGGCCATCACCTCGGCCGAGATCCTCGCCCTGCTGAACCGGCTGGCCGACACCGGGCGGCGGGAGACGGCTCACCGGGTCAGGGCGGCGATCAGCACCGTCTACCGTCACGCCATCAGCACCCTGCGGGCCGAGCTGGACCCGACCTATGTGCTCAAGGGTGCCATCGCCGCGCCCAAGGTCACGAACATGGCGGCCATCACCGACGAGCGAGAGTTTGGCCAGCTGATGACGGCGATCGACGAATCGACCGGCTGGTGGAGCGTCAGGGCTTACCTCCAATTCCTCGCCCTCACCTTCGTCCGACCCGGCGAGGCCCGGCTGGCGCAGTGGTCAGAGGTCGACTTCGACAGCGCGGTCTGGGTCATCCCGGCCAACCGGATGAAGATGCGTCGGCAGCACGAAGTCCCGCTGTCGCGGCAGGCCGTCGAACTGCTCCGATTCGCCCGCGCCGCCGACCCCCACAGCCCCCTGATCTTCCCGTCGCTCCGATCCAACCGGAAGCCGCTCAGCGACAACGCCGCCAACTCGGCCTTGCGGAAGATGGGCTATAGTCGGGGACAAATGGTCTCGCACGGCTTCAGGTCGTCGGCCAGCACCTTCCTGAACCGGAAGCGGTTCGACCGGGACGTGATCGAAATGCAGCTTGCCCACGCCCCTGAAGACCGCATCCGCGCCATCTACAACCGTGACCGCATGTGGTCAGATCGTGTCAAACTGATGCAGAGGTGGGCAGACATGATCGACGCGATGAAGATGATCTGATCACCTCCCCCGTTGATCAATCACTTTTGAGGTGATACGGTCGACTGTGAAAACCAATGACCGCTGGTGACACAGATTGACCGCTTCTGAGAAAACGCCCCACTTGCAGATGCTGGACAGCAACGATGTGATGTCGCTGTTCCGCTTCTCGCGTTCGACGCTCTATCGCCATGTGCGGGACCGGAACTTCCCCGAGCCGATCTATGTCGGGAAGCACCCGCTCTGGCACAAGGAAACCATCGAGAAGTGGCTGAAGGATAGCCACGGCCTCGCGCTCAAGCCGCAGCAGGCCGCTCGGAAGAAACGTGACATCGATGGGCTGTGCTGATGAGCCGGATGGAAGTGCGTCGCCGGGAGATCGACGACCTGGCCGGGGGTGAGGTGAAGCGGAAGCGCGGGCGCCCCCGGAAGGTGGTCGTGGAGACCCCTCCCGAGCCTGAACCCGAAGAAGAAGACGCCGCCGAGGAGAGTCCCGACCTCTCCTACCGCGCCGTCTATGCCATCCGGCAGGGGGTGCCGGTGCGCTGGCTGTCGCTGGTCTTCGGTCACACCGAGCATGTGGTGAAGCGCCGCCTCAAGGACTTGCAGCCGGTCGACGTGG
>JACCDV010747458.1_pt1 | contig 14973 bp, 15 predicted proteins | sample 7446131 | NCBI WGS metagenome assembly JACCDV01 (sample SAMN15323448, study PRJNA562643) | freshwater metagenome | isolation source: river surface water | place: USA:Blue River Watershed | collected 2017-08-17 | reverse complement strand
TGCGGTGACCAGGTCAGTTTCGCTTCCCTTCCGGGTGTTCTCAGGTTTGTTGAAGGCGCTTTCGGGACTCCATCGCGTGTTTTTTTGTTTTGAGGAGTCCCTTCATGGGCAACAAACTTTACGTCGGCAACCTGCCTTACTCGGTGCGTGACGGCGATCTGGAACAGGCCTTCGGCGCTTTTGGTGCTGTCACCAGCGCCAAGGTCATGATGGAGCGCGACACTGGCCGCTCCAAAGGTTTTGGTTTTGTCGAGATGGGCAGCGATGCCGAAGCGCAGGCTGCCATCGAAGGCATGAACGGTCAGTCCCTGGGCGGCCGCAATGTGGTCGTCAATGAAGCCCGTCCGATGGAAGCACGCCCCCCGCGCAGTGGTGGCTTTGGCGGCCCCCGCGGTGGTGGTGGCGGCTTTGGCGGCGGTGGTGGTGGCTACGGTGGTGGTCGCCGTGAAGGCGGTGGCGGCTACGGCGGCGGTGAAGGCGGCGGCGGTGGTTTCCGCAGCCCCTACGGCACCGGTCCCCGTGGCGGTGGTCGCCGTGAAGGCGGTGGCGGCTACGGCGGTGGCACCAGCTACTGATCGCTGTCCACAACATTCAGCAAGGGCCCTGCGGGGCCCTTTTGCATTTCAGCGCTCGCTGTGCCGGTGCTTGCGTGGCCGGCCCTTCAACAACCGGTCCAGCCACCCGTCGGGCAGCACGCGCAGCACCCGGCTGACCCACGCCATCGGCCTGGGAATCACACGGAAACCCACACCCGCATCGATGGCGTGCAATGCCTGATGCGCGAAATCCCGGGGCTGCATGAGGAATGGCATGGGATAACGGTTACGCGCCGTCAGGGGTGTAGCCACATAACCAGGGGCGATGGTGGTCACCTGCACGCCATGGGGTTTGAGTTCGCCACGCAGACTCTCGCAGCAGCTGATGACCGCGGCCTTGCTGGCGCAATAGGCGGCATGGCCGGGCAAGCCCCGGATGCCGGCCACACTGGCAATGCCCACCAGCTGGCCTCGACCGCGCTCGCACATTGGCGCCATGAAGGGCTGAAAGGTTTGCACCAGTCCTTGCACATTGGTCTGCATGACCTGGGCAAAAACCGGCAGGTCCTGCGCGTCGGCCAGATCCACACCCAGGCTGATGCCGGCGTTGGCAATCACGGTGTCGGGCAGGCCGAGTTCTGTCATGCAGGCCTGCGCCACGGTCTGCATGGCCTCGGCATCACAGACATCGGCCTCCCAGACGTGCCAGCTTGCGTGGGGCCAGCCCTGCTGCGTCATCTGCTCGCGCAAAGCCTCGGCACGTCGCGCAACCGCCGCCACGCGCCAGCCCCGCTCCAGACAGGCCTGCATCAATGCCAGACCGATGCCGCTGGAGGCGCCAGTGATGAACAGCAGACGTGTGCTCATCGCACTCGCGGCAAAAGCAGCCCGCGCACACGGCCGCCCAGTTGGTATTGGCCCGACTTCATGTCGAAGTCCATGCTGCTCGCGGTGAAACGATCACCGTCTCGCGTGATTTCCACCGGCGCATCCGACAGGAGTTTTTCCTGGCTTTGCAGCGCCACCACCCTCTCGCCGCGCAGCTCCAGGCGCGGATTGGCACCTTTGGCCTCGCGCACCACATGCACCTGCCCGAGCAAGGTCACCCGCTCACCGTCCCCGGTGGCAATGCCCCTGTGCGCGGTGGCCTGGACCTCGACACCCTCCTCATTGACGACCACAAAACGGACCTGGTCAATGTGCAGCTCGTCGGTGTCCGGGTAATGGCGGGCCTTGTCGCCGCTGACCTGGCTGGTGCGTCGCCCCTGGGCATTGAACACCTGGGTCGAGAAGTGTTCAAGGTGGTAGTCCGGCTCCCTGCGCACCGGGGTCTCGGCGGGGGTGCTCCACAGGTCGGGCATGCTGCGCACCAGCCACCAGCTGCCCATGGCCAGCAAAGCCATCACCGCCAACGGCAGGTACAGCGTGAGGCGATCGACCGTGCGCCGAACGGCCAGCAATGAGCTCATGCCGAAGGGCCCTTGTAGGCGTTGACGCCCACCTGCGACAGCAGACGGGCATAGTGACCGCTGGCGACCAGCAGCAGATCGCAAAAAGCCCGTGCCGCGCCCTCACCGCCGCGCTCGGCGGTCACATGGTGGGCAATCGCCTTGTTCTGGGCATGGGCGTTCGCGGGTGCACAGGCAAAAGCCACGCGCTGCATGACCGGCAAGTCGGGCCAGTCGTCGCCCATGGCCGCGGCGTGCGACCAGTCCAGCCCCAGCTCGGCAAGAATCTCCTCGGCGGCCGGTCGCTTGTCTTCGGTGCCGAAGCGCGCCTGCGTGATGCCCAGCGCCTTCATGCGCAGGCGCAGTGGGGCAGAGTCCCGGCCGGTGATGACCACCGGTGTGATGCCGGCCTGCTGCAGCAGCTTGAGGCCCTGGCCGTCCAGCACGGAAAAGCGCTTGAGCGCCTCACCCTGACCGTCGAAATACAGGCCACCGTCGGTGAGCACACCATCGATGTCGAAGAACACCACGCGGATGTCCTGCGCCTGGAGCAACAGCTCGGGCGGGTAATTGAGCACAGGCACGAGTGGCTGCATCAGATCACCTTGGCACGCATCAGGTCATTGGTGTTGATGGCACCACACAGCAGCCCCTGCGCATTGACCACCAGCAGGCTGGTGATGCGGTGCTTCTCCATCATTTCGGCCGCCTCAACCGCCAGCGCGTCCTGGGCAATCGTGCGCGGGCTGGCATGCATCACGTCACCGGCCGTCAAGGCCCGCAGGTCCTGGCCTTTTTCAATCAGTCGGCGCAAATCGCCGTCGGTGAAAACGCCCACGGCACGGCCTGCGGCATCGACCACCGCCGAGGCACCCAGGCCCTTGCGGCTCATCTCCTGCATCAGCTCGCTGAAGGTGGCGGTCAGTCCCACACGCGGCACCCCCTCACCCGAGCGCATCACATCGCCCACATGCGTGAGCAGGCGGCGCCCCAGCGAACCGCCGGGATGCGATCGCGCAAAGTCTTCGGGTTTGAAACCACGGGCGTCCAGCAGTGCCACCGCCAGCGCATCCCCCAGCGCCAACTGCGCGGTAGTGCTGGCAGTCGGCGCGAGGTTCAGCGGACAGGCCTCCTTCTCGACCGAGCTGTCGAGCACCACGTCAGCGTGCCGCGCCAGAGAGGACTGCAGACCACCGGTCATGGCGATCAGGGGCACGCCCTGACGCTTGAGGACCGGCAGGATGGCAACCAGCTCATCGCTTTCGCCGCTGTTGGAAATCGCCAGCACCACATCGACCACCTTGATCATGCCCAGATCGCCGTGGCTGGCTTCAGCAGGGTGAACGAACATGGCAGGCGTGCCCGTGGAGGCAAGCGTGGCCGCAATCTTGCGGCCGATGTGACCGCTTTTGCCCATGCCGGTCACGACCACGCGGCCCTTGACGGTGAGCATCATCTCGACGGCCCGCACGAAGCGCTCGTCCAGGCGGGTCTTGAGACCTTGCAAGGCCGCCGCCTCAATGTCGAGCGTGTCTCGGGCCAGTTGCAGCAATTGGGAGGCAGAAACGGTCATCGGGCCATTTTATCGGCGGGTTTGACGCAGGGAAAACAGGGGGCAAATTGCTGTGCGCACACCCAAAACCGCCACATTCCGTTGGTAGGATCAAGGCATGAGTTCGCTCGAGTTGACCCTGCTGTACCTGCTGGCCGCCGTGCTGGGCGTGGTCGGCTGCCGCATGCTGCGCCTGCCGCCCATGCTGGGCTATCTGGCGGTGGGCGTCGTCATCGTGCCCAATGCGCTGGCTTTGGCACAGAACTCCTCGGGCGTTCAGCACCTGGCCGAGTTCGGCGTGGTGTTCCTGATGTTCGTGATCGGGCTCGAATTCAACCTGCCCAAACTGCGCGCCATGCGACGGCATGTGTTTGGCCTGGGCTTGCTGCAGGTGCTGCTGACGCTGATCATCGTCACTTTCGCCTCGCTGTTTCTGGCCACTCTGGCCCCGAGCCTGTGGAAGATGGAGTGGCAAACCGCACTGGCCCTGTCCGGCGCCATGGCCATGAGCAGCACCGCGATCGTGGTCAAGCTCATGGCCGACCGGCTGGAGCTCGAATCCGAACACGGCAAGCGCGTCATGGGCGTGCTGCTGTTTCAGGATCTGGCCGTGGTGCCACTGCTGGTGCTGATTCCGGCACTGGGATCGCCTGCGAACGAGCTGGCCTGGGAGCTGGGCAAGGCGGGCCTGAAGGCCACAGTGCTCATCACCCTGCTGCTGACCGGCGGACAGCGTGTCATGCGCTGGTGGCTGACCTTGGTGGCGCGCCGCAAGAGCGAAGAGCTGTTCGTGCTCAACCTGCTGCTGGTCACGCTGGGCCTGGCCTGGCTGACCGAGCTGGCCGGTCTGAGTCTGGCGCTGGGCGCCTTCATTGCCGGCATGCTGATTTCGGAAACCGAATACAAGCACCAGGTGGAACTGGACATCCGCCCCTTCCACGACGTGCTGCTGGGTCTTTTTTTCATCACCATCGGCATGATGCTCGACTGGCACATCGTGTTTGAGCGCTGGCCCCTGGTGCTGGTGCTGCTGATCCTGCCGGTCCTGTTCAAGCTGCTGCTGGTGGCCGGTCTGGCCAAAGCCTATGGCGCCAGCAACGGGGTTGCGCTGCGCACGGGCCTGTACCTGGCGCAGGCGGGTGAATTCGGCTTCGTGCTGCTGACCCTGGGCTCGCAAAGCAACGTCATTCCGCCGCACCTGCCCAACCCGGTGCTGGCCAGCATGGTGCTGTCGATGCTGGCGACGCCCTTCATCGTCATGCACAGCAACACCATCGTGATGAAGCTGGTGGCCAGCGAATGGTTGCAGCAATCGCTGCAGATGACCTCCATCGCGCGCAAATCCATCAACACCAGCAAGCACGTCATCATCTGCGGCTACGGGCGCACCGGACAAAGTCTGGCGCACATGCTCGAAAAGGAAAACATTCCCTACATGGCCCTGGACCTCGACCCCGACCGCATCCGTCAGGCCGCCGCCGCCGGTGACTCGGTGGTGTTTGGTGACGCGGGTCGCCTGCAGGCCCTCATGGCAGCAGGTCTGGCACGTGCGAGTGCGGTGGTCATCACCTATCTGGATGTACCGGCCGCCATGAAGGTCCTGGCCCACACCCAAAGCCACGCGCCCCAGGTGCCCGTGATCGTGCGGACCCAGGACGATCTGGACCTGCAAAAGCTGCAGCAGGCGGGCGCCACCGAAGTCGTGCCCGAGGCGCTCGAAGGTTCGCTCATGCTGGCCAGCCATGCACTGGCACTGGTGGGCGTCCCCATGCGACGGGTCATCCGGGCCGTGCAGGACCAACGCGATGCGCGCTACAACCTGCTCAAGGGTTACTTCCACGGCAGCGACGACGACACGCTCGAAGAGGCCGAACACGAACGCCTGACCACAGTCACGTTGCCGCTGGCTTCGCCGTGGCTGGGCAAGTGCGTGATCGATCTGAACTTCCATGCCATGGGCGTGCGGCTGGTCAGCCTGCGTCGCGCCAGCGGCAAAACCGAAGCGGTGCACGACCACACCGTGCTGGAGATGAACGACACACTGGTCATTTCAGGCATCCCGCGCACCTTGGCGATTGCCGAAGAAAAACTGTTCAAAGGTTGATGCACATGACCGTCATGAATGTTCATGAATTCCTCAAGGCCCACATCCGGACCGTGCCCGACTGGCCGGCACCCGGCGTGCAGTTTCGCGACATCACGCCGCTGCTGCAGAACCCCCGGGTGTTTCGCGTGCTGGTTGACGCCTTCGTACACCGTTACATGGACCCGGCACTGCGTCCCGATGTGGTGGCCGGGCTGGATGCGCGGGGGTTCATTCTGGGTTCGGTCGTGGCCTACGAACTGGGTGTGGGCTTTGTGCCGATCCGCAAGAAAGGCAAGCTGCCCTTCACCACGGTGGAAGAAACCTACGAGCTCGAATACGGCAGCGCCACGGTGGAGCTGCACACCGACGCCGTTCACCCCGGGCAGCGCGTGCTGCTGATCGATGACCTGATTGCCACCGGCGGCACCATGCTGGCAGGCAGGAAGCTGCTTGAAAAGCTCGGGGCCACCGTGATGGAAGGCGCCGCCATTGTGGATTTGCCCGAGCTGGGTGGCTCCAGCCGCATCCGCACTTCGGGCCTGCCGCTGTTCACCCTGGTCGAGTTTGAAGGGCACTGATCGCCATGGCATTCAGGCCTTGGCGTTGACGCGCCGGGCCACCACACGCCCGAGCACCACCATGCCCAAAGCCGAGGCGGTGTAAGCCCAGTCCAGACCCCCATGGTCCACTGTCTGCGCTGCCACCAGAACCCCCGCAGATTGGCCAAAAAACAGCATGCAGGCAAACAAGGTGACCGCACTGCCCCGCGCCTCGGGCGCCATCTGCGTCGCTTGTGTCTGCAAGGTGTTGTGCAGCATGTAAAAACCAAGACCCGCGCTCACGCAGCCCAAGGCCGCAAAACCCACATGCTGTGTCCAGGCCAGCAGCAGCAGGCCTGCGGCCACCAGTGAGCTGCCCAGTCGGGCCAGGCCGCGCTCGCCAAACCAGCCCAGCCAGCGCCGCGCCAGCTGGCTGTACCCCAGACCACCGATGCCATACAAGGCCATGAGCGCCCCCGCCAGCGAAGCACTCAGACCAAAATGCTGTACCAGCTGGCTGGGCACAAAGGCGAGCGTGCCAAAGGCCAAAGCGCCTTCAATGCCCGTGACCGTCAGCACCCAACGTACACGCGGCACTTTGAGCAAAGCCAGGCCGCTCCATGCCTGCTGCCAGTAGGACCCCTGCGTGCGCACCGGCACCGCCCGACGCTGAGCCCCCATGCGCACGAAGAGCAACATGCAGGCGAGCGCAAACATGCAGGAGAGGACGGCAAACGCCGTGCGCCAGCCCAACGATTCGGCCGCCCAACCACCAAACCACTGGCCCGTCATCATGCCGGTCACCGTGGCACTCATGAGCTTGGCCAGGGTTTCCTGTCGGCGCTCATAGCTCACCTGATCCCCGAGCCAGGCCATGCTCAAGGGGATGATGCCCGCCGCACTCGCCCCCATGAGCGCGCGCGAGAGCACCAGCAGGCGAAAGTCGGAGGCGAGGGCCGTGAGGGCACTGAAAATGGCACAAGCCAGTACGGCCCCATTGATCACGCGCAACTTGCCCAAGCGGTCACCCAGCGGGCCGTAGAACAGCTGCAGACAGCCATACGCCACGGCAAAGGCCGACACCACTCGGGAGGCTTCACCCACACTGATCTGAAACTCGCTGGACAGCGCCACCAGCATCGGGTCGCACACGCGCATCGAGGCCATGCTGCTGAACGCAGCCAGACTGATGAGCCACAAGCCCTGAGGACGAGAGGAAGACATGGCGGGCAGTCTAGCCCAGGGGGCCAGGCTGTCACCCACTCGGCAGACAAGCCTGCGACACAGGCTTAGCCTTGCCGACATCGTTTCCCGGAGATCCCTCATGACTGCCCGCCTGGCCACGCCCAACGACGACCGCACGCCCTATGCCAAACCTCAACCCTGGGGCATGAGTCCCGACATGGTGATTCCCGATGTGCTGACCGACAACCCAAGGTTGTGGGCGCCTGTCGGCGAGGGCATCTGGTCACGCCCCATCCACCTGAATGTGACGGGTGGTTTTTATGTGCACCTGCTCAAGGTCAAGCGCTCGGGCCTGCTGCAGCGCCACCGCCATTCCGGTCAGGTGCACGCCTACGTCATCAAGGGCAAGTGGCTCTATCTGGAGCACGACTGGGTGGCCACCGAGGGCAGTTATGTGTTCGAGCCACCCGGTGAAACCCACACCCTGGTGGTGCCCGACGATTGCCAGGACATGGTGACCCTGTTCACCGTGCATGGCTCGCTCATGTACGTGGACACCCAGGGCAATGCCACCGGCTACGACGATGTGTTCACCCGCATCGACAAGTACCGGGCGCACTTTGAAAGCGTGGGGCTGGGCGAAGATTACGTGAAGCGCTTCATGCGCTGAAAGCAAAAAGGCCCGCAACAGCGGGCCTTGTTTCTGGCGCTTGGCTGGATCAGAGTGGCTTCTTGATCAGGTTGGCGATCTCGCCAATGATGCCGCGGCGGAAGGCCAGCACACAGACCACGAAGATCACGCCCTGCACCACCGTCACCCAGGCGCCCAGCTGGGCCAGGTAGTTCTGCATGGTCACGATCACGGCCGCGCCAGCCACCGGGCCAAACAGCGTGCCCATGCCACCCACCAGCGTCATCAAGACCACTTCGCCCGACATGCTCCAGTGCACATCGGTCAGCGAGGCCAGCTGGAACACCAGTGACTTGGTAGCCCCGGCGGTTCCGGCAAGGGCGCCCGAAATCACAAAAGCCAGCAGCTTGAAACGGTCGGTGTCGTACCCCAGCGAGGTGGCGCGGTCCTGGTGCTCACGGATGGCCTTGAGGATCTGCCCGAAAGGCGAATGCACCACACGCCAGATGAACAAGAAACCGACCAGGAAAATGCTCAACACGAACACGTACATGTTGAAGTTGTCGGCCAGATCGAACACACCGAACAGGCGTCCACGCGGCACCCCCTGAATACCATCCTCACCGCCGGTGAAGGGTGCCTGCAGCGAGAAGAAAAAAATCATCTGGGCCAATGCCAGCGTGATCATCGCAAAATAGATACCCTGACGGCGAATGGCCAGTGAACCCACCACAAATGCGAGGGCCGTGGAGCAAAGTGTACCGAAAACGACCGTCAGCTCTGGGTTCCAGCCCCAGACCTTGGCCGCATGCGAAGCCGCATAACCGGCCGTGCCGAGGAACATCGCATGGCCAAAGGACAGCAGGCCACCAAATCCGAGCAACAAGTTGAAGGCACAGGCAAACAGCGCAAAGCACATCACCTTCATCAGGAAAATCGGATAAACCCAGATGGGCGCGATGACAAAAATCGCGACCATGATGGCAAAAGCCACCCACAGCGACTTGTTCGAGGCGGTCGACACCGAGGCAGTTGCGGAGTTGGTCATGGTTTTACTTCTGTGTACCAAACAGGCCTGCAGGCTTGAGGAGCAGGACGATGGTCATGATCACGAAAATCACCGTGGCCGAAGCCTCGGGATAGAACACCTTGGTGAGACCTTCGATCAGGCCCAGGCCAAAACCGGTGACGATGGCCCCCATGATGGAGCCCATGCCGCCGATCACCACCACGGCAAAGACCACGATGATGAGGTCGGCCCCCATGGTCGGATTGACCTGATAGACCGGAGCCGCCATGACCCCAGCCAGTGCGGCCAGGCCGACACCGAAGCCGTAGGTCAGGGTGATCATGCGCGGCACATTGATGCCGAAGGCCTGCACCAGGCTGGGGTTTTCGGTAGCGGCACGCAGGTATGCGCCCAGCTTGGTACGTTCGATGACATACCAAGTAGACAGACAGACCACCAGCGAGGCCACGATCACCCAAGCCCTGTATTTGGGCAGGAACATGAAGCCGGTATTGAAAACACCCTTGAACACCTCGGGTGCCGGGTAAGGCATGCCCGAAGAGCCGTATTCGTTGCGGAACACACCCTGGATGATCAATGCCAGACCAAAGGTCAGCAACAGACCATAGAGGTGGTCGAGCTTGTAGAGCTGCTTGAGCATGGTGCGCTCGATCAGCACACCAGTGGCGCCGACCACAATCGGCGTCACGACCAAGGCCACCCAGTAATTCATGCCCAGCTTGTTGAGACCAAGATATGCCACAAAAGCACCGAGCATGTACTGGGCGCCGTGGGTGAAGTTGATGATGTTCAGCAAGCCGAAGATCACCGCCAGGCCCAGTGAGAGCAGCGCGTAAAACGAACCGTTGATCAGTCCGATCAGCAATTGCCCGAACAGGGCTTGGGATGGAATGCCAAAAATTTCCATGGCGGTGACTTCGTAGTACTCAGAACAGGCAGATCACTTCTTGACCAGAGGGCACTCGCTCTCGGACAGAGGGCGGAAGGCCTCATTGGCCGGGATGGTGGCCACAAGCTTGTAGTAGTCGTAGGGCCCCTTGGACTCAGCTGGCTTCTTCACCTCGAATAGGTAAGCCGGGTGGATCTTGCGGCCATCAGCGCGCACACTGCCCTTGCCGAACAGCGGGTCATCGGTGGGCAGCTCCTTCATCTTGGCCGCCACCTTGGTGCCATCGTCGGTCTTGGCTGCATCCACTGCCTTGAGGTAATGCAGCACACTGGAGTAAACGCCGGCATGCACCATCGAGGGCATCTTGCCGTTGTTGGCCGAAGCGAAACGACGGCTCCAGGCGCGGGTCTGGTCGTTCAGGTCCCAATAGAAGGTTTCTGTCAGCATCAGGCCCTGCGCAATGTTCAGACCCAGGGAATGTACGTCGGGCAGGAACACCAGCAAACCTGCCAGGTTCTGGCCACCGCGAGTGATGCCGAATTCGGCGGCCTGCTTGATCGAGTTGGTGGTGTCACCCCCGGCATTGGCAAGGCCGATGATCTTGGCCTTGGAGGCCTGAGCCTGCAGCAGGAAGGAAGAGAAGTCCTGTGTGGGGAACGGGGTGCGAACCTTGCCCACCACACGGCCGCCGTTGGCATTGACCACCGCTTCGGTGTCGCGCTCGAGCGCATGACCGAAGGCGTAATCGGCGGTCAGGAAGAACCAGGTGTTGCCACCGTTCTTGACGATAGCCTTGCCAGTGCCGTTGGCCAGCATCCAGGTGTCGTAGGCCCAGTGGATGGTGTTGGCGTTACAGGCCTTGCCGCTGAGGTCGGCGGTGGCAGAGCCCGAATTGACATGCAGCTTTCCCTTGTCGCTGGAAACCTTGGCCACAGCCAGACCGACCGAAGAAGTGGGTACGTCCGCGATCATGTCCACCTTGTCGGTGTCGTACCACTGGCGCGCAATGTTGGAGCCGACATCCGGCTTGTTCTGGTGGTCGGCACCCACCACTTCCACCTTGAGCTTGCTGCCAGTGGCCTTGATGTAGTCTTCCACAGCCATCTTGGCTGCGACCACGGAACCGGGGCCGGTGATGTCAGAGTACAGGCCCGACATGTCGTTGAGTACACCTATCTTGACAATGCCGTCGGAGATCTGAGCCTGCGCTGCACCACCAAAGGCACAGGCTGCGGCAGCCGCGAGCGAGAGAAGTTTGCGTTTCATGGTTTGTCTCCTGGTTGAAAGAAATCAGACTCCGAGGTACTCACTGAGCATGGCCATCTTGGACGGCAGCTCGGCAGCGGCAAAACCCTCGACGATCTTGCCGTGCTCCATCACGTAAAACCGGTCGGCCAGCGGGGCTGCGAAACGGAAGTTCTGTTCGACCATGATGATGGTGAAGCCCTTGGCCTTGAGTGCGCGGATCATGCGTGCCAGTGCCTGCACGATCACCGGCGCAAGACCTTCTGAAATTTCGTCAAGCAACAGCAGCTTGGCGCCCGTGCGCAAAATACGTCCCACAGCCAGCATCTGCTGCTCGCCTCCCGAAAGGCGAGTGCCCGGGCTGTTGCGACGCTCGAGCAGGTTGGGAAACATCTCGTAGATCTCGTCCAGTGGCATGCCACCACCGGAAATTTCAGGTGGCAGCAGCAAGTTTTCCTCGCAGGTCAGCGATGCGAATATCCCCCGCTCTTCCGGGCAGTAGCCAATGCCCAGCCTGGCGATCTGGTGTGTGGACAAGCCGATCGTTTCGGTCCCGTTGAGCGTGATGGCCCCTGTGCGTTTGCCCACCAGGCCCAGGATCGATTTGATCGTCGTGGTGCGGCCGGCGCCGTTGCGTCCGAGCAGGGTGACCACCTCGCCCTTGTGTACCGTCAGGTCCACGCCGTGCAAGATGTGCGACTCGCCATACCAGGCGTGCAGATTGCTGATGCGCAGCAGTTCGGTCGCCTCAGCCATGGGCGCCCTCCAGTTCGTTCTCGGTGCTGCCCATGTAGGCTTCCAGCACCTGGGGATTCTTCGATACCACTTCGTAGGGTCCTTCTGCAATGACCTGGCCACGCTGCAGCACGCTGATGGTGTCGGCAATGCTGGAGACCACATTCATGTTGTGCTCCACCATGAGGATGGTGCGGTTGGCCCCCACCTTCTTGATAAGCTGTGTGACGCGGTCCACGTCTTCATGGCCCATACCCTGCGTCGGCTCGTCCAGCAGCATCAACTCCGGCTCCATCGCCAGTGTGGTGGCAATCTCCAGCGCCCGCTTGCGGCCGTAGGGCAACTCGACTGCGGTCAGATGGGCCATGTCCTGCAGATCAACTTCGGCCAGGAGGGCCATGGCCTTATCGTTGAGCGCGTCGAGCACGCGCTCGGAACGCCAGAAGTGCATGGACATGCCCGTGGCGCGCTGCAGGGCAATGCGCACGTTCTGAATCACCGTGAGGTTGGGAAACGTGGCTGAAATCTGGAACGAGCGCACGATGCCACGACGCGCCACCTGCGCCGGCTTCTCGGCGGTGATGTCACGTCCGTTGAAAAGAATCTGACCCTGCGTTGGAATCAGGAATTTGGTCAGCAGGTTGAAGACCGTCGTCTTGCCCGCACCGTTGGGGCCGATCAGGGCATGGATCTGACCCCGGCGCACCTGGAGGTTGACACCATTGACCGCAACAAAGCCCTTGAACTCCTTGATGAGGTTCCGGGTTTCGAGAATGTATTCGCTGGACATATGGGCGACTCGATTTCCTTCAATCACTGCACCTGATGACAGTGACGGGATTCTGCGTGGCCCTTGTCAGTTTCGTGTCATGGTTATCCCGGAGTTTGTCTCCGATGTGTCTGTGCGGCACTGAATCGAACGAACGTGCGCGTGACCAGCCGCTGTGAGCGGGTGCAGGAGTCGCGGCAATGACTGCCGCTCACTTGCCGATGCAAAAACTCGAAAAGATGACACCCAGCAAATCGTCGGCACTGAATGCGCCCGTGATCTCGTTGAGGGCGTTCTGGGCCTGTCGCAATTCTTCGGCCAGCAGGTCCAGGCTTTGCGCCTGCGCCGCCAGATGCAGCTGCGCCAGCTCCAGGTGCTCGCGCACACGCAGCAGTGCCTGCACATGGCGCTCTCGGGCAATGTACAGGCCCTCGCTGGCCTGTTGCCAGCCCGCTTCGTGCAACAGGCGCTGGCGCAGCGCCTGCAGGCCATCGCCGGTTTTGGCCGACAGCACCACGCCCTCGCGACCAGCTGCCTGCGCCGCATCGGCCTTGTTCCAGATGTCGATGACCGGCACCGCAGCAGGCACGCGCTGCGCGAGCGAACGCGCGATGTCCGTATCAGCCGCCGCATAGGCACCGTCATCGGCACGCGTGAGGTCATGCAGAAACAGCACGGCGTCGGCCTGCTCGATCTGGCCCCAGGCGCGTTCGATGCCGATCTGCTCGACGGCATCCACACCTTCACCTTCGCGCAGGCCAGCGGTGTCGATCACATGCAGCGGCACGCCTTCGATCTGGATGGTCTGCTGCACCACATCGCGTGTGGTGCCCGCAATGGGCGTGACGATGGCCAGCTCCGCGCCTGCCAGGGCATTGAGCAGCGAGCTCTTGCCCGCATTGGGCTGCCCCGCGATCACGACGCGGATGCCCTCGCGCAGCAGCGCGCCCTGGCGCGTGCGCTGCAGCACTTGCGCCAGCCGCGCCTGCAGGCGGTCAAGCTGGCCCTGCGCGTCAGCCTTCTGCAAAAAGTCGATTTCTTCTTCCGGAAAATCCAGCGTGGCCTCTACCAGCATGCGCAGGTGAATCAAGGCTTCGCGCAGATCGCTGATCTCGCGCGAAAAGTCTCCTGCCAGCGAACGGCTGGCGCTGCGGGCTGCCGCTTCTGTACTGGCATCGATCAGGTCGGCAATCGCTTCGGCCTGCGCCAGGTCGATCTTGTCGTTGAGAAACGCCCGCTCGGAAAACTCACCCGGCTGCGCCACGCGCAGACCCGCCAGCACCGGCTTGCCTGTGGCCGCATTCACGCTGGCCGCCGCCTGCAGGCAACGCTGTACCAGCAGCTGCAGCACCACGGGCCCGCCGTGGGCCTGCAACTCCAGCACGTCCTCGCCGGTGAAGGAGTGCGGGGCGGCAAAGCAGATCGCCAGTCCATGGTCGATGGCACTGCCGTCGGCATCGCGAAACGGCAGGTAGGTGGCCTCGCGGGGTTTGAGCTCACGCCCACACAGCTGGCGCACCAGCCCCCCAATGCCCCGCCCGGACACACGCACAATGCCCACCGCCCCGCGCCCGGGCGCGGTGGCAATGGCAACAATCGGTTCCTGGTGGCGGGCAAGCATGATCGGATTGTCCAAGAAACAAGGGCCGCTCATGCGGCCCTTGTCTGGTGCTTTCAGTTCACTTGAACTTGGGCAAGTTGAATTGCGGCGGCACGCCCATGCGGGTGTTGATGATCCACTGCTGTGCAATCGACAGCACGTTGTTGGTGATCCAGTAGAGCACCAGACCGGCCGGGAAGAAGAAGAACATCACGCTGAACACCAGCGGCATGATCCACATCATCTTGGCCTGCATCGGATCCGGCGGCGCGGGGTTGAGCGCCGTCTGCAGCAATGTGGTCAGCGTCATCACGATCGGCAGGATGAAATACGGATCGGGCGCGGACAGGTCAATGATCCAGCCCACCCAGGGCGCGTGGCGCATCTCGACGCTGGAGAGGAGCACCCAGTACAGCGCAATGAACACCGGAATCTGGATCAGCATCGGGAAACAGCCCCCCATCGGGTTGACCTTTTCCTCGCGGTAGATCTTCATCATCTCCATCTGCATCTGCTGCGGATTGCTCTTGAGGCGCTCACGCATTTCCATGATGCGGGGGTTGATGGCCTTCATCTTGGCCATGCTGGCGTAAGCCTTGGCATTGAGCCAGTAGAAGGCGATCTTGAGCAACAGCACCAGCGTCATGATGGACCAGCCCCAGTTGTGGATGACCTTGAACAGCTGGTCCAGCAGCCAGTACAGCGGCTTGGCCAGCATGGCCAGCCAG
>JACCDV011164633.1_pt1 | contig 14975 bp, 13 predicted proteins | sample 7446131 | NCBI WGS metagenome assembly JACCDV01 (sample SAMN15323448, study PRJNA562643) | freshwater metagenome | isolation source: river surface water | place: USA:Blue River Watershed | collected 2017-08-17 | reverse complement strand
CGGGTTCCTCTTTCTCATCATTACCGCGTAGGCGGTAATCCAGGCATTGTTTTTCTGGTTTCCGGATAAGTGCTACGCACTTTCCGGAAAGACGGGTGGAGTTTGGTGGATTACGCTTGTTAGCCTTCGGGTTCCTCTTTCTCATCATTACCGCGTAGGCGGTAATCCAGGCATTGTTTTTCTGGTTTCCGGATAAGTGCTACGCACTTTCCGGAAAGACGGGTGGAGTTTGGATTGCGCTAACGCTACCGCTAATCCCCCCTACATACATTAAAATATGCTACCATGGCAGCAGAAAATAGATAAGGTTGTGTAATTAATGATCGAATTAAAATTCAGTGCAGCTGCCACTATTCTGCAAGGATATTTGCACGGTAATGATGGGCAATTTCGCGGTGCCCATAATGATACGCGGCAATTACAAGCGGGTAATCTTTATATTGCAATCAAAGGATTACATCATGATGGCCATGATTTTTTATTGGCTGCGAAAGAAAAGGGCGCGGTCGTCGCTTTAGTTCAACGCTATATCGATATCGATTTGCCCCAAATTGTGGTGGCCGATACCGCATTAGCGATGGCACAATTAGCTAAATATTGGCGCCAACAATTTGCTATTCCCTTTATCGGTATTACCGGTAGCGCGGGCAAGACCACGACTCGACAAATGACGGGCGCGATCTTATCACAAATAGGTCCTACCTTAATTTCGAGTGGTAATCACAATAATCAATTTGGCGTACCTTTAACGCTTTTTCATTTACATGCTGAGCATCAATTTGCTGTCATCGAAATGGGCGCCGATCGTCCTAATGATATCAGTTACTTAGTCGATATTGTTCAACCGCAAGTGGCGATTATTACCAATGTAGCAGCGGTGCATTTGCAAGTCAGTGAAGCGATCGGTTTTGGTAGCCTCGAGGGTGTATTTGCAGAAAAAAGCCAAATCTTTTCGCGACTAGGCACTGAAGGTGTGGCTATTATCAATGCTGATGATGATTTCTATCCCCGTTGGCAAAAATTATTAATGGATACGAAACACATGAGTTTTGGTTTGTCACCGGCTGCCGATGTGACGGCTTATCATTTAACCCACAATGCCGATATGCAATATAATTTTGATTTACATACTCCGCAAGGTGAAGTCAATGTTAGCTTATCTTCGATGGGTAAACATAATGTCACAAATGCGGTAGCGGCAGCGGCGGCAGCCTTAAATGTAGGCGCCTATTTACCGGCGATTAAAGCGGGCTTAGAAAATGTGCCTTTAGTCGCTCGACGTTTAAATCGCTTTGTTGGCTTAAAGGGTTCGACTTTGATCGATGATAGTTATAATGCCAATGTGCGTTCAGTACCCGCAGTGATCGAGATGTTAGCGCAATATCCCAATAAACGCATTTTAGTATTTGGGGATATGAGAGAAATTGGCCCTAGCAGTGCCGAAGAACATCGAAAAATTGGTCACGTGGCTAAGCAAGCTGGCATCGATTATTTATTTGCATATGGAAAAGATAGTCAATATACGGTGGAAACGTTTGGCGATCAGGGTTATTTTTTTACAAGTCATGATGACTTAATTCATGCGATTAAACCCTTGTTAGATGAAAAGACTACTGTTGCTATTAAGGGTTCATTAAGCATGAAACTAAATATTATTGTTGAAGCATTAACTGCAAATTCGTAGGAGGCGTTGCATGTTTTTATGGTTAGCTCATTATTTTACTCAATATATTGCTGATTTTTCGGTATTTAATTATTTAACCTTACGTGGCATTTTTAGTGCATTGTCAGCGTTAGTTTTGAGTTTGATGTTAGGTGCACCAATGATTCGCTGGTTGAATAGTTTGCGAGTCGGGCAAACGATTCGTAATGATGGACCGCAAAGTCATTTAAGTAAAGCGGGTACACCGACGATGGGTGGTTTATTAATTATTTCTACCGTAGTGATTTCTTCTTTATTGTGGGCAGATTTAGCGAATCGCTTTGTGTGGGTGGTATTATTAGTGTTGGTCGCTTTTGCAGCGGTTGGCAGTATCGATGATTATCGCAAATTACGTTATCGCAATTCTAAAGGCTTACCCGCGAAATGGAAATATTTATTTCAATCGCTATTTGCCATCATTGCTGGGTTATATCTATATCATACAGCAGATTCATCGCTGGAAACGCAATTGCTCATTCCATTTATAAAAAACGCAACGGTGTATGTGGGTTTAGGGTTTATTGTCATCGCTTATTTCGTTATTGTCGGTGCGAGTAATGCCGTGAACTTAACTGACGGTTTAGATGGCTTAGCCATTATGCCAACGGTGTTAGTTGCTGGTGCATTAGGTGTTTTTGCTTATTTAACCGGTAATGTGCAATTTGCGCATTACCTCTATATTCCTTACATACCCGGTGCGGGAGAATTAATCGTGGTAGTCGGTTCTATTGTAGGCGCCGGGTTAGGATTTTTATGGTTTAACGCTTATCCCGCCCAGATTTTTATGGGCGATGTCGGTTCATTATCTTTAGGTGCGGCGTTGGGTACGATGGCGGTGATTGTACGACAAGAAATCGTATTTTTTATTATGTCCGGTATTTTTGTCTTGGAAACATTATCGGTTATTATTCAAGTCGGTTCATTTAAATTACGCGGTAAACGGGTTTTTAAAATGGCGCCCATTCATCATCACTTTGAATTAAAAGGTTGGCCTGAACCCCGAGTGATCGTGCGGTTTTGGATCATCACCTTAATTTTAGTCTTAGTGGGTTTAGCGAGTTTGAAATTGCGTTAATTATGCAAGTTATTATTGGTTTCGGACAAACAGGTATCAGTTGTGCTCGTTATTTGCAACGCCAAGGTATACATTTTTGTTGGTGGGATACTCGTCAAACCGTGCCACAAATAGAAGCGCTTCAACAACAATTTCCACAAGCAACTATTTATACCGGTGATATCGATCTTATGCTATTAACTCAAGCAGAGCGCATTATCGTTAGCCCGGGAGTTGATTTAGCGTTACCGGCTATTCAATTAGCCAAAGCGCAAGGTGTCGACATCATCGGCGATATTGAATTATTTTTACGTGAAAATACGGTTCCTATTGTTGCTATTACCGGTTCGAACGGTAAATCAACGGTAACCGCGTGGTTAACGGATATGGCACAACGTGCCGGTATTAAAGCGGTCATGGCTGGCAATATTGGTGTGCCGGTATTAGATTTATTAGGTTCTGATACCGAATTGTATATTTTAGAATTATCGAGTTTTCAACTAGAATCGACTTATTCTCTATCTGCACAAGCCGCTTGTATTTTGAATCTTTCTCCTGACCATTTAGACCGTCATGGCGATATGGCTACTTATACAGCGATGAAGCAACGCATTTATCATGAGGCAGAATATGCCGTTTATAATCGGGCTGATTCTGCAACTTTTCCTCAACTTGTTGCGCATAGTTATAGTTTTGCTTTAACTAAACCTGCTAATTCGACAGAGTTTGGTATATACGAAGGTTATTTGTGTCGGGGTGATGCGCCATTGATGAAAATCAGCGACATGTTTTTGCAAGGTGCGCAAGCGCAGCAAAATGCCTTAGCTTGTTTAGCGATGGGAACCATTTTGAATTTGCCATTACAGGCAATGATAACGAGCTTGCAACAATTTCAAGGATTACCGCATCGTTGCCAATTATTTTATACGGCGAATGGGATTCAGTGGTTGAATGATTCTAAAGCGACTAATATCGGTGCAGCCATTGCGGCGATTGAAGATGTCGCCAAACGTTGTCAAGGCCAGTTGATTTTATTGGCAGGTGGGCAAGGCAAAGGAGCAGATTTTTGTGAATTGCAACCGGTGGTAGCAAAACATGTCAACGCAGTCATTATTTTTGGCCAAGATGCTGATTTATTGAACGCTGCGTTGCAAACGGTGACGTCTACCCATCGTGTTGAGGATTTAGCGCAAGCGGTTGCCGTGGCGAAACAATTAGCGCAAGCGGGGGATATGGTGTTATTGTCGCCAGCTTGTGCTAGTTTAGATATGTTTAAAGATTATCAAGATCGCGGTAATCAATTTATGCAATTAGCTAAAATAGAGGTTTGGAAAGAAGTCTAATGAATCAATAGTCTGATATACTAAGCAATATGAAGTTACTCACTTATTTAAAAAATTTTAATGCTGCTACTCCTGGTGCTAAAACGCCCGCTTTGTTTGATCGTTATTTGTTGTTTGCGATGTTCGGTTTAATTATTATTGGTTTGGTGATGGTCACTTCCGCCTCGATGGTGACTGCGCAACGCGAATATCATGATGCGTTTCATTATTTATTTCGTCAAATGGCATTTTTTGCTGCCGGAGTCGTGGCGATATTATTTATCATACGATTGCCTGTCAGCACGTGGGAACGCTACGGGCCGATTTTATTATTATTTTCCTTATTTCTATTAGTGGCTGTGTTGATTCCTCATGTTGGACGTGAAGTCAATGGGAGTCGGCGTTGGTTAGGATTTGGACCTTTTGGCTTGCAAGTCTCAGAATTTGTAAAGCTCGCCTTGATTTTATATTTGAGTGGTTATTTAGTGCGGCGCGAAACCGAAGTTCGCACCACCTGGGCAGGCTTTATTAAGCCCATCATGTTACTAGGTTTAATCGGTATCTTATTGTTAATGCAACCCGATTTCGGAGCAACAGTGGTGATCACCTGCACCATGATGACTATGATGTTCATGGCGGGTATTCGCGTGCGCCAATTCTCGATTTTGTTGGCGGGCATGCTAGGGGCTTTTGCCATTTTAGCGATTTCAGCTCCCTATCGCTTATTACGCTTAACGACTTTTTTAAATCCATGGGCGAATGCTTATGGCAGTGGTTATCAATTAACGCAATCTTTAATCGCCTTTGGTCGAGGGAGTTGGTTTGGCGTGGGGCTTGGTAATAGTATCCAAAAATTATTTTACTTACCCGAAGCCCATACTGATTTTTTATTTGCGGTGTTGGCAGAAGAATTGGGCTTGATCGGCGTTATTATAGTGATTGGGTTATTTGTTTTGTTGATTTATCGCATTATCGTCGTGGCACGTCGTAGTCAAATCGGTGGCCAAGCTTATTCGGCTTATATCGCTTATGGTACGGCGGTATGGTTTGGGATGCAAGCCGTGGTTAATATCGGTGTCAGCTCAGGGATTTTGCCTACCAAAGGGTTAACGTTACCGTTGATGAGCTATGGCGGTAGTAGTTTATTAATCGATTGTATTGCTCTCGGTATTATATTACGCATTGATCATGAATCGCGTTTAGCAATGTTAGGTTTTAAAGGTAGACGACATTGATTAAAAAAGTTTTGATATCAGCAGGTGGGACGGGCGGACATGTATTTCCCGGTATCGCTATTGCGCAAGCCTTGCAACAACGATCGATAGCCGTGCATTGGTTGGGGACGCAACATGGCTTAGATGCACAGTTAGTGCCGCGCGAAAAGATTGCTTTTTCTAGTATTGCTATCAAAGGCTTACGCGGCAAATCGAAAGTGAGTTTATTATTAGCGCCCATTAAAATTTTTTTTGCTACCTTATCGGCGATTAACATTATTCGGCGCGAAAATCCGGATGTCGTCTTAACTCTGGGTGGTTATGTTACTGGACCGGCTGGTATCGCTGCCTGGTTATTGCGCAAACCCTTAGTCCTGCATGAACAAAATGCGATTGCCGGGATGACCAACAAAATGCTATATCGCTTTGCTTCTCGGGTACTAGAGGCATTTCCTCATACTTTTTCCGATGCAAAGAAAGTTATAACCGTCGGTAATCCTATTCGCCAAGTCATTATTGATATTCCGTCTCCTGAACAACGTTTAGCTCAACGACAAGGGGCATTGCGAGTTTTAGTCATTGGTGGCAGTCAAGGGGCACAAGCCTTAAATGCATTGATTCCCCATCTTAAAGCTAGTCTGCAAGATAAAATCGATATTTGGCATCAAACGGGAGCCAAACATTTTGTTGCGACGCAACAATATTATCGTCATGTCAAACAAACGGTTAAATTAGTGCAATTTATCGATAATATGGCCCAAGCTTATGAGTGGGCTGATATTATTATTTGTCGTTCCGGAGCATTAACGGTCAGTGAAGTAGCGGCTGCAGGTGTGGCAAGCATCTTAGTGCCATTTCCCAGCGCGGTGGACGATCATCAAACCGCAAACGCCCATTATTTGAGCAATGCTGATGCCGCATTATTGTTACCGCAAGCGAGTTTGAATGCTGAGCAGTTGATAGGTTTTTTAAATAAATTATGGGATAATCGTGCGCTGGTGTTGACGATGTCTAAAGCGGCGCGAGCTTTAGCCAAACCCGATTCAACTCAACGGGTTATTAATATTCTTACCGCGATCAACCAACAGTAAGATTAGGCAATCAGTCTGATTTACATTACGCGGTAATTGAGCAGGATAAATCATGGCAAATTCTAAATGGATGCGACGCATCAAGCATATGCATTTTATTGGTATCGGTGGCTCGGGAATGAGCGGATTAGCTGAAGTATATTATAACGAAGGCTATGAAGTGAGTGGCTCCGATGTGGCGGAAAGCCCTGTAACGCAACGTTTGAGTGAAGAGGGCATCACGGTCTATATTGGTCATGAAGCAAAAAACCTTGAAAATGTGGATGTTGTCGTCGTTTCTTCGGCTATCGATAAAGATAATATCGAAATAAAAACGGCGCGTGAAAAACGCCTTCCAATCGTTCCGCGCGCCGAGATGCTGGCAGAGTTGATGCGCTTTCGTCGGGGTATCGCCATTGCGGGTACGCATGGTAAAACCACTACCACCAGTTTGGTTGCCTCGATATTAGCGGAAGCCGACTTGGATCCCACCTATGTGATCGGCGGTCGTTTAAATAGTTCAGGCGCGCATGCTAAGCTAGGCGATGGACATTATTTAGTAGCCGAAGCCGATGAAAGTGATGCTTCTTTTTTACATTTACAACCCTTGATGGCGATTGTGACCAATATTGATTTGGATCATATGACGACTTATGGCGGCGATCCGGAAAAACTTTACGATACATTTGTGGAGTTTTTATATCAGTTGCCTTTTTATGGCTTGGCTATCCTTTGTCGCGATGATTCCGGTATCCAAAAGATTTTAGAGCGAGTTACCTGTCCCGTGTTAACTTACGGTATTGATAGTGATGCTGATGTTAAAGCTTATGATATTCAACAAGATGAAACGAAAATGTCATTTAAAGTAAAACGTTGGGGGCAGCATCCAGAATTATCTATCATTCTGAATTTGCCCGGTCGCCATAATGTATTGAATGCCTTATCAGCTATTATTGTGGCGACAGAATTAAATATCGCCGACCAAGCGATTTGCAAAGCATTACGCGAATTTTCGGGAGTAGGGCGCCGTTTTCAACAATTAGGCCAAGCCCAATTTACTCATGGAACGGCAAACTTGATCGATGATTATGGCCATCACCCGCGTGAAGTAGAAGTGACGATTGCGGCAATTCGTGGCGCTTGGCCAAACAAGCGCTTAGTCATGGTTTATCAACCGCATCGTTATACACGAACTCATGATTTATTTAATGATTTTGTAAGCATCTTAAATCAAGTGGATGTGTTGCTGATGTTGGATGTGTACTCAGCCGGCGAAGACCTTATTGAAGGTGCGACGACGACAAGTCTCTGCCAACACATTGAGGGGTTAGGTAAAATTAAACCTATTCATGTCCAAGATAAATTAACGTTAACCCAAGCCTTAGATGATATCGTTCGAGAAGGGGATGTTTTATTATTACAAGGGGCCGGGGATATTGGTAAATTGGCAAAATCATTATATGCAGACAGACAAAAGATATAAAGGCGAGTTGCTAGAAGATGTTTCGCTAGCAGATTATGTATCGTGGAAAACCAGCGGTAAAGCCAAACAATTATATGAAGCTTGCGATCTTAAAGACTTAGCTGTGTTTTTGAAATCTTTACCGAAAGATGAGCCCTTGCTTTGGATAGGGTTAGGTAGCAATTTATTAATCCGTGACGGTGGTTTTTCAGGCACCGTGATTTTTACCCAAAAAAGTTTACGTGAAATTCGTCTGATCGATGAAACGACTATTTATGCTCAAGCAGGGGTCGCTTGTCCGACTTTGGCTCGTTTTGCGGCGCGTCATAGTTTAGGTAGTGGCGAATGGTTTGCGGGAGTGCCTGGTACCATCGGAGGGGCCTTGGCGATGAATGCCGGCGCGTTTGGTGGAGAAACGTGGAACCATGTAATGTATGTCGATACGTTAAATCGTCGCGGTGAAATTCAACGCCGTTTACCCTCGGAATATCAAACGAGTTACCGGGAAGTGAAAGGGCCGATGAATGAATGGTTCGTCGGTGCAGCTTTTAAATTTAAAACCGGCGATAAGATATTGATTCAAGAGAAAATTAAAACATTATTGGCGAAGCGTGCCAGCACTCAACCAACAGGGGTTCCCACCTGTGGTTCTGTATTTCGTAATCCGCCTAATGATTTTGCGGCACGCTTGATTGAAGCCAGCGGCTTAAAAGGTTACCCGCTTGGCGGCGCCCAAGTGTCGGAAAAGCATGCGAATTTTATTGTTAATACGGGAACGGCGACAGCAGCCGATATTGAAGCATTGATCGATTATATTGCAGCTAAGGTCAAAGAAGAATATAACATCGAATTGCAACGAGAAGTATGCGTGGTAGGAAAATGTTAAAAAATTGGTTCGCCAAATCACACAAAGTGAATCAACGTAAGCCGTTAAGGCAAAAACCGCCTATACAATGGAATAAACGCTTACGTTGGATGACGTTGACGATAGCGATGGTGGCTACCTTGATTGTGGCCCAGCGTTTATGGTCTTATTTACACGATCCTAGCGTATTGCCGATAAAAGCGTATGTGATCAATGGCGAACATTCCCATATTAATCAACAAGCTATAGATGCTATTGTGCAACCTTATTTAAATCAAACGTTTTTTAATATTGATACGCAACAATTGCAGCAACAATTGCTCGACCAGCTACCCTGGTTAGCTAAAGTGGATATTAGAAAGATTTGGCCTTATGCATTATTGATCAAAGTGACGGAGCAACAACCCGTTGCGCGTTGGGGCGTGAATAGTTTATTAACTGCACAGGGCATCGTCTTTACGCCTAGCGACCCCCAAACCATTCCCTCAAATTTACCTATTTTTTATGGCCAAGCTAATTCTGTACAAGATTTATTACAAACTTATCAAAAAATCGAACAAATATTAACGCCGTTGCAGTTAAATGTCGTGATCATTAGTTTGGATATTCGACGCTCTTGGCAAGTAACTCTCAGTAATGGTATTGTGCTGATGCTTGGTCAACTAGATATTATTCCCCGCTTACAACAATTGGTTCGTGTTTATCCTAATCATTTAGCCGATCGTGCCGCACAGATAGCCTCTATCGATTTACGCTATAGTAATGGGTTTGCGGTGTCATGGAAAAAAGTCTAATTTTTCTCATTGGGGAAAGAGAATCTTTTTGCTCTTTCACGATGAGGAAAATTCCATTTGATTTCGCTTACTTAGCTTTATTTCTGTAAAGCACTTGGCAAGTGTGAATACTCTCTAGTACAATATGATTCATTTCAAGGAACGGGCAAAAAATATGGCCAAAAAATCGGAAAAAAACTTACTAGTTGGTTTAGATGTCGGTACATCGAAGATCGTGGCTTTGGTTGGCGAAATTACGCCAGATGGCAAAATCGATGTGATTGGTTATGGGTCTCATCCTTCCAAAGGTTTGAAAAAAGGTGTGGTGGTCAATATTGAGTCAACTGTTCATTCTATACGTCGCGCAGTCGAAGCGGCAGAATTGATGGCTTCTTGTGAAATTCATTCCGTGTATGCGGGTATCGCTGGCAGTCATATTCGTAGTTTAAATTCTCATGGCATCGTAGCCATTCAAGACCACGAAGTCAGTGCAGTTGATATTGATCGTGTCATTGATGCGGCGCGCGCCGTGGCTATTCCTGCGGACCAACGTATTTTACACATTTTACCGCAAGAATTTATTATCGATAATCAAGAAGGTATTCGTGACCCAGTCGGTATGGCGGGTGTTCGATTAGAATGTAAAGTCCATATCGTGACAGGCGCTGTCAGTGCAGCACAAAATATTGTGAAATGTGTACAGCAGTGTGGCTTGGAAGTCAGCGAAGTGATTTTAGAGCAATTAGCTTCTAGCTATGCAGTGTTAACCGAAGATGAAAAAGAATTAGGCGTTTGTATGATCGATATCGGTGGCGGTACGACTGACATTGCGATCTTTACAGAAGGGGCTATTCGTCATACAGCAGTGATTCCTATTGCCGGTGATCAAGTGACGAATGATATCGCGGTCGCTTTACGTACTCCTTCACAATGTGCCGAAGAATTAAAATTGACTCAAGCGTGTGCGATGTTATCGCGTATTCCTGCCAAAGAAATGGTTGATGTACCCAGTCCAGCAGGTGATCAAAAAGCGCGACAAGTGTCTAAGCGTACCTTGGCTGAAGTCGTCGAAACACGCTACGATGAATTATTTAAATTAGTAAAAACCGAGCTGCGTCGCAGTGGGTTTGAAGATATGATTCCTGCGGGTATCGTCTTAACAGGGGGTGCCGCACAAATGCCAGGCGCATTGGAATTGGCTGAAAAAGTTTTCAGTATGCCAATACGTTTGGGGATTCCTCAGCATGTCAATGGATTGGAAGAAATTATTCATAATCCAATCTACGCGACCTCTGTGGGATTATTGTTGTTTGGATTAAAACAACAAAATGGTTATGGCGGTACAACGAGTAGTAGTAGCGCACCCCAGTTGCAAGCAGGTAATATGTTTAAACGGATGAAAGCGTGGTTCCAAAGGAATTTTTAATAAATAATGAGTGGATCTGCTGAGTAGCGACAATTTATTAAATGCTTAAAGATAGATTCAACTAACCTAAACTGATGTAACTAAGTCAGAATAGATGAAAAAGAGGATGAATTATGTTTGAATTATTAGGCAGTCATGAACAACGTGCTGTCATCAAAGTTATCGGTGTTGGCGGTGGTGGCGGTAATGCTGTTGAGCACATGGTGGAAGAATCCATTGATGGTGTTGATTTCGTTTGTATGAATACCGATGCACAAGCATTGCGTAAATCCAATGCCAAAATCATTTTGCAATTAGGCGATGAAATTACGAAAGGGTTAGGTGCAGGTGCCGATCCAGAAGTGGGTCGTCAATCAGCAGAAGCGGATCGCGATCGTATTCAAGAATTATTAGATGGTGCGGACATGGTATTTATTACTGCCGGTATGGGCGGTGGTACAGGTACAGGTGCTGCGCCCGTCGTTGCTGAAATTGCCCGCGATATGGGTATTTTGACAGTGGCGGTTGTCACCAAACCGTTTGCATTCGAAGGTAAAAAACGTATGCAAATCGCAGATGAAGGGATTCAATGCTTAAGCCATTATGTGGATTCATTGATTACTATTCCTAACGATAAATTATTAACCGTGCTCGGTAAAAATATTACTTTATTAAATGCCTTTAAGGCCGCTAATAATGTGTTATTAGGTGCCGTGCAAGGTATTGCCGAATTGATTACTCGTCCCGGTTTAATTAACGTAGATTTTGCTGACGTTCGTACCGTGATGTCGGAAATGGGTATGGCGATGATGGGTAGTGGTTCAGCGAGTGGTGAAAACCGTGCGCGTGAAGCGGCTGAAGCGGCGATTGCTAGCCCATTATTAGAAGATGTCGATTTAACTGGCGCACGAGGTGTGTTAGTCAATATCACGGCTGGTATGGATATGTCGATCGGTGAATTTGAAGAAGTCGGCGAAGTCGTGAAAAGCTTTACTTCAGAAAGTGCTACCGTGGTGGTGGGTACCGTTATTGATTCTGAAATGAAAGATGATTTACGCGTGACAGTCGTCGTAACCGGTTTAGCGCAAGCGATGCCTCGTTCAGCTGTTACCATTAAACCGGTAGAAACTCGTTCAGATGGTACGTTGGATTATACGAGATTAGATAAACCCGCTGTGTTGCGTCACCATCAAGCGAATGATAATGTCACTAACATGCGTACGGGAGCGGCTTATAATACGATAGAATCTGATAAGACACCGGCAACGACAGAAAGTGATGATATGGATTATTTAGATATTCCTGCGTTTTTACGCCGTCACGAAGAAGTGTAACAATAAAACCGTTGTTGTAAAACAACGGTTTTTTTTTAATAGAATTGTTATAGTTTCGTGCTATAATTTCGAAATAAACGATCGTTTTAACAAATGTAGTTGTGATGACAGAGAAAAAAACCGTAAAAAATGATGCGCCAACCCCTGGGATTACACAAAAAATCTCAAAGAATATTTTTCGTGCTGCAGGGATCAAGCAAAGAACGTTAAAAAATGTGATTCGCGCCACCGGCGTTGGCTTGCATAGCGGTGAAAAAGTTTATTTAACCTTACGTCCTGCTGCACCCAATACTGGCGTTATTTTCCGTCGTGTAGATTTAGAAGAAGTCGTTGAAATTCCCGCATTAGCACATAACGTCGGCGATACGCGCATGAATACCACGTTGAGCAAAGATGGCGTACATGTTTCAACGGTAGAACATTTATTATCGGCGATGGCCGGCTTGGGTGTCGACAATGCTTATGTCGATGTCAGTGCGCCCGAAATTCCCATTATGGATGGTAGTGCAGGACCGTTTGTGTTTTTGCTGCAATCTGCTGCAATTGAAGAGCAAAATGCTGCGAAAAAATTTATCCGTATTAAAAAAACGATTCGCGTTGAAGACGATGATAAATGGGCGACGCTATCGCCTTATGAAGGTTTTAAGGTAGGCTTTACCATTGATTTTGATCACCCTGTATTTCATGATAGCCAGCAACACGAAGTATTAGATTTTTCTAGCACCTCTTATGTAAAAGAAGTCAGCCGTGCACGTACCTTTGGTTTTTTATCGCAATACGAATGGTTGCGGGCTAATAATTTAGCATTGGGTGGTGGTTTAGACAATGCCGTCGTATTGGATGATTTTAAAGTATTGAATGAAGATGGCTTACGTTATGATAACGAATTTGTTAAACACAAAATTCTCGATGCCGTCGGCGATGTGTATTTATTAGGTCACAGTGTCATCGGGGCGTATGATGCATATAAATCAGGGCATGCCTTAAACAATAAATTATTGTTAACCTTATTGGCTGATCAAGAAGCGTGGGAAACAGTAACTTTTGCTAACGAAGCCGACTCACCCATCATTTATATGCAACCTGTGCAAAGTCCTTCTGCCGCTTAATTCTTAAATATCGCTCTATCCATTTAGAAATGATCATTCTTCGTTATTCCCGCGAAGGCGGGCATCCAGGAATTACCTGAAGATTGCGCGGTGGGCGCACACGCAGGTCGCGCCCCTACAGAAAATTATTTAATTATCGGGTTTCCGGATATTGGCTACGCCCATTCCGGAAAGACGGGTGACGGTGACGCTATTCAGCACTCTCTCGTCATGCCCGCGAAGGCGGGCATCTAAATATTTTTCTTCTGGTTCCTGGACATTCGCTGCCTCCATCCCGGAAAGACGGATGACGGTGACGCCATCCATCTTTATCGGGTATTCCTTATCTCTATACAAAGTTGGTAAACTATTTATACGCCGATGTCGGTCAATTTTTGCTTCCAAAATCTTGAAAATTAGTTTACCATAGCGCCCATTTAGGAATGGTTTATAGCTAACAATAGGGCGGATGTACGGTGATTAAATTTCGACATATTCTTGCATTAATCTCAGTGGGTTGTGTTTTGTTATTGAGTGGTTGCCACATGGCATTGTTAGACCCGAAAGGGGTTATTGCGGCGGGTGAGAAAAGCTTGCTGATTGATGCCACGTTGCTGATGTTGATCGTGGTGATCCCCGTGATTTTCATTAATTTCTTTTTCGCTTGGCGTTATCGTGCATCTAATGAGAAAGCCACTTACCGTCCAGATGATGGACACAATACGATTATTGAATCGATTTGCTGGTTAATTCCTTGTCTTATTATCACTGTTTTAGCGGTGATGACGTGGATCAGCAGTCATGAATTAGATCCTTATCGTCCATTGGATACCACCAATAAGCCGATTACCATTCAAGTGATTTCTTTGAATTGGAAATGGTTATTCATTTACCCTGATGAAAATATCGCAACCATTAATTACATCCAGATACCCGTCAATACCCAAGTACGCTTTTTGATTAGCTCAGATGGGCCAATGAATTCTTTCCAAATTCCTCAATTGGCGGGGCAAATTTATGCGATGAGCGGTATGCAAACGAAATTACATATCATGGCGACCGCGGAAGGTGATTATGACGGTATGTCGACCAATATTAGCGGGAATGGTTTTTCGGGGATGACATTTACCGTGCATGTCGGCACGCAGGCGGAATATAGTGCGTGGGTAAATACCGTGCATAAATCGCCAGATAAATTGACATTACCGGTTTATAACCAATTAGTAGCGCCGACAGAGAATGACCCCGTTCGTTATTTTTCTAGCGTTGAACCCGACTTATTTAACAATGTCATAATGAAGTTTATGATGCCAATGCCGAAATATGCGTTGGCGATTGATGGCTCGCAATAAAGGTAGTAATGCATGATTAAATTTTTATTTGGTAATTTAAATTATAGCTCGTTTCCATTTTTGTTTAATCCAATCATCGCCGGCGCTGGGATTTTTATGGCGTTGGTGGCTATTGGCGCTTTAGGATGGGTGACTTACCATAAAAAATGGGCGTATATTTGGAAAGAATGGTTGACGACGGTTGATCACAAAAAGATTGGTATCATGTATATCATCTTAGCTTTTGTGATGTTGTTGCGTGGTTTTAGTGATGCGATCATGATGCGTGCGCAACAGGCGATGGCAGTGGGTAACTCGATGGGGTATTTACCGCCCGAGCATTATAATCAAATCT
>JACCDV010513765.1_pt1 | contig 14977 bp, 14 predicted proteins | sample 7446131 | NCBI WGS metagenome assembly JACCDV01 (sample SAMN15323448, study PRJNA562643) | freshwater metagenome | isolation source: river surface water | place: USA:Blue River Watershed | collected 2017-08-17 | reverse complement strand
TGCAAAGCTACAACGAGAAGCAGATCGGATTCAATGTGGAACAGTTCAGCCAATTTAATGCACGTATCTCGAAATAACCGGGTTGTGCACGTGGAGCCCATTATATAGAACATAGAATGATCTATCATAACATCTCTTTTTATCAATCTTATTTAGACAAATATTTGAGAGCGATGAGTTATCTCTTCACTATGATAAGGTCTGTCTTAAATATGGGTGAAAAATGTGTAGATATACTTATAATGAACAAATGGCAATCATTCAGGTTGTACGTAGATGAGGTCAAAGAATACCAGCTTAAACATCAGAAACAAGAAGATTTGTGCCCCGCCAATCACTCCATAGATCAGGTAAGACTTCTTCTACAAACTCTACAGGTATTCCATCAGGTTGAATATGAGGAAGGCTAAATAGATCCACATCTACCTATTGAGTTGAGCATGCCATAGATCATAAGCAGCCAGTGCAGCCACCCGAAAGGCACGATGCACAGCACGAAGATAAAGATGAAGCAGCCAAAGGAATATCCGTATATGCAGATCAACTCTATAGGGACATGTGTACTTCTGCAAGTTTCAAAGAATCGCACTTCAAGAATTTAAGGATCAAATAGAGCAGGCCTGGGACACCGAACCCGAAGCTGTAGATGAGGACAACTCCATAGCGAACCAGCTGGAGCTTGAAGATATACTCTGTCTTTTCCCAGTTGGAGAAGTAGCGGGCGAGGTTGCCTGTGGAGCTGAGGAGGAAGATGATGGTGGTGAGTATCCAGAAGGGGCCGTACAAGTCGGGGTTGGGCCTGATCTTTTCAATGAACTCCCTCTTGATGGGCATGAAGTTGAGCTTGATCCTCTCAATAACTTCCTCCTGGCTCACCTTAAAATACTTCTCATAAAAGGCAAGACTCACAAATCTTTTACATCCCGTCTGTTCCTCCTCAATCTCGCCAACATTCGATTATTGATAGTATGCAGGTTTATCATCTGTTGTCTCATGCTCAATCTTTTATTAATACGCTGTTACTTTCTAAAGCACCTATGGCTCATTTGACTTCTATTGGGTTCTTGGCGAGTGGCTCACTTACTCCCCCTCTATGCTGAACTCCATACAATTTAAATGTTTTAAAGAATATATAATCAAACATCAATACTCCCTTGGGGCAAAGTTGGCCTTGTTAATGGAACTGAAATAAGGATGGTCCAATGCCTACTCTGGAGTTATCCTCTCAATTGGATCGTAGATCAACATCTTCTTTAGTAAGTCAATTCCCTAAGCAGATAATTTGGTATTTATTGACTCGAGGTTGTTTTGGTTCCATTTGGGGAAGGTAGGCTTGAAGTCTTTCAATTTGGTAACATTCATCCAGCTGCTCTCATTTGGAGTCCCCATCGTCCGAAAGATTCTAAAGATTTGATCGATTTCTGAGTCTCCGCAGAAAAGGCATTTCTTGTGGGCGATTTCATAGAAGATACATCCGACTGACCAAATATCAACAGTAGGATAATAAATCTCAGTTCCAAGTAGCACCTAAGGCGCCCTATACCAAAGAGTAATAATCTAATGAGTATACTCCTTCGCAGGATACTTGAAGATCCTCGCCAACCCAAAATCTGCAAGTTTAACCCTCAGTGTATCTCTCTCGATGAGTATGTTCTGAGGTTTCAAGTCACGATGAATGACTCGGTTGGCATGGCAGTACTAAAGCGAGAGCAGTAGCTGATAGATGATTACTTTTACACTTTATTCGCTTAATGTAATGCCGTCCATATATTTTTTGAGGTCACAATCTACGAAGTCGAAGATGAGTTGGAGCTTATTCTCACCAGAAACTACCTCCCTAAGTCCCACAACATTCGGATGGTTGAGTGTTTTCAAGAGCGATATCTCTCTGACTGCAGTTGAAGGAATGCCCTAATCTTAATGATCCAATCGAATCTTCTTGACAGCCACAATATCATTGGTAAGCTTGTCTCTTGCCTTATAAACCACCCCATATGTCCCCTCTCCTATCTTGTTTATTCTCTGGTACCTTTACACTTCATTTCCTCCGGAATTTTATGTGTACATTTAACGGAATTTTATTAATACTACCAATAATAAAATAAAGAGAATTAAAAGAAGGAACATTTATGTATAAATTAATGATTTTTTATCATTTCTTTGCAGTGTAGGGAGCTTTTCTGACTGTGCTTTGCTGTCCTGTATTTAGTTTAGATCCAGTATTATTACTATTTTTTGTTGGAGTTTTGATTCCTTTGATAGGAGTTCTATTGCCCTTAGTGGGAGTCTTGGGATTAAACTTGGCTGGGCTTTTATTCTTATCTTTATCAACCATATTGAAGCCGTAGACTTTTTTTGTTTGGATACTATCCTCTCCTATGACCTTTTTGCCTTTATACTTGATGATTGAAGGCTCCTATTTGGACTGCATGGATCCAAGAGTTCGCAAATCGACTGCCTTCGTTTGTTTGGCCATCATCTCGTCATAGCAATTAGCAATATACCAAAGAACTCTCAACTGGTCGTACCCCAACTCATTAGTACCTGAAATTTAGCTCAAGTGCATTCCGATTTAGTTGATGGGATACTTAACCCTCATCTTCTCAGTCACCAAATCATAGAGTAAATTCAACAGCATTTCCAGTTTCAAATAAATTTCATTATTGAAGTTGGACTTGTTGATTTTACTTGCAGCATTCTTATCCTCAAACAGTTTGACCTCCTTTCTGATTTTATTGATCTCATCGATAATATTTTAAATATTGGCAGTACCCTCCTTATCCTCAATTTCTTGCTATCCCTTCGCATTATTGTTCAGAGCCGTCTATTCGATCTACTAAGTTCCAATCAACTTGTCTTATTTATGCTTGTTCGATTCGTTCTATCTAAGGTCGTACTTCTACATCTTCTTGAGGAGTTTCGTGTATTGTGCTTTTGTTACTTTTTCGTTTCTGACGCACATGTGGGCGTTGTTGGATGTGACCCTGCCCATGGACATGTTGGCAATGTCGTAGAAAGTCATCTCATTCTTATTGATCTTGAGCTCTTCCTCCCTGAGGAAATACAAATACAGCAACTCTCTACTTTCCTGCCGGTAGTCACTCTCGAGGTCCATCCCCTTCTCCTCCTCAATATTCATTTTCTTTTACTTGCTGATAGTGTACTGCAAAATTTATCTTGACGGGGTTCCAATATCTCGAAAGTAATCGATCGGCAAGGGATTATTACCTCGAACGATTGAGTTGTCCACATACTAGATTTCTATGCGGTCTTCCTGCGGCTCAATGTAATAAGCGAATTTATTGAATTCGTCGTTGAACTATCCTATTTTATCGATTTGGGCGAGATTCTTCAATTTCCTGAGCTCGGCTATTTAATTTTTGATGGTGAGGTCGCGGAGGAAGGTATTGTCTTTGTCTTCGAGCTGCCTGTTTTTGGCATAGAGGTGTTTGGTGATTTAATGGAAGTTATACTTCCCTCTCTGTGGCAATTATAAACTTGTTGTATCGTTATTATGGTTCTCATTCTTATCACTCATTATCTCTTCATTAGCATTACGGCCATTACTTGTCTTGTCCTTGCCAGCCTGCTCCTCCTTCTTCAATCTCGGAGGAGGGTTGGCCTCCTTGAAGAAAAATTTATGCATGTAATCGCGATCTTTGATCTCTTTGTTTAGAGTGTCCGACCAGCTCCTGAAATAGTCAATATCGTTCGAAATATTTGTATTTTTTGCTGTAAAAATTTACGAGCAGTCATTCTCAATATCGACCTTATATCCAGTAACGATTTAGTTGTAGAGATAGTCCTCATCACGGCGCAACCCCTCCAGAAGAATTTCTTACTTGTACCGAATAAACTTATTATTTTCCTGCTTGGCATCTTCCTCCTCGTCGGGATGCAAATTTTATATGGGGGCAAGTTTTTAAATGCAATTGATCTTCCTAAACTCATCCACAAATTAGAATCTCGTCTTATTTCGCATTAGCAATATATTCAAAAATAATAACAGCCAATGATGCACATTCATTATCATTTTAAACTTGCCTTTATCTTCTACTATAACTCACTCAACATCGTTGCCCTTGTTGATGCCATCTTGTTCTTTATGAAGTCAGGGATTGAGCCGTTCATGTCGATATCTGCAATATTTGTCACCTTTGTCCTCTTCTCGTCTACTCGCTCAAGGATGTAACCTCCGACATGGGCAAAGGCTCGCACCGTGTCCTTCTCAGGGACAGCATTGAACTCACAGCTTCTGTTTCCGAAATATATCTTTTCGCCTTCTTTGTGGTAAGTAAAGACAGCAACCATTTCTCTATCTGAGACCAATGCAAATCCTTTCATGACAAATCGAATCACATAGTATGATGGGCCCTTATAAAGTACATCAAGTTTCAAGACACGATCCGAGAGTTTCTTCATGAAGGTGGGATCATTGAAAAAGTTAGCTAGAACCTCAATTGAAAGATTGACGGTGATTTATCCACGTGAAACCACTCTCCCTTATCTTTATATTTTGGATATTTTGACAGGGCTATCATCGACATGTTACCATTTATTGCTTTGTTACAGGGTTTTCAGTTCTGATAGGAACTTGTGCGATGTTGCTTGAAGATAGCCTTCATCCACCTTATTATCCATAACTAATATTAATGTTAATCAGCATTTGTCGAATCTTGAATTTAACTTGTTAATTTTTATTTTTTCTGATCAATCGGATTTGATCGATTGTGGAGGATTTCTACGCTGTCTTGTAAATTCTTACTAATTTTTTTGTAGTGATTATGTGTTTGTGGGGTGGAAATAAAAATTATCCCAGCAGGGAATCGAACCCTGATTAACGGTTTTAAAGACCGCTGTCTTCACCTTTAGACGACTGGGATTACTAATGCTCTTACTCCCAATAGAAAAAACTACCACCTTAATTAACCTCATTATATCACTCAGAAAAAGCAAACGTATTCCAACTCTCCTCCTTCAAACCTATTAACCAATCTAAACAACTAATAGTTCATTAAGCAAACAATGTTATGCTACCATAGTTATCATTTGTTATATTTTAGTAAGTTAATGAGTGATAAAACTTGTGACTTGTTTTGCTTCCGCGAATGTAGTGATAAGTATGATACTCTAATTCTCAAGAAGGACATTGAATCAGTCTAAAAGCTGTCCTTGAAAAAACTATCCTCAACAAACAGATAATAATAAAAAAACCGCATTAAAAAAGCCTCCTCATATTCCCGGCTCTAGCACTACAAATGCTCGACAGACCGATCACGGGAGGATGGTTCGAACAATAAGTAATTATCACTGTACAAAAAGAAGATGTAAATAGAAAGATAGATAGACTAGGTGAACCAATCAATTCACATCCTCAATGACCAGTACAAAATGAAGATAAAGATGCTGAGAAATATTAAGGAGTAGTTGTAGGATTTGATTAATGAGAAGAATCACTGAATAGCTCATCTTTATTTAATTTATTTGGCATATATCAGTATTGATGCTCACGGGTTCTTGTCAGCCTCTATCGAAGCTATTTAGGCACGTAGTCGTAACAGCTTCGCTTGTTTTTATCTTTCTTGTTCTCAGTGTATAATCTATTTTTGCTTATATCGGCAATCTTCTATCGGCTTTTCTATGCTCTGTACGCTCCATTATTTCTTTTCAACTGCGATTCGCTTAAATTTGCCAGTTTCGAAGGAGTAAGAAGTCTATATTCAGGATTTGCTGTATTTTTGCCTGTATTGGAGGGACCCTCACTATATAGTTGGTTGATATATGGCTAATTATTCTTATGCACAGTCATTTTCTTCCTGGGAGGAGTGTGCTCAAGCTTAAACTAGTAAAATTTTATTGGGTTATATGAGTATTTATGGCTGGATGGCTTGGTTTCTTCAGGAGGATGCAAGTATAGGTAATTAGGACTTAAACTATTCTCATAAATTTTATTGAATTATTCGTCTTTCATGATGTGGCTTTCCTTTATCATGAGATATGCATCTTTTTTTTATAGACTGGACTCATTCTTTTATGTTTTTTTTCTTTAAAGACTGATACTCTATTTCAGTATGATTGACTTTATCTGCGAATTTTTCTTTTATTCAGTCGCCCCTGATTTCTTCATGAAAGGACTTCCCTCTCTCTTCTATTAATTCAACTCCTTCTTGTAGTATTCCTTGAGAACATTCTGATAGTGATGCTCCTTGGTAAGCTTATTAATGATGTGTTTATACTCGTACTTTTCACTATCGAATTTCCCCTTCTCCTCGCCCTCCTTATCTTAGAGATAATTGAAGCGGGCTGTCTTTTGCTTTAACATTTAGAATATGATGAAATAGTTTTTAATAATAATAAAACATTTTTATTACATATGATATGTTATATGATAGACACATTGATCAATAGTTACTTGCAGATTACTACGATTATTCGATTGATGAATCCTACTTATTCTATTCGATCCATTTCTTTATTAGCATTATATCTTTCTGCTTCAATGCCGATTTATGTCTCATCTTGAAATTTATACTGTTCTTTTTGTTACGGTTTAGAATGTTTGACTCACGGCTATGCATTATCCTCATATTCATCCTTGATTGTCTTTACTTTAGGAAGTCCTATCCACTCCCAAAACTGAAGTTAGAGACAAGGGTTGATTTGGAGTTCGTCCGCTTAGACTTGTGGATCAATTTTATTGGCCCATCTAATAAAATATTAGCTTTTCTATGTTACTGTATATCGATTAGCAGATTTAGCTTTTATAAATTACTTTCAAGGTAAATTTTCTCGTTGTTGTAGATGATTTGCTCATAGTCAACAAGATAAAGATTTTTATGTTAGATTGTAAATACTCTAAGCATGTAAGGCCTTGGGAAGGATTAGAAGTTATTAACAGTTAACATATACATCATCCTACCTTAAATCAGCTTTCCTCGATAGAGATATTGCTTCATTATCTTAGCGAAACATAGACTTTTCTTGAATTTTGTTGAAAATTTAGTGTCTAGCTTCACCTCCTGCGACTTCTTTATCAGCAAACACGCAAAGTTACGAAGCATTAAATGCTTTTTTATCAATTTTAGCTGCTCAAAACCGTCACCATTTAGAGTTAGCTCTGATTTTAGCCTTTGGATAAAGGAAAGATTTCCAAAACTGACATTCTTTAGCATTAGAGTGGCAAACTTTTTATCCAGATTTTCGATGTAGAAATTTCTAATACCATTATTAGACACAATAGAATAAACATTTTTGTTAAGGATGTATGTTATAACTGAAATAGTCTCCTTTCTTTTGGCAAATAATTTTTTCGATAGTCTCAGCCTAAACATTCTTTGAATTCTCGTAATATGCTCTAAATATTTGGATTTTTCCTCAATGATATGCTTAGTGATGAGTTCACATACTTCCTACTGTGTGATATGCAAGAAGGGGGTGACAACAGTCCTACGAAAATTGATATTATAATCATTATTATTATATTTTCTGTGGTCTATTCTTTATATTTAATGAGTATACACCTATTCCTGCTTTCGACTTGTGATGAAAACTGTATAGGTTAGGTCAGTGAAGTATGTATTGAATGTTATATGGATTTGCTTCTTTGATAATAATAGCGCTCCTTTACGTTATTGCACTTTATTTCTTAGTTTGATGGAGAAAAGCTTCATTACTATTATCATCCTTCTTGGCAGGAGACTAAGGTATTACTTCAATGGAACAATGGAGTTGTTAGTAACTTGGAAGACATATAAAAATTTATTTGTCTTCAATTCTTAGAAAATATCTTTTGTTACGTATGACTATTTGTTTATTCCTTTCCCTTTCTCGGTTTGATATATCTTTATATGAAATTTTCCATTCTTTTTATGCCGAGCGAACTCAATCTGATGCTTAACTCCTCTTATTGTCACTGTTTGAAATTGTTATTGGATAAGTTGGTTTCTCATCTTCCGGAGGAAACTAAAGAGCTTCACTTGGCTCTTAAAACTTACTTGGTTATACAGAAATTTGAAGAAATTGTTAGTTTTCTAGTAGAGTATCATACATCTAAAGGAAGTCAAATACGACTCTATTTTCTTTGTTTGCTTTAAAGTATGAGCTATTTACCATAGTTTTGATGAAATTTCTTTCTTAATTTGTCCCCTCTCCAATTTAGTTTTCTCTATTTCCATGTTTTTGAGCTCATTTTGATAGACCTGCGATATTTCCTCTTTGCCTTTGATAAACTGTCCGATTTGGTTTTCATACTAATGTATTTTTTGCTATTTTTACACCTGCTATGCATGTAATCCTCTTAGTGTTTTCTTCTTCAGTCTCATCTAATTGCTTTATTATACAATGAATAACTTCTTAAGCTCATTGTTAATGCGTTGTTCATTTGGATTGGAAATGTTATCCTTCTGTTTCTTACTGATTTTAAATTGGGGTCTGCCGTTTTATTTGAAGGAGGCCTTACTTTGATTTAAGGTAAAGTTATGAAGAGACTTTATTCTTTCTATTTTATTTTATATTCTTCCCAGCTTCACAGCCTTCTTCATCTCGAATCTAAAAGTCTCGTCAAGGTAGGCGTGAAAGCCCTTGGGTTACTCTAGATGGATCAAAGAAAAATCTCTACATTGCGTTATATGATAAGCAGATCGATCATAATCCCCAAGCTATTCGTAGACATGTGAAATATAGTAGGTCGCAAGTGTAAAATAAGAAATGGTTTCAAAACTCAACCTCTTTGACCTTTGCTGCTCCTCATGCATTTTTTAAGTGAGGCGACTTATAACTTCATTTAAGATAAACTTGGCCTTAACCAAATTATTTCCTCTTGCAGTGGTAACTCCCTCCAAAATATCAATTATGATCTTAGCGTTGTATACGAATGCTTAGTCTTCTGTGTTTTTACTGAGAGTGCGTATGATGTTTTTGGATTAATTAATATAATTGACCGAGATACAAATATTATTCTTTTTGAGGTGAGCGAGCGCATAGATGAGTAAAATAACAATATTGATATGATTGCTAAAATATTGACTGCAGTATTTATGGTAGTAAGTAAGACACAGGACCACAATATCTGTATTTTGCTTGCGCATCTTAAGGAGGATGTATTGGAAGATGATGTTGGAGATATTTTATATCATTTTTTTGAACTTCCTAGGGCCAAATACTTACTCTTATTTGTTTATAACTAAGTTGGTTAACAGGTACATTGGTAGAGTTCTTAGAAGATGCATCTTGCATTGATAAATTAGTTGCTTGTGAATTAGTTTATTAGCAAGAAAATTTGCCGGAACTATTAGATTGACTGAAGGCATATCCTGCTTTATCTTTAGCCTGCCACTGCGATGAAATTTTATATATTGCTGACAATTCGAATAGACTCCATGCAAAGTTCTATTATAGAAAATAATACAGTGCAAACCTGACAAGGTTAGATTCATGTGTGAGCTAAATGTAGTAAGTAAAGGAACAAAAATAAATGAGTCTTAGGCCTCATTAAATCGATTGATTAATAATAACAGTAGAATTCTATCTTATTTCAATCAACTATAATTCTAAACCGTTTTCTTTACTAAAACCCGCACTTCAAATTACAGGCTTTCACTTATCTCTCCAAAATCACATGGCTCCTTTTCTAAATAAGAAAACTTGGAGATTTAACAAAAAAGATAAGCGAAGAAGAAGGGAGGAAATGAGTAAGTAAATCAATAACTAGACGCGCTAGGTAGGGACTGAGTAACTCTCTGCAATGGTGTATGGTTGTGAGGGTTACCTTGTGGCTAATTTCTAACATCCAGCTATTTTTATAACTAATTATCGTGGGTGTAATTTGACTATATAATCCAAAATTCAATATGGAGCACGACAACAATATTTTTATTCACACCATTTCCTGCCTCAAAAACAAAACCAGCATCAATGACCTTGTCAATGATTTTAAAGATTAACTCAAAGTTAAAAATCTGAAAAGGACAGCCCTAAGACCGGAAAATATCATCAAGAAATTCAACACCTTAAAAAAGAAGTAAAACTTGAATTAAAGAAAGGTATTCGCGAGGAACGATAGCTATAACGCCGTTTGGATGGCACTAGAATTAAAGAAAGCTATTTCTTTGGTTTTTTTTGGCCTATTGCCACCTCCATTTTAAAAAAACTTCCGAAATCGTACAAACTCAATTATAAAAGACTCCCAAATAATGGAAAGAGTTCTCAGAGTGCTTCCATCACAAAAACCCTCTGCTTCTCAGGTACGAAGCAGTGTCCCTCGAACGCAGCTCGGAAAGGGTGCACTGGTCAGCTAACGAGTAAAATTTACTTAAAAACTGTATAAAGTAATTTTATTTTAATTTTTAGTAGTTCATTAAACGGCAAGTGGTCCGAGATCTCCCGCAACCTTTTCTACCAGTCTTAGGGGGATTTTTTCAAGACTGCAAAGCAATGTAGGTAGCACTGGTTTAACCACATGAACACCGACATTAAAAAAGGAGGATGGACCATTGAATAAGATCTCACGATCTTGAACTTCGTCCTTGAGGAGGGCCGCCACTGGTCGAGACTCATCGAGCAGCAGGGTAGAATCCGCACTGAGCACATGGTCAAAAACAGATTCTCAACCCTTATAAATCTGGGCAAGAAGTATTGTAATATTGCTTAAGTTAATAATAATCACTAAAATATACTAATAGCCGCCATCATCACATACCTCAATAACCACAAATAGCTCTTCTATGAAATACAGGCATCCTCGGAGTCACCTGAGCTCCTCGCCAAGTCAGAAAAAAGCATTTCCTTGGAATGTGCGGGGGAGTTGAAAGAGGAGTTCGTTGAGCCAGAAGAAGAGGAAGAGGAGGCGAATAAGAAGATAAGAACTCGGGATCAGATAAGCTTGTAGAAGATATAGCCAGTCAGTCTATAGAACCATCTTCCTACTATAGAGCCACAACAGCAAATAACTAAGTAACCACATGTGGAAGTTTGCAACAATATTCCTATTATGGCATTTCCTTTAGTGGCTCCCTTTTCCTTCTCCTATCAACCCAACAACTTTTTTCTAATCAACAACCAAATAAGTCTTCTCCCTATATTCCCCCCTCAGAAACCTCCCAGTTAAGACTCAGGATAACTTTGAATTATTCTTAAACTGATTATTTGTGCTATTATAATTCATAAATAGTGACATCAATAAATTTAGCAATCCTTATCCTTCGTCTTCTTCTTTATAGCCTATACCTCCCTCTCCTTCAGTTCCAATTACTATTCTTCCCTCTCCCTGTTTGCGAAGATGTGCATGATATACTTTATTCTGGTCACCAGTGGCCCTTATGTGACCTACAGGCCATTTTCCATGGTCCACAGGGCTTGCTCATATCTCTATATAATTGTATCCTTCTAAAGAATTACGGCCAATAGTCTTTATTCCTTGCGAGATATGATTCCTAACAGTCTTGACTTCTCATCCTATACAGCTCGCATGCGGTTCAAATTTCTTTCTATTGTTTATTGCATCTTTTGAACCTCAATAATGATTTTTTGTGTTAAATTGACAGGAATGGTATCAAAACGCTCACCTTTTGCGCTGGGAATAAAGTGTTTTTAATTGAAATTCAAGATATCTGTGACTGTGAGAATGGTTTGTAATTCTATTTATAGAGAATTTTCCTTGCTCTATCCCATCCTTTCATCTACAATCATCATCCGCTCATTTTCTTTGATTTATTGAATGTTATTATTGTTTTCCTCGAGTTCTTTTAGTGCCTTCTCTAGACTGTCAATCTTGTTGTTTAACTTGACAATCTTTTCCACAAACTCTTCCTTCTCCAACTTGAATTTATGGGTCAAATGAGCAATATGCAATCGTGATTGCTACTATTACTCCATAGCCTCCTTCAAAATCAAGTTAAAAGAGTTTCTTTCGAGTTTCATCAAATACAGCATACTTAAGTGGCTTTATTACAGAAAATCTAAGTCTTCCTTCTTATTGAGTAAGGATTTCAAATTTTAGCCCATTTTCTTTTTATACTCCCTATAATCACAATTCAAGTCTATCTTTGAGATTCTGATGACTCCTTCACGTAGTGCATTTTCTCCTCTTCTCCCCAACTATATGATCGATTCTAACTTTGGCCATAGCTTATCCACATGGACAAAGATGGCACGAAGATCAAGGGTGGCTGGCGAAAGAGGCGTTTGTGAATTGGATCGTTAGTGCTAAAAGATTAAGGACTTCCAGGTTATCACTTGTGGGTGCGCAACAAGTAAATTGCTCAGTTGTATGAGAGTAGAGATGACTTTGGGAGGATTCATAAGGCAGAGCAAAAAATTGGTTATGAACAAGACGTAAGGGAGCTATTCTATCGATACATGTATCCTCTAAGCTATATACAACACAATGTTTTTGATTTTTTCGTGTCTCTCCTCAGGCAGAACAAAGAGTTGAGGCAGTTTGCTCTCTTTGGTGGGAGGGAGTGAGGAGAGGTAGGAGAGAAACTGGAGTGTTTTGGGGAAGTTGTTCAAGGTGAGGAAGTTTTTCTTGATAATACCATTTTTACCTGAAGAATCTCATCAATTAGTAAAGATATATAAGGATGAATAATCTACTCTTGCGACGTCTACTCAGTGAAACTCCTCTAAGTCAAACTCAATCGCTTCACCTGCGTCGTCCGATTCTAGCTGTAACTCCCTCTCTTTTGGAGAGTCTGCGATATGCTTGCGTAGATTAGTTGAATTGCTTTCTTAGGCTGAGGCGCATGCTCGATAGGGCAGTACTAAAAGATCTGACTTTTGAAGTTATGATTGCCAAATTTGATTTGGTTCTTTATAGTAATTCTTATACGTCATCGGCGTAGAATTTGATATTAGTAATAAGTGCGCAGCATTGCTTGCATGTGCGACGATTGACAATCTTCATCGAGTCCGTTGCAGATTGGTAGATTGGCATGTCGAAGGGTACAGTCAGGTGCTGCTGGTATTGCAAGCCACAGAGACTGCAGCTATTGAGCTACATTAAGCTGATTAAATATTATTTAGTCTGACTTATATGACGATTCACACAAACATATGACATATCAATTATCAACAGCAGAATAAGGCAGACTTCATAGGTTTTTACGTGAACCGTGGAAGGATACGTTTAGACTTTAGTTGTGTCGGGGATGGCTTATCTTTCCTTGTAGCAGAATCAGTCCTTAGAGCTCCTCTTAAGATAGATTCAAAGATTAGATAAAGAAAATTTCCTTCCAGAGGGTGCATCCACTTTCACAGAGGATAAATTAGAATATTTGCTACAAAGTTGTATATTCCGTCAGTAAGCTTAATATGAAAAATAAAATTAACTCCTTCTTTTGCATAATATTCATTAATGTCCTTCTTGGCCCTGCTTTCTAAGTCTTTTCTTGATGCCATATCAACACTTCATGCTGAAAATCTGCAGCACATTTTCTTAAGAAATCGTTATCCACTGTCTCAATAGAGAGTTCCTTTTAGAGCTGTTTGTTTGTTTGGATCAATTCACTGTTCTGAGAAAGAATTTACATGCATTATAAGAGCTTATTTTTAAGACTTTTCATTTATTTGCGAATATTGTTCTCGAGACTTATGAATAATCTGTGCTTCTTTACTTTGTCGCGAATCCGGTCCTACATTTTTAGACCCTATCCTCCACGCCCTGTCTCAAGGAAGCGGGTTACTTGAGAGATAATTAGTGTACTTTTCTTGAGCATGATAAAGGCAAGAGGGTTACTCTTTTCACTAGAGCATTGAGGTAATTTTAGACAAAATTAACTCAGCTACAATAATAACTCACAAATATTTCTTTTGTTAATTACCTTCCTAGCCACATGGAAATATTATTGAGTTTAGCTCCCCATTTCAGAAAATTAGTTCTTTTTTAGGGTGATGGGAGAGTGAAACCTACTATGATGTTTACGAGTTTACTCCAGAGGATTGTTTCTAACTCCAGGATCTGTCATCAAAAGTAAATTTCTGGAACTATCCTATTGAGCTTCTTGGAAAAGTTTGTTTTAAAAATATTGTGATGCCTATTGTGCCTCAACCCTCTCCTCCACCTGCTCTGCCGTCATCTTCCTGCAAAACGTTTCTATATTGCGCAACTATATCATTCCTTACGTTTATACACCATTCCTTAGCATTTTCTTAAGCTAGGCAAACAACTTCAAGATAATAACTCCAACACTGTATACATCAGTCTTGTTTGAAAATATTCCACTCTTGACCTCCGGTGGAGTAAATTAATCAATCGACCGGCTCGAGTCAGCAGTCTCACTCTTTCCTTCCAGACTAGTAAGTTGATGCGCATGAGAATAATTGACAACCTTAGCGACACTGTGATTGTGGATTAGTACACTGTTTAAATTAATAAAAGAGTGACATATTTTTCTGTCTACTAAATAAACTATTAATTGTAATAATTGCTAACTAATCTTTAAGCAAGTACTTCGATACTGTTGCCATTCCATTTCCTTTATACCCTACTACACAAATCGGGCCAACGTGATTCCAGGCATTTTATCGTAAATTAGGTACATGTTGTTAGATGTTTTGAAAAGTTTATGGCATTTGGGGACAAGAGAATGATTGAGTTTTTTAAGTAGACTCACTAAAATATACTCATTTATACGCTCGCTCATTATTTTTTATGATTTTTCTCTCTAGTTTTGCTTGGTTAAACATACCCGTTTCAAAGTATATGCTTGTTTTGTGTCAGTATGCATCGCTTAGAACCAGTCAACTTTATGTTAAATTTGTTACTCCCTTCGATTGTTGCGAACTTCTTCTCGTCAAATTGGTATTTCTCGACTAACTTCAAACTACCTTTTTGGGCCATTATCAAAATAATATACAAAACGCTTATCGGTATAAACCAAATATAATTTGGATAAAAAGAAAATTGATTAAAAAAGTAAATAAATGAATTTATATAGATAGAGGGGTTGGGGTTGGGTTTGGGGTTGGGGTTGGGGTTGGG
>JACCDV010056425.1_pt1 | contig 14988 bp, 11 predicted proteins | sample 7446131 | NCBI WGS metagenome assembly JACCDV01 (sample SAMN15323448, study PRJNA562643) | freshwater metagenome | isolation source: river surface water | place: USA:Blue River Watershed | collected 2017-08-17 | reverse complement strand
GCTGTGACGGGGTCAAGTCGTCGTGGCCAGGCAGTCGCCTGAGCAATTCACATTCCTGCTCGCGGCCAATGCCCGCATTCAGCACGGCCACGTAGGTGATCAGGGCCGGCAGACGCACCCGCGCCGACGGACGGGCATGCACCTCGTTGTGCAGCTCGCGCCGCAGTGGATCGTCAGGCGGCAGGACGCGGGAGTCGAGTTCGTTCATGGCTGCATTGTCACCGCAGCCGGGCGGGGCGTCCATGCCCGTATTCAGCCCCAACGATGCCGGCTCAGCAGCAACCGGTGCCGTCCTTCACACCCAGCTTGCGCAGGATGGTGCCCATCGGACAGAAGTTGGTGAAGCCGAACTGGAACAGGTTCAGGCCCACGAAAGCGGTGAAGGCCAGGAACCATGGGCTCACAAACACGGGCGAGCCTTCGACGCCCAGCGCCAGCGAGGCCATGATGAACAAGCCAGCGATCACGCGGATATAACGTTCTACGGTCATGGTTTTCTCCTTTGAAAAATCAGATGGATTCGTAGCGCTTGCGGTAGAGCGCGTAATAGAGCACCGGAATCACCACCAGCGTGAGCAGGGTCGAAACCAGGATGCCGAAGATGAGCGAGATCGCCAGACCGTTGAAGATCGGATCGTCGAGAATGAAGAAGGCGCCGATCATTGCGGCCAGGCCAGTCAGGGCGATGGGCTGCGCACGCACCGCGGCCGACTGCACCACCGCGTCCTTGAAGGCCATTCCGGTTTTCACCTGCAGTTCAATGAAGTCGACCAGCAGGATGGAGTTGCGCACGATGATGCCGGCCAGCGCGATCATGCCGATCATGCTGGTGGCGGTGAACTGCGACTGCAGCAACGCGTGGCCCGGCATGACGCCGATGATGGTCAGCGGGATCGGCGCCATGATCACCAGCGGCGTGAGGTAGCTCCTGAACTGCGCCACCACCAGCAGGTAGATCAGGATCAGGCCCACGCCGTAGGCGGCGCCCATGTCACGGAAGGTTTCGTAGGTGATCTGCCATTCGCCGTCCCATTTGATGGCGTACTGACGGTAAGCGTCTTCGGGCTGGCGGATCCAGTATTCACCCAGCTCGCCGGCATTGGGCAGCTGCGCGTCCTTGAGGTGCGGGCGTATGGCAAACAGGCCATACAGCGGGGAGTCGAGCTTGCCGGCCATGTCGCCAAACACGTAGCTGACGGGCATCAGGTCCTTGGTGAACAGCGGCTTGTCGATGATGCCCTGCTCCACCTGCACCAGCTCGGACAGGGGCACCAGCCTGCCGTTGGCCGCACGCATGGGCAAGGCCAGGATGTTGTCCAGACCCACTTGCGAAACTTGCGGCAGCTGCAGGCGCACCGGCACCGGCAGCTTGGACTGGGCATCGTGCAGGTACGCTGCGTCCATGCCCGAGAGCGCGCCGTGCACCGTCTGCGCAATGGCAGCCACCGGGATGCCCAACGACTCGGCGCGCTGGCGCCGCACGGTCAGATGCGCACGTGGTGCGTCGACCTTGAGCGTGCTGTCAAGCGCCACGATGTCTGGCGTGTTGTCAAAGGCTTTGAGGACGCGTGCAGCGAGTTGCTGGCGACCGTCTTCGTCAGGTCCGTAGATCTCGGCCACCAGCGGGCTCATCACCGGCGGGCCGGGTGGCACCTCGACCACTTTCACACGGGCGTTGTAGCGTGCGCCGATCTTCTCCAGCTCGGGGCGCAGGCGCTGTGCAATCGCGTGGCTCTTTTCGCTGCGGTGGTGCTTGTCCACCAGGTTCACCTGCAGGTCGCCCTGCTCGGCATCGGCGCGCAGGTAGTACTGCCGCACCAGGCCATTGAAGGTGATCGGGCTGGCGGTGCCGGCATAGCCTTGCAGGTCGCGCACTTCCTTTTGCCGCGACAGGTAGGCCCCCATCTCGTGCAGGGCCGAGGCGGTGTTTTCCAGCGGCGTACCGGCCGGCATTTCCAGCACCACCTGGAACTCGCTCTTGTTGTCGAAGGGCAGCATCTTGAGCACCACCCACTGAACCACCGTCAGGCCCACCGACAACATGAGCGCCACGACGATGCCCCCCAGCAGCTGCCAGCGTTTGCGGGCACTGTTCAAAAAGGGCGTGAGCACCCGCGCAAACACCGTCTGCAGCTGGCCGGCCAGACCACCGTGCGCGGCTTCGGTGTGGGCACCGCCGTGTGTCTTCATCAGCTTGAGCGCCAGCCAGGGCGTGACGGTGAACGCGATCGCCAGCGAGATCGCCATGCCCAGGCTGGAGTTGATCGGGATCGGACTCATGTACGGCCCCATCAGGCCGCTCACAAAGGCCATGGGCAACAGCGCTGCGATCACCGTCAGCGTGGCCAGAATCGTCGGGCCACCGACCTCATCGACCGCCCCCGGAATGATCTGGTGCAAAGACTTGCCGGGGTGGAGCTGCTGGTGCCGATGGATGTTTTCCACCACCACAATGGCGTCGTCGACCAGGATGCCAATCGAGAAGATCAAGGCAAACAGGCTCACGCGGTTGAGCGTGAAGCCCCAGGCCCAGCTGGCGAACAGCGTGGCCGTCAGCGTCAGGATCACTGCACCGCCCACGATCACCGCCTCGCGCCTTCCGAGCGCCAGGCCCACCAGCAGGATCACCGAACCCGTGGCAAAGGCGAGTTTCTGGATCAGTTTGTTGGCTTTTTCGGCAGCGGTTTCGCCGTAGTCCCGCGTCACGGTGGTGCGGATGTCGGCCGGGATCACCGTGTTGCGGAGCACGTCATGCCGTGCACGCGCCGCCGCAGCCACATCGACCGCGTTCTCGCCTGGCTTTTTGGTGACGGTGAGCGTGACGGCCGGATAGACCTGGCCCGCCTGAACGCCTGCGGCGTGTGCATCGGCCACACCGGGCGTGAACCACACATAGCGCTGCGGCTGCGCCGCGCCGGCTTCGACATGCGCCACTTCGCGCAGATAAACCGGTTTGCCGTTGTGCACGCCCACGACCAAAGAAGCCACGTCCTCGGCAGAGGTCAGGAACTCACCGGTCTCGACCGTGAGCATCTGCCCTTTGTCGGCCTGCACCACGGCACCCGAAGGCATGCCGAAGTTGGCCGCAGCGATGGTGGCCTTGAGGGTCAGCAGATCAATGCCGCGTTCGCGCAGCCGCGTCGGATCGATGTCTACCTGCACCGCACGTCCAGGGCCGCCGATGGTCTGCACCTCGCGTGCGCCCTTGACCTGCTTGAGCTCCATCTCCAGCGTGCGCGCCACGCGCTCCAGCTCCAGCGCGGATGCAGCTTCAGCGCTCCACAGCGTCACGCCCAGCACCGGCACATCGTCAATGCCCTTGGGTTTGACGATGGGCGGCAGCGTGCCCAGGTCGCGCGGCAGCCAGTCCTGGTTGGCGTTGAGCACGTCGTACAGGCGCACCAGCGCCTCGGTGCGCGGCACGCCCACCTTGAACTGCACCGTGAGCACCGCCACGCCGGGTCGTGCCACCGAATAGGTGTGCTCGATGCCCTGGATCTGGCTGAGCACCTGCTCGGCCGGGCGCGCCACCATGTTCTGCACCGTCTGGCTGCTGGCCCCCGGAAAGGGGATCAGCACATTGGCCATGGTCACGTTGATCTGCGGCTCTTCCTCGCGCGGCGTCACCAGCACCGCGAACAAGCCCAGCAGCAGCGCCACCAGCGCCAGCAAGGGTGTGATCGCGTTGGACTGGAAGGCCGCGGCGAGGCGGCCGGAGACGCCCATCTTGTGTTCTGTGGTGGACATGCTCACCTCACTTGGACGGCTGCGCGCCGGCCAGACCGGCCTGGATCGCGTTCACGGCCACCGCATCGCCCGCCTGCAGGCCGGCGAGCACCTCCACACTGTCGCCATGCTGCGCACCTGCACGCACCGCCTTGAGCACAAAGCCCTTGTCGTTGGCCACATAGACGCCCGTGAGTTCACCGCGCCGCAGCACCGCCGCCAGCGGCACCAGCATGCGCTGGGCAGAGCCCCCCACAAAACGCACACGCGTTTGTTGGCCCGGCATCATCTGCGCGACCACATGGGCCGGCACATCCATCTTCCAGGTCAGGGTCTGGCTGACCGGATCGGCTGCGGTCACGCCCTGTTGTGCAGCCGGTTTCACCCAGACATCGCCCACCTGTAGCTCGATGCTTTTGGCGGTACGCGCCGTCTGTGCCATCGAGACGGGCACCTGAACCATCACGCGCAAGGGTTGCGGCGCGTACACCGTCGCCACCGGCTTGCCCGGCACGGCCAGATCACCGGCCTGGGCCAGCGTCTCCAGCACATACCCGTCAAACGGCGCCGTGATTTGCGTGAACGACTGCGCCAGACGCGCCTGCTGCACTCCGGCGCCAGCACCTGCACGCGCTGCCTGCGCTGCCTTGAACTGCGACTCGGCCGCATCCAGCGCGGCCTGGCTCAGAAAGCCCTGCTGGCGCAGGTCGCGCGTGCGCTGCACATTCGCCTGTGCATTGGCCAGCTCGGCATCGGCCTGAGCCACCTGGGCCTGACCACGGGCCACACTGGTCTGTGTGTCGCGGTCGTCGATCGTAGCCAGCACCTGCCCGGCGCGCACCTTGTCACCCGCCTTGACCTGCAAGGTGGCCACACGGCCCGTGGCCTGTGCCGAGACAGTGGCCTGGTGCACTGCCTCGACCACGCCGTCGATTTCGTAAGCGGTGCTCACCCTCTGCGCCCCCACGGTCACAACAGGCACCTGCGGACCCGCCAGGGCACCTGCGCTGACCAGCAGCAGCGCACAAACGTTCAACAGACGAGGGAAAGCAGCCATGGAATTTCTCCTTGGGCGTGATTCTACATAATACCCGTGGGGGTATAAATTCGGCCGCAAAAAAAAGCCCGCCAATCGTGGATCAGCGGGCAGGGATTGCCGGTTCGGCAGCGCTCAGAACGGGATGTCGTCGTCCATGTCGTCGAAACCGCTGGACGATGCAGGCTTGCCGGCTGCAGCCGGTGCAGCCGCAGGGCGCTGTGCGGGGGCCGCCGGGCGGCTGTAACCGCCACCGCCGCCACTCCCGCCCTCGCCACCCATGCCCTGGCGCGAGCCCAGCATCTGCATGGTGTCAGCACGGATGTCGGTGGCGTACTTTTCTACGCCATTCTTGTCGGTGTACTTGCGGGTGCGCAGGCTACCTTCCACATACACCTGGCTGCCCTTTTTCAGGTACTGGCCAGCGATTTCGGCCAGCTTGCCGAAAAAGCTGATGCTGTGCCACTCGGTGGCTTCGCGCATTTCGCCGCTTTGCTTGTCCTTGTAGCGGTCGGTGGTGGCCACGCGGATGCTGGTGACGGCGTCGCCAGACGGCAGGTAGCGGGTTTCGGGATCGGCACCCAGGTTGCCGACGATGATGACTTTGTTGACGGATGCCATGGAGCGTTTTTCCTTTGATCAGTGCGGGGCAGCGCGAACGGTCTGCCGCGCCAATTGCATTTCATGTCCGATTATGCGGTTTTTAGCGACGCGTGCCGCCCGGGTGCCTGCATCGGCAGGGCCACCAGCCACCACAGCAACATGGCCGCCGCGCAGCAGACAAACAGCATCTGGCTGCCCCAGGACTTGACCAGACCCCCCCCGGCCCAGCCACCCACAAAGAAGCCCAGCGACTGCAGGGTGTTGTAAACGCCCATGGCTGTGCCACGCATCTGCATGGGGGCCAGGCGCGAGACCAGGCTGGGCTGGGTGGCTTCTAGGATGTTGAAACCACAGAAAAACGCGAACAGCAGACCCGCCAGGGGCATCAGCCGGGGCGTGCCCGAAGACAGCGCCAAAAGGCCCAGCTCGACCGCAGCGATCAGCAGGATCGCCGCCAGAAACACCTGCTTGAGGCGGCCACGCCGCTCCAGGGCGAACATGCCGCCCATCAGCACAAACGAGCCCAGCACGGCCGGCAAATAGACCTGCCAGTGGCTGTCTTTGGGCAAACCGGCCTGCACCAGCAGCGCAGGCACCGCCACCCACATGGCCAGCTGCACCGCATGCAGCACAAACACGCCGAAATTCATGCGCATCAGGCCCGCATGGTGCAGCACATCCACCAGCCGCCCCCGTGGCCCCGGCTGCATGGCCGGCGCTGCAGGTGCACCCCAGATGACCACCGCCACACCCAGCAAGGCCAGCACCCCGGTGATGGCAAACAGCCCGGCCAGGCCGACGGCTGCCGCCAACACCGGCGCCAGCACCAGAGACAGCGCAAACATCAGGCCGATGCTGGCGCCCACCATGGCCATGGCCTTGGTGCGCACCTCGTCGCGGGTGAGGTCGGCCAGCAAGGCCGTCACCGCCGCCGAGACCGCGCCAGCGCCCTGCAGGCTGCGCCCGATCAGCAAGGCCTGCAGGTCAGTGGCTGCGGCGGCCCAGAAGCTGCCTGCCGCAAAAATGAGCAGCCCGATCACGATCACCCGCTTGCGGCCAAAACGGTCGGAGGCCATGCCGAACGGCAGCTGGAGCAGCCCCTGGGTGAGGCCGTAAATGCCCATGGCCAGACCGAGCAGCGCGGGGTCATCGCCCCCTGGGTACTTGCGCGCCTCCAGGGCAAACACCGGCAGCACGAGAAACAGGCCCAGCATGCGCAGGGCAAAGATCGAGGCCAGCGAGACGCTGGCGCGACGCTCCAGAGGCGTCATGGCCGTGGCAGCAGCAGAAACAGGGAGGGAGACGGAATCGGACACGGGAAAGACAGTGCAGGCAGTCCAGCAAAGGGAATCATTGTCCCCGATTGGCCAGCCGGGCGCCCGACAGAGCGCCAAGCCCGATAATCAAAGGTTTTGCCGACCCGCGCCTGCCGTGATGCCTGAGACCCTCTCCCCCGCCCAACACCTGGACACCGACCGCTACCTCGGTTCGGCCCTGCGCCAGGGGCGCATCAGCGTCCGTGGCGCGCGCACGCACAACCTCAAGAACATCGACCTCGACATCCCGCGCGACCGGCTGGTGGTGATCACCGGGCTGTCGGGCTCGGGCAAGTCCAGCCTGGCCTTTGACACGCTGTACGCCGAAGGCCAGCGCCGCTATGTGGAAAGCCTGTCGGCCTATGCGCGGCAATTCCTGCAGCTCATGGACAAGCCCGATGTGGACCTGATCGAGGGCTTGTCGCCTGCGATTTCCATTGAGCAAAAGGCCACCAGCCACAACCCGCGCTCGACCGTGGGCACGGTCACCGAGATCCACGACTACCTGCGCCTGCTGTTTGCCCGCGCAGGCACCCCGCACTGCCCGGACCACAACCTGCCACTGCAGGCCCAGACCGTGGCACAGATGGTGGACACGGTGATGGCCTTGCCGCAGGACACCAAGCTGATGATCCTCGCCCCGGTGGCGCGCGAGAAAAAAGGCGAGTTCGAAAAGCTCTTCGAACAGATGCAGGCGCTGGGCTATGTGCGCTTTCGCATCGACGGCCAGGTGGTCGAGGCCGAAGACCTGCCCGAACTGAAAAAAAACGAGAAGCACGACATCGACGTGGTGATCGACCGGCTCAAGGTCCGCGCCGAGGAAGATGCCAAGGCACGCGACGCCCTGCGCCAGCGCCTGGCCGAGAGCTTTGAGGCTGCTTTGAATCTGGCCGAGCAGCGCGCTCTGGCCGTGGAGATGGACAGCGGCAAGGAACACCTGTTCAACGCCCGCTTTGCCTGCCCGGTGTGCAACCACTCGATCGCCGAACTCGAGCCGCGCGTGTTCTCGTTCAACTCGCCACAGGGCGCCTGCCCGAGCTGCGACGGCATTGGCACCATGGAGTTCTTCGACCCCGAGCGGGTGGTCGCCTTTCCGAGCCTGAGCCTGGCCAGCGGCGCCATCAAGGGCTGGGACCGGCGCAACGGCTTTTACTTCAGCATGCTCGAAAGCCTGGCCAAGCACTACAGGTTCGACGTCGAAGCGCCTTTTGAAAACCTCGCGCCCGCGGTGCAGCAGGTCATCCTGCACGGCTCCGGCGAAGAAGAAATCAAGTTCAGCTACATCATGGAGTCGGGGGCTTCGCAAGGCAAAAAAGTGAGCAAGAAGCACCCCTTCGAGGGAATCATCCCCAACATGACGCGGCGCTACCGCGAGACCGATTCGCAACTGGTGCGCGAAGAACTGGCCCGCTACCGCAGCACCCAGCCTTGCACCAGCTGCCACGGCACACGCCTCAAACGCGACGCGCGCCATGTGCGCATCGGCGAAGGCGCCCAGGCCCGTGCCATCTACGAAATCAGCCACGTCACACTGGGCGAGGCGCAAAGCTATTTCCAGAGCCTGCAACTCAAGGGCGCCAAGGCCGACATAGCCGACAAGGTGGTGCGCGAGATCGCCTCGCGCCTGAAGTTCCTCAACGACGTCGGTCTGAACTATTTGAGCCTGGACCGCAGCGCCGACACGCTCTCGGGTGGCGAAGCCCAGCGCATCCGCCTGGCCAGCCAGATCGGCTCGGGCCTGACGGGCGTGATGTATGTGCTCGATGAGCCCAGCATCGGCCTGCACCAGCGCGACAACGACCGCCTGATCGGCACACTCAAACACCTGCGCGACATTGGCAACAGCGTGCTGGTGGTCGAGCACGACGAAGACATGATCCGCGTGGCCGACCATGTGATCGACATGGGCCCCGGCGCGGGCGTGCACGGCGGGCGCGTGATGGCGCAGGGCACCTGCGAGCAGATCATGGCCGAGCCGGACTCGGTGACTGGCCAGTACATGTCGGGCCGCAAACAGATCGCGATCCCCAAGCGCCACCAGCCCGGCAAGGACTGGATCGAGGTGCTGGGCGCCAGCGGCCACAGCCTCAAGACGGTGAACGTGAAGTTCCCGGTGGGCCTGCTCACCTGCGTGACCGGGGTGTCGGGTTCGGGCAAGTCCACGCTGGTGAATGACACGCTGTACGCCGCAGCGGCGCAGCAAATCCACCGCGCCCACGAAGAACCCGCGCCGCACGACGAGATCCTGGGCCTTCAGCACTTCGACAAGGTCATCAACGTCGACCAGTCGCCGATTGGCCGCACGCCGCGCAGCAACCCGGCCACCTACACGGGGCTGTTCACCCACATCCGCGAGCTGATGGCCGAAGTGCCTGCCGCCCGTGAGCGCGGCTATGGTCCAGGGCGCTTCAGTTTCAACGTGAGTGCATCGTCGGGTGGGGGCCGTTGCGAGGCCTGCCAGGGCGACGGCATGGTCAAGGTGGAAATGCACTTTCTGCCCGACGTGTACGTGCCCTGCGACGTGTGCCACGGCATGCGCTACAACCGCGAGACGCTGGAGATCCAGTACAAGGGCCAGAACATCGCGCAGATCCTGGACATGACGGTCGAGGCCGCCTACGCCTTCTTCAGCGCCGTGCCCTCCATTGCGCGCAAGCTGCAGACCCTGCTGGACGTGGGCCTCTCTTACATCCGTCTGGGCCAGAGCGCCACCACGCTCTCGGGCGGCGAGGCACAGCGCGTCAAGCTCGCGCAGGAACTCTCCAAGCGCGACACCGGCCGCACGCTCTACATCCTGGACGAGCCCACCACCGGTCTGCACTTTGCCGACATCGACCTGCTGCTCAAGGTCCTGCACCAGCTGCGCGACGCGGGCAACACCATCGTCGTGATCGAGCACAACCTCGACGTCATCAAGACCGCCGACTGGGTGATCGACATGGGACCTGAAGGCGGTGCGGGTGGCGGCACCGTGGTGGCCGAAGGCACGCCCGAGCAGATCGCGGCGCACCCTCAAAGCCACACGGGCAGGTATCTGGCGCGGTTGCTTTAGGTGATACCTCGTCTCTGGCGCCTGGTGTAAAAACGTCTCCAACACAAGGAGACACCATGGCCACGCTGCAGACCTCCACGCCCGCCGACATCGGTCTGCACCCGCAGCGCACGCAGCACATCGCGCGCGTGCTCCAGGACTGCGTTGACCGCCAGCACATTCCCGGCGCAGTGATGCTGGTGGCGCGCCAGGGCCGCATCGGCCTGTTCGAGGCTGTGGGTCAGCAGGACCCGGCCACCGGTTCGCCCATGCGCACCGACAGCATCTTCCGCATCTATTCGATGACCAAGCCGTTGGTGTCGGTGGCCGTGATGATGCTGGTCGAGCGCGGGCGGCTGCTCATCAGTGATCCGGTCGGTCGCTGGCTGCCCGAATACGTCCAGCAACAGGTCTGGACGCCGGAAGGCGTGGTCCCGGTGCGCCAGCCCGCCACGGTACAGGACCTGCTGCGGCACACAGCCGGGCAGACCTATGAATTTCTGGGCAATTCCGCGGTGCAAAGGCAATACTCGGCGGTCAACATCGGCTCGCGCCAGCGCAGCAATGCTGAGTTCTCGCAAACCCTGGCGGCGCTGCCGCTGCAATTCCAGCCGGGCAGTGTATGGGCCTACAGCCGGGCCACCGATGTGCTAGGGCGCCTGGTCGAGGTGATCAGCGGCCAGACGCTGGGCGCGTTTTTGCAGCAGGAGATTTTTGAGCCGCTGGGCATGGTGGACACCGGCTTTGCCGTGCCGCCCGCGCAACAGCACCGCATCGTCGAGCCCTTTGGCCACGACCCGGACGGCGGGGCGCCCATGAAGCTGATCAACCCGCGCGAGGTACCAGCCATGGAAAGCGGCGGCGGTGGCCTGATGTCCACCGCCATGGACTATGCCCGCTTTCTGCAATGCCTGCACCACGGCGGCGAGCTGGGCGGCCACCGGCTGCTGAGCCGCCACACTCTGGACTTCATGACCGCCGACCACCTGGGCGACATCCCGATCGACGGCACGCTGCTGCCGCCGGGCCACGGCTTCGGCCTGGGCTTTGCGGTGCGCCGCGCGGCGGGCGAATCGCCGGTGCCCGGCTCGGTAGGCACTTACCACTGGAGCGGCATCGGCGGCACCTCGTTCTTTGTCGATCCGGTGCAGGACCTCTACGCCCTGCTGCTGACCCAGGCACCCAACCAGCGCGACCATTACCGTCAGCTCTTCAGGAACCTCGTGTACGCTGCGCTCGACTGACACCACATACAAGGAGACAAGACCATGCCCCAACCTGGCCTGATGATGAACCGCCCCTTGCTGATCTCGGGCATTCTGGAACACGGCGCCGCGCAATATGGCGACCAGGAGGTCGTCTCGCGCGAGACGCACGGCCCGCTGCACCGCAGCACCTACGCCGAGGTGGCCCGCCGCGCTCGCCAGCTGGCCAACGCCCTGGCGCACCTGGGCCTGAAAGCGGGCAGCGCGGTCGGCTCGATCGCCTGGAACAACCACCGCCACCTGGAGGCCTATTACGCGGTCTCGGGCAGTGGCATGGTCATGCACACCTGCAACCCGCGCCTGCACCCGCAGCAGCTGATCTACATCATCAACCACGCCGAAGACGAGGTGGTGCTGTTCGACACCACCTTCGCGCCGCTGGTCAAGGGCATTGCAGCGCACTGCCCGCGGGTGGCAGCCTGGGTGTGCCTGGCCGATGCGGCCAACACGCCGGCCATCGATGGCGTGGCCAACGTGCTCAATTACGAAGACCTGATCGCGCCGCACAGCAGCAGCTTCGTCTGGCCCGAGTTCGACGAGAACACCGGCGCCGCGCTGTGCTACACCTCGGGCACCACCGGCAACCCCAAGGGTGTGCTGTATTCGCACCGTGCCATCGTGATGAACGCGACCACCGCGTGCCTGCCCGATGTGCTGGGCCTGTCTTCGCAGGAAAGCATCCTTCCGGTGGTGCCGATGTTCCACATCAACGCCTGGTGCATCCCCTATGCTTCGCTGGTGGCGGGGACCCGGCTGGTGCTGCCCGGCCCCAAGCTCGACGGTGCCAGCCTGTACGAGTTGATGGAGAGTGAAGAGGTCACCATCAGCGCGGGCGTGCCCACCATCTGGATGGGCCTGATCCAGCATGCCGAAGCCAACGGCCTGCGCTTCTCGTCAATGAAGCGCACCTGCGTGGGCGGCTCGGCCATGCCGATGGCGCTGATCGCCAAGTTCATGGATGTGTATGGCGTGGAAGTGCGCCACGGCTGGGGCATGACCGAAACCACCGCCGTGGCCACCATGAGCAACCTGAGCCGCACCGATCGCCGCAAACCGGCGGCCGAACAACATGCCATCGTGGCGCGCCAGGGCAAGGTGGTCGCAGGCATCGAGATCAAGGTGGTGAACGAACACGGCGCCACGCTGCCGCGCGACGGCACCTCGCAGGGCGAGCTGATGGTGCGCGGACAGTGGATCGTCGAGCGCTACTTCAAGACCGACCACACCGCGCTGGTGGATGGCTGGTTCCCCACGGGCGATATCGCCACCATCGACGCCGACGGCGTGATGACCATCCGCGACCGCACGAAAGACGTGATCAAGAGCGGCGGCGAATGGATCAGCTCCATCGACCTGGAAAACGCCGCCATCGGCCATCCGGCGGTGGCCATGGCCGCGGTCATCGGCGTCAAGCACCCAAAGTGGGACGAGCGGCCGCTGCTGTTCATCGTGCGCAAGCCGGGGCAGACGCTGGAGAAGGCCGAAATCCTGGAGTTCCTGTCGGGCCGCGTGGCCAAGTGGTGGGTGCCCGAAGATGTGGTCTTTCTCGAATCGCTACCCGTGGGCGGCACCGGCAAGGTGCAGAAGAACGAGCTGCGGCAACAGTACGGCGGCGTGTTCGCCGAATGAACGCGGGTCATCCTCGGGCTGGGCCCGAGGATCCATGCCCCTTGCCGCTCTCCATAATCGCGGCCATGACCCACGAAACCGAACTCAAGCTCAGCCTGACCGCGCAGGACCTGCCACGGCTGCTGGGCCACCCGCTGCTCGCCGCACCTGCAGCGCCCCAGCGCCTCTTCAACACCTATTTCGACACCCCTGATCTGGCGCTCAAGGCCCGCCGCATGGCGGTGCGCGAACGGCTGGCGGGCCATCAATGGCTGCTCACGGTCAAGACGGCGGGCAGCAGCACTGGCGGCCTCTCGCGCAGGCAGGAATGGGAAGGGCCGACCACGCCGGGCGCGCTCGACTTTGCCGCGCTGGTGGACGACACCAGTCTGGCCGCTGAGCTGATGGCCCTGCGCCCCCAACTGAAACCGCTGTTTGCCACCGACTTCGAACGTCAGCGCTGGGTGCTGGCGCACGGCGGTGCGCGCATCGAGGTGGCGCTGGACGAGGGCCAAATCCACGTCCCTGGCACCGTGCTCGCCGAACCGCTGCTGGAGCTGGAGCTGGAACTGCTGGACGGGCCTGAGGCCGCGCTGCTCGCCCTGGCCGAGGCCCTGCGCCAGACGCCGCAAGGCCCGATGGCGCTCACGCCCAGCGACGCGAGCAAGGCCCTGCGCGGGCTGGCGCTGTGGCAGCGCGCCCATGCCTGAGGCTTAAGCCGCTTTGGCGCTGGGCCGGTCGGCCACCCGGTCGCGCCAGGCCTGCAGCGCGTGCAGGCCTTCTTCGGCGGGCATGAACTTCATCAGGCGCGCAAACTCCACCGCACAAAATGCGGTGATGTCGGCGATGGTGAAGCGATCGCCTGCCATCCAGGGCTGCGACTGCAGTTGCTGGTCGAACCAGCGGGCGATCTCGCGGACCTTCTCGCCCTGCGAGCGGCCGAACTCCGGGAACTGGGGCTTTTCCAGCGCGGCCAGGCCCGGGTGGGTGTGGCGGATGCAGTTGGCCATGCTGCCCAACAGGTACAGCTCGACACGGCGGTCGGCCATCTCGATGAAGGCACGCTCGTCGGCGTCCACACCCATCAGGTTGTGTTCGGGCCAACGGCCTTCAAGCCAGGTGCAGATGGCGCGGGTTTCGGTCAGCACCCGGCCGTCGTCGAGCTGCAGGGCGGGCACCTTGGCCAGCGGGCTCTTGGCCAGGTAATCGGCCTGACGGTGTTCGCCGCCATTGAGATCCATGTTGACGATCTCGATGCCGGTGATGGCTTTTTCGGCCATGAACATGAGCACACGGCGAGGGCTGGGGGCGCGGTGGGCGCTGAAGAGTTTCATGGCTTGTCCTTGTGTGCCTGACCCATCTCGACCATCTTGCGGGCTTCTTCCGAAAAGCGTTTGGCCGCTTCGTCACCGTCTTTGGTCAGGTTGATTCTGGAGGGTGGCGCCTCGATGCCGCGCTGCACCGCCGGGCGCTGGCGGATCGCATCCATCCAGCGCTGCAGATGCGGCAGATCGCTCACGTCCACGCCCGACCAGCGGTGCGTGCGCACCCAGGCCCAGTTGGCGATGTCGGCGATCGAATAGTCCCCGGCCAAGTATTCGTGGTCTTTCAGATGCCCGTCGAGCACAGTCAGCAGCCGCTTGCTCTCGCCCTGGTAGCGGTCGATGGCCGGCTGGATTTTTTCGGGGAAGTAGCGGAAAAACACATTGGCTTGGCCCATCATGGGCCCGACCCCGCCCATCTGGAACATCAGCCACTGGATGACGCGTGAACGGCCCTGCGCGTCGGCAGGCATGAGGCGGCCGGTTTTCTCGGCCAGGTAGATCAGGATGGCCCCCGACTCGAACACCGCAAAGTCACCGGCTTCGTGGTCGACGATGGCCGGGATGCGGCCGTTGGGGTTGATGGCGAGAAAGGTGGGGGTCTTCTGCTCACCCTTGGACAGGTCCAGCACCTTCAGGGCGTAGGGCAGGCCCAGTTCTTCGAGTGCAATCGAGACCTTGTGCCCGTTGGGCGTGGCGGCGGTGTAGAGGCCGATCATGGGTGCCAGCCTAACCGTTTGCCGGCGGGCGTGCTGTCAACGAAAGCGCAGGCGCGCCAGGCTCAGCGCGGCGCCCAGCCCGGCGGTGGCCGCACCCAGCAGCACCGCCCGGCCTGCCCCCAGCGGGCCAAACAGGTTGAAACACAGCGCCACCAGCGCCGCCCCGCTGGCCTGCCCGGTGAGCCGCGCCAGCGCCACCATGCCGCTGGCGCTGCTGGTGCGGTGCGGCGGCGCGCTGGCCATGATGGCCCGCAGGTTGGGCGACTGGAACAGGCCAAAGCCGACCCCGCACAGCGCCATGCACAGCGCCATGACGGCAAAAGGCGCCTCTGCCCCCAGAGCGCCCAGCCCCAGCATGCCTG
>JACCDV011184745.1_pt1 | contig 14990 bp, 18 predicted proteins | sample 7446131 | NCBI WGS metagenome assembly JACCDV01 (sample SAMN15323448, study PRJNA562643) | freshwater metagenome | isolation source: river surface water | place: USA:Blue River Watershed | collected 2017-08-17 | reverse complement strand
TTCGAGTCCAGTTGGAGGCACCAAGTAAAAAGTATTTTTTAAGTAGATTAAAAAAACAACAGACAATACAATAAAAATAGAATATAATAGACTTATTAAATGCCCTGGTGGTGAAATCGGTAGACGCAGGAGACTCAAAATCTCCCACCGAAAGGTTTGCCAGTTCGAGTCTGGCTCAGGGCACCGAATGAGTAAAAATTCATTCAATCACTTTTTTATCAACTCCTTAACTTAAATACTGGAGAAAGAAATATGGCAAAGAATCAAAAGCAAGTGCAAGCAACCCCCGCAAAAGTAGATAGCTCTAAAATCAAGCGTACTAAGCGCAATGCAATGGAGCGCAAGAGTCTTCCAAAAGTTTATAAAATGCTACTCAGTGGAAAGAACCCTGCCGCTTTCCGTACCATGACTAAGGTCTGGCAAGAATCACGTAAAATGAATTTTGTTATCCTCAACTAAAATCATTCATCATTGAAATTTATCAGGAGTTAAAAATGAGTCATCATAATCAAGTCAGCGTGGAAAAAATCGTTATCAGCCAAGAAGAATTTGACAAGAAGGTGGATATTGCTTTTGCTTATCTAACCTACTGGGATCGTATGAAGGATGGTGAGGCTCGTCAGGCTGCTATCAAAGAGGTACGTGAAAAGTACATCGTTAAATATATCAATTAAAGCTGAAGAGATTGCTTGCAATCTCTTCTTAATCAAAAATTATTCATATATATCATGCAAAGTTCACGCTCAGAAAATTTTCAAAAATCACAAAAATCTAATCGTCATTATGACGATGGTACAGGTAAAAAAAGCTCAGAGTATAAGAAAAATATTCATCACAAGAGTCAGATGAAAAAATCTAAATTTTAATAATGAAAGCCAACCATATGGTTGGCTTTTTTCATTTTTCATTGACAAAAAATATTTTTACTTTATGATAAAAAAATGAAATTCTACAAAATTAATCAAAAAGATATAGAATTAGGTATGGTGATAGATCAGACAAGAATACCTATTCATATCATGTCTGAAATTTATATTAAAACAAGTAAACAAAAAAAATTTAAAAAAATTGAAGAAGTATTTAAAATGTCTATTATATTTTCTGAAGACATAAAGTTTATAGATGAATTAAGTGGTTCAGTTCATTCACATGGTGAAATTTTATATTATACATTTATTAAAGAAAATCAAAATATACAACTGAATTGTCCGGATTTCAATAATTATATTCAATTAAAAGACAGCTTAATACATATAGAAGTTTCTCAAAAAAATAATAAGATAAAATGTGGATGATAATTTAATAAAAGGAAATAATAATGAAAAATATAAAATTTTTAAATATAGGTTTCAAAATCGCTTTAGTAGCTGGATTTATAGCAATAGGTGCGATTGCAGTTAATAACTTATCAAATCGCTATGGAGAAAATCATGAGTTAAGAGAGGTGGCATATTTAAACACAAAAGGCTTTACAGATGTAAAAATCACAGGGAAAAAATATTGGTGTCCTAAAGGAACCAGCCTATCTGCTGAATTTGAAGCAAAAGATATTATAGCACAAAAGATTAAAGGACATTTTTGTAAACATGGTAGCATAGAAGGTGCCTCAACGATCTCAGTGAAACCCAAAATGTAATATATTAAAAAAATTATGTTGTAATTTGTACAATAAGATTGATTTTTAAATAATAAATGTTTAAAATAGATGTAATCTTAGAAATTAAAGTACTAAAATGAAAAGAATTAAGGTTACTCAATCACATCTTCAATACATTCATCATTTATCAGAAAAGAGAATGAAACAGCTTGGCCAGGGTGCATATGCACGAGTTTATAAGCACCCAACAGACTCGAATACAGTTGTGAAAATATTCAAACAAGAAGATCAGTCATATTTAAAATATATCAAATGGTGCGAGAAAAACCAGAGCAATCCATATGTGCCCAAAATCAAAGGTGATATCATTGAATGTACTTATAATTATTCATTAGAAGATAGGCAGTTTCATCGTCTCAAAAAAGATGTTTACTATATCGTCTTTCTTGAGAAGTTGACTGAATTGAGTTATGAAGAAACTAAAATGAATCATTATTCAAGTGTTATATCCTCTCTTTTTGGTCATACTGTTTTGAAACAAATTGAAAAGTCATATGATCCTGTTCATAATTATTACAAATGGAAACAACCATTTGATCATATTGAGAAGTCAATCAATCGATTTAAAACAAATCATCATTTAAAAGCATGGTTTGATTTTATTAAAAATAATTTTTCCGCACATAATTTTGATTTACATGAAAATAATATCATGATGAGAGGTTTTCAGCCTGTTTTTACAGATGCTGTATGTTAATAAAAAAATGAGCTGATGCTCATTTTTGTTTTTCTTGGATTTTAGATTTAATATCTTGATTAATTGTTCTTCTGGTTTCGTTGGCATTTTGAAGACAGGCTTCTAAAGATTTTCTATAAGTTGAATTTTTTACACAGATTTTTTCTTCTTTTAAAATCAACTCACGTTTTGCAATAAAAGAGATTGTCCTTTCTTTGAGTTTATCAAAGTTTGTATCTGTCAAAGGATATGGAGGCTCTTTGATTTTTTCTTGAGCATAAGCAGTATGGATGAAAAATGGTGTTAAAAGTAATAGTAAAAAAATCTTCATTATATTCTCCGATTAAGTGTTAATCAAATTATCATCATTATCCATGTCATTGTCGTTATTTTCTAGAATATAGTTTTGTGTGTCAAGAAAAATATCATCTGCTTGTTCAAAATAAAAAGATACTTGTGATAAATTATCATTTAAAATGAAATCATTTTCATCTTGAATAAAAAATAAAGCAATGGTTGAAAGACAAAAAGCAGCTGTTAATATAGAAGCAGTTTTGATTGGCTTTTTAAAATTAAAATCAATTTTATGCAAAAGCTTATCAAACCATGATTTCTTCATATCATGGTTTATTTTAGACAACGCTAAATTTCTAGCTGATAATAATCTTTGATTGATTTTTTCATCTAATATGGGCTGTTTATCTAGTTTTTTTGCTATTTTTTTTGCCAATAAGTCGATATCTTTATCCACAAAAACTCCTTCTGATAATGATTAACGTTTTATATATTTTATCAGTTGACTTCATTTTTTCAAAGTTGTCAAGAAAATTATATTTTTTTTAATGAATTTTTTGACTGATTTGGTAATTCTAATTGCTTGACAATTTTTTGCTGATGATAAATCGATGTTAAATCCTGAACATGTTGCTCAATCAAACCTTGCTCAGAATTAAATTCACCAGATTTAGAATTTTTGACAATTTCTAAAAAATAATTTTTAAAGTCTTTTGTTGGAAATTTTTCAGGAAATTCAAATAATATACGAGCATGATTATCTTTTGTAGAAACATATCCATTCATTTCAAATGGTAATGAGTTTTTTAAACATTCAATATAATAAACAAAACTGCTTTTATATGATTGCTGTTTGCTACTTTTTAGCTTTTTAATAATAGATTGAATATTAATTGATATATACTCATGACTACAAAAATCAGGTGTCTCAATATCTTTCTGTTTTGATACCTGTATTAAATTCTTGGTTTTCAAAATATCTTTGAAAACCTCATTTTTCTTAGATTCTTCGAGAAGAGAAGAATAATCTTCATTTTTAGATTTGGTGATCAAGATTTGAATATAATTAATATTTGCCTTAAAAACATCTCTTTTATTAATATAATGAGCATATGGATTAATTTCTAGAAAATAATTATCATGACAATATGTAAAAAAAATTGACATCAAAGGTGATATTTCATTTTTAAAAAAATCATTGATTTTTTTTGTATTATAATGATACTCCAAAGGTTTTTTATCTAAAATAAAAAAGAACATTTCTTTATCTTTATCTTGAAAATGATGATTGTTTTCTAAAATAGAAAACAATTCAAAAAAATATTTTTGATGAAGATATCTCCTTGTTTCATATGTTTTTATGCTATTATTTTCAGCATCATTATATTGAAAAGAAATTCCATGATTGAGTTTATCTAGAAAATTAATTTTATCTTTTATTGGAATGTTGTGATAAATTGATTTTAAAGATTCTAATGAATGATTGTTGATTTGATAAATAGTTAAGAAATTATTTTGAAGAGTGTATTTCATGATTAACCTCATAGTTGATTAATGATTATATAAAATTTTTTTATGATGTAAATGATATTTTTATAACTTGATAACTTAGCATCAATATTCTATATGACGTTTTCATACAACATGATTTTGACATGAAGAGTTTTTTGTGATAAAATAATGTTTTAATCTTAAAGGAAGTCAAGATGTCTAATATGCTCGAAAAACAAAAGCAATCACTAGAAATCAAGCCACCTAAGAAATATAACATTGTGATTTCAAATGATGATTTCACAACGTTTGAATTTGTCATTGATATTTTACAGCAAATTTTTAATAAAAATGAAGCAGAGGCTTTTGCAATTACAAAAGACATTCATGAAAAAGGAAAAGGTATTGTTGGTCCTTATCCATTTGAAATTGCTGAAAGCAAAAAAGCTAAGGCTGATCATTTTGCCATTCAGGAAGAGCATCCATTGAAGCTTGACCTTGTTGAGGTTTGACTTTTTTTTAAATCTAATTAACATAGAATTTTTATAGGAGGAAGCTATGTCACCGCTAAACGTATCGATTTAACACAAGAGCAGCTATCATTTTTATCTACTTTATTTTTTCATATAGAAAATGAAAAAATTCCATGTAAGGTTTTGAACTTTTCACCTCACGAATCATTACCTAAAAATTATAAAAAACATTATGGCTTGAGAATATCAGGAGTCAACAAAAACAATCAATTCATGCTTTATGGATTTGATCTCTTCTATCTAACAACAGGTTGTGGAATTGATCTAGAGTCTCAATTGGACTTTTGTTTCAAAAATCAGATGAATATTGATTGGTATAATTATCAAAGAACAGCTTATAGAAGTGGTTGGACGCATGAATCGTTGATAAGAAAAATAAAGTATCCTGTGATGGATGTATTTGGTAAAGAATATTGGCAAGAATTGGAAAAAAGATTGAATTATTTTTTTATCCAGAACGATTTTTTTTGACATAAAAACAACCATTTTAAACGATGGTTGTTTTATAATTTAAACATATTAGGAGAATTTCAATGAACATCATTTTTTCAGATCAGGCATTTCCTCAACAAATTACCAAATCAATCTTTCTTGCTGGTCCATCGCCTCGTTCAGCAGAAGTCTTTGATTGGAAGATTCTGGCTGTTTCTTATCTGGAAGACTCGGGATATGATGGAACGATTTTTTTACCCATCATTAGTCATGTATTTTTGGAAAAATATCATGAATATCGAGTCTCTCAATCAAAGGAAACTCAACTGATTTCATATGATGAATACATCAGAATGAAGAATGTTCCTAAGGTATGGCATTACGATAATCAAATTGAGTGGGAAATCAAAGCAAGAAAAATGGCAGATGTGAATCTGTTCTGGGTTCCTCGTGATATGAAGGGAGGTATGCCTGCTTTGACCACTAATATTGAATTTGGTGAAGATATTTATTGTGGAAAATTGGTGTATGGAAGACCTGAAGAGGCTGAAAAATGCAAGTATCTGGATAAGCGAGTAGAGATGAATCATCAAGTATTTTATCATACTCTTGAAGATACAATCAATGAAGCGGTTCGATTTGTGGGCGCTGGTGCGTTTCGACAAGATGGTGAAGTGTTCGTGCCTTTGATGATTTGGCAAACACAAGAGTTTCAGTCATGGTATACCAGCATGAAACAAGCTGGTAATAGACTTGATTTTGCTCAATTGAAATATATTCACAACATTGTTTTCAAGAAAGATAATAAAATGCATGCAGTGTTGTTTGCATTTATCATGGATGTTCATGTTTGGATTGAAAAAGAGCAACGCTTGAAGTCCAATGAGTTTATTTTATCTCGAAAAGATATTTCTACTGTTGTGCCTTATTATCGAGATAAAGATGGAGAAGAATATATTGTTCTAGTCAAAGAATTTCGCTCTCCTGTCAACAACGCAGATGGTTATGTGTGGGAGCTACCTGGAGGAAGTTCAGTCAAACCTGGAGTTGATCCGAAGGCAAATGCACAAAAAGAAATGGAAGAAGAAACGGGACTGCATATTTCAGACATTTCTAGATTCAAGGAAATGCCAGCAAGACAATTGGTTGCAACTTTATCCATTCATCGTGCCCACCCATATTTCATTGAGTTGAATAAAGATGAGTTCAATTATTTGAGACAACAAACTAAAGCACATGGAGAAGTCGATGATACAGAGCAAACATTTGTAACTGTGGTGCCTATCAACGAGCTATTTGAAAAACCAATTGATTCTTCAATGTTGGGAATGATTTTCGAGGCAAAACAAAAATTTATGTCATAAAAATAAAAAGCAATCAAATGGACTTATACCTTCAGCATACATATTATGGAAAAATTCAATTAAATCAAAGGTTTAATTAAAAGCAGAAACGATGTATAAATATGAATTTATACATCGTTTTTTTATTGAATCTTGTTTTAGTTAATCAATTCAATATTTTAGCTAATACATAATAACTTTTTAAAGAAAGAGAAAACCCACTATTGTGCTCTTTCTGACCTAAAAAATTTCTTTTTTATCTTATTTTTCTTAAAAATATGTATTTATTTTAGGGGGAATAATAAAATTGGTCTTTTTTTATATCATGAAGTTAAATAGTTTTTACAAAATCTATTGACCTTATGGAAATAACATTTAAAATAAATCATAAATTTTGAGGTCTATATGAAAATATTAAATATTAGAAAAGGTTTTGCAACCAATTCAAGCTCAAGTCATTCTATTTTAGAGCTACCAAGAGTCAATGATATCAAAGAAGAATTTGAAGGTGATTTTGGTTGGCAGTTTTTTACATTAAAAAATAAAGAAACTAAAGCTCAATATTTGCAAAGTTGTTTATTTATTTCAATGAGTCATATTATTGGAAAGGAAAAGACAATGGAGTATTTTAAAAAAGAATACAATACACCATTTACTCAAATGGGTAATGAGCAATATTATGACCATCCTATGGTGGATCACCAAAGTGAGTTAACCATTCCTAGTAACTGGAATAAAACCAATGTCAATGAAGATTTCTTAAAAGATTTTGAAAATTATCTATCTAAAGAAAATGTAGTGATTTTAGGTGGTAATGACAATGATGAGCAGCAGCATGGCTTATATGATAAAGAAAAAGAAGTTTTATCACAATATCCCAAAGAGCAAAATGCTCATGATTGGGTTGCTAAAAAAAATCATGATGATTGGGTATTATTTAATAGAATAAATGGTACAAAAATTAAATTAAACTTTCATCAAGGTGAGATTAAAGAAAAGGGGCAAACTCCTGAGTTGGCTGATATTAAAATTACAGATTTTTGCCCTTATGCTTGTGATTTCTGTTATCAGGATTCTACATTGAATGGAAAACATGCAAAATTAGAGGATATTGCATTTATGGCTAAAGAATTGGGTAAAAAACAAGTTTTTGAAGTTGCATTAGGAGGAGGAGAAACCACTCTACATCCTCAATTTAAAGAAATTGTTAAATTATTTAACGATGAACATATTGTCGTCAACTTTACAACTAAAAACCTCAATTTTTTTAAACAAAATATTGCAGGAGAAATACTTCCAATGACAGGAGCGATTGCATTTTCTGTCACTTCAACAAAAGAAATTGAGCAAGTGCTGAATTCATTGCAGAACTCAAACTATGATGAAGTTGTTGATTATGGTGCATATGCTTATAAAAAAAATAGAATTAATTTTCAATACGTTATGGGAAGTACCAATATCAAAGATTTTAAAAAAATCATGACAATGATAGAAAAAGAGAATTTAAAAATAACATTGCTTGGATTTAAAGATAATGGCCGAGGAGAAACTTTTTGTCCAGAAAATTATCAAGATTGGCTCAATATTGTTAAAAATACACAAGCTAAAGTTTCAATTGATACAGCTTTAGCTGCTGAATTTGAAAAAGATTTACTACAAGAAAATGTCAAGAAAGAGACATTTCATGTCAAAGAAGGTGGGTATAGTTTATATATAGATGCAGTAAAAAATAAATTCTATCCAAGCTCTTATGCAGGATTGGAGCAAGAGTTTGAATTTAATCAGGATTGGTTGGGTCATTGGAGTACAATGTTGGTGAAACCAGAAGCTCCTAAAAAAAGAATTAAAATAGCAATCAAGTAAAAAAAAGAGCAATATGCTCTTTTTTTATAATTTAATGATGTCTCCATCCATGAATGCAACTTTTAAATCTTCAATGGGTATTTGAGAGAAAAACTCAGCCCAATCTTCTAAATCAACAGATTTTAAATTATTGACTAATTCATCTTTACATAATTGTAATATATCAGAATCTGCTTTTGCTTTTTTTGATTGAAAAATTCCAATAAAACCCTCATGAGAGCATTTATCTGTGTAAAAAATATTATAAAAAGTCAATGTTGAAATTTTTGGTTGACAAAGCTCTAAATTTTCAAAAAAATAATCTAATTTTGAATTAAAATCAATAGATTCAGCTTCATGTTTTTCATCTAGAAATTGAAAAAATTTGCTTAATAAAACACCATAAAAGTACATAAAGTCTCCATTTGCTTTTTTAATTATAGCATAATGTGAAAAATTTAAAGTATTAAAAAAACAACAACAAAAAGAAAAAAAATTCATCATTTGACTAGAATTTTATGTTCTTTGTTGCTGAGAATAAACATAAACTAAATAAGTTTTTCAACTGCTGTGATATTCAAATATGATTCAATGTGTCTTGAATTTATCATGATATGGATTATAATGAATAGAAAAGGGATTTTTATGGCAAAATTTAATTTTCTTGGATTATTTGGTGAGAGAAAAAATAATAATTTAGAAATCAATCAAGATGAGGAAATCATTCAAGATTTATTAAAGAATAATTTAAATTTAGACACTTTAAAAAAAATTCATACAAAAGGTCATGAGTTAAGTTATATGGATTATGCCAAAATGACCAATAATAATAAAATTAGAGTTTTAAATTTGATGCATGAAAATATTTTTCAACCAGAAAACTATCCAATAGCATATTTCAAAGAATTATTTCTACCAGTTAGTAAAAATTTAAAAAATATAGAAAAATTAGAAGTAAAAAATTTGTTAGATGTAAAGTCTTATCATTTATTAGAAAAATTCAAAGAAAATCCATATGATTTAAACTCTATTAAATTGCAGCAGGACTTATATATTGGCTTTAATATGTATTTAATGGAGGCATGTGAAGTGATATTTAAACATCATGGTAAAGATCCATATATTCCAAGGTTTTTAGAATTAATTAAAAATGATCATGTATTATCAAAATATCCTAAAATATCTCAATATATTTCTAAAGATAAGCGAGAAATCAGTAAAAGTTTAATATTGGGTTATACAAATTCATATGAAGAATCTTCTAGACTGTATTTATTTGAAAATGTTTCTTTTATATATAAATTAATGGAGGTAGTTTCTTTTGAATATAAAATAAAATTAATCAATGTAGAGATAATTGATGAAATTTTTAAGTCTTTAAAAGAAAATCTTATAGGTACAGTCGATACACTCAAAAATTGTAATACAGAGCGTTTAAAAGTCATCGATAATTTGTTTTCACCAATTGAAACAGAAGATAAGCTTAAAGAGCTTAGTGATAAAGTCATTGAATACAAAGAAGAAAATAAAAACCAAATTAATCTGTTTAATTTTAATGAAAATTTAAAAAAGAAAATGCAAGAGATTGATGAACTATTTGATAAACTTAGAAAGTCAACGACATTACAATCGCAAGAGATTTTTTATATCAACCATTATAACAAGACTCTAGAGGATGTAATGAATTGTGTTAAAAAAATAGATATTAAGATGATTCAAGAAATTAAAGAAGATAAGAAAAATATTGTTGATGTGATTGATGAAAATTTATTTGAGATTAAAGAAGGATTAAAAATTATTCATTTAACAGACCAAAAAAGAATATTGAATGATTTAAAAACATCTCAAATTTATTTATCTGGATTAAAATTAAGAATTTAATCTTCATGGGAAATCTCAGAGAAACACAATTGTTGGGATGTTTCAAATAAGGATTGTGATTTCTGGAGACTCGCTTTCTCATCGTGGAGAAAATAAAAGGAAAATTTGAGTAACCTTTGTAAGAAGAATAAAGCGTCCCTACGGGTGATGATTCCACATGTCTTCACGGTGCCAGGGACTCCGTTGTCCCATAATGGACTAGCAAAGTTGACCCAGATCAGAATAGCGGTATGAATTAAAAAACTGTTTCACAAATTATTTTTAATTATCTCAATTTTTATTTAATTTAGATAGACTTATATTCTCAAATATGTTTTTTTCTTTTTTCCTTCTAATATATTTTTATCAAGTCCAATTTCTTCAAATATATTATATAAAATATTTTTAAGAAATAAAACCTCTTGTTGCTTGAAATCATTTTCATCTTCATAATTTTGTATGACAGATTGACTGTATTCTTTTTTAATGGATTTTTTTTCTTGTTCTAATTTCAAATCATCTTTGATGTTAAAATATTCTTTTAAGATGTCATAATGTTTATCAAATGATTGAATGACTATGTCTTTATCTTCTTTGGTAATTTTAACTTTCTTTTGATTATATATTTCAAACAATGTCCAACCTACTAAGATATGAATGTGTTTTTTACTATGTCTTGACTTATCCAATAAAAACAAATATCTATTCATGGGTGATTCTGAATCAAAGTTTGATTTTTCAATATCTTGCTTATATTTTTTAAAATGATTGAGTCTAGATAAATTCAAATTTTGATGAAAGATAAATAATTCATTGACTTTTTCAACAAATGTTTGAAAATTGTTTCTTAAATCTTGTTTGTCTAGTGTTTCTTCCAAATAATTTTGTTGTTCAATCAAAAATTGAAATAAACTTTGTTCTTTTTCTGGTATACAAAAAACGAAATCTTTGTGTTCTTTTATTTTTTTCTTCCCAATAGCCAAAATGTGGCCGAAGGGGTTTGAATAATTTAATTCAATAAATTCTTTAACCTCTTTTTGATATGATATTAATAAATAATATTTTTCATTTTTAATTAAATTTTTCCAAGAAGAATCTATCAATGAATTATCTTTTTGAATATATTCTTGTAAATTTTCCAAGTCATCTAATTTCATATCAGAAGCTGGAATTAAATCAAAAAACAGATGCTCTTTTTCAAGTGCATTCAATACTTTTTTGGTACTGCCTTTGAGCATAGTGCTATTGAGACCATCTTTAAAGTCATGAAAATGAAAATAATTTATTTTGTTTTTATAAATTTTAATATCATCAATACTTCCTCGTGCTTGTAAATAATAATCAATTAAATATTGTTTAGATAACTTATCTGCCACTGAATTGGTTTTTCTATCAATATGAAAAACATTGAATTCCATTTCATTAAAATTTCTTAATTGATTTTTATCAATTTCTGGATGACTTTCTTTTAAAAGTCTTTGAAAAACAAGATTCATATCAACATGATTTTTAGCTGTTAATTCATTTTCATTTTTATGATAAAAAACACTTTCTAATTGCATTAAATCAGAAAAAACAACAAAACGATTCATTTTATTATTTTTCATATACTGTAGAGCTTGATACATGGCAAAATGTTCAAAATCTTTTAAATAAATGGCGGGAACTTCTCCATAAAGTTTATCAATAGGCTCTTGCTCTTGTATTTTTTCAACAACGGCTTTAATCGTCTGAACCGCATCTTTTTCATCAACAAAAAAGTTTTTTAAGTTATTTTCATAAATTAAACATCCCCAACCACTTGTTTGATTTGATATCAAATGACTTCCATCAATGAAAACAAAATATTCTTTTTCTTTCAATTCTTTTAATAATTTCATAATAACTTTATACAATCAATATATTTTAAAACAAATCCTTTTGAAAGTAAATCAGTTCTTTGGATTTTTATTTTTAAATTGAAAAAATCACACATTCCATGATAGGTATATTTAGATATGACTAGATTTTTAAACTTCTATGCTTTTTTATAAAGCGTCAGCATACATGGGAGTCTTTGATTAGATAAAGTCTGTTTATTTGGCTAATTGGAAAAAACCGAATTAATCTTTTAAAAAGAGCAAGCTTTCTGAGCTTCAAGTCATGAAATTCTCAAGCAAAAAAAATGGTCTGATTTGAGAAAATAAGACAAATAGTTATGTTGCTTACGCCATTCAGAGATTTTATTTTTGTTTTTTTTACCATAACTTGGAGAAACGAAAATTGAACAATATTTCGATGAATTCTTGCAATGATAAGTTGAGTAAAAAATGATTGTTATTGATGATGTTGAGTTGTTTAAAAAAAATTTCCGTTGCTCCATTTATTTTATTGTCACTCATCTATTGAATTATCTTTTTAGTCAGGTGATGAATTGACAACAATGATAATATATTTTTTCAAACATTGATTTTTTATTTTTTTGTTATATAAGATATAAAGTATAAATTTTTCCCATTTATATTTTATTAGAAAGGTAGTTTTATGAAGAAAAATATAATGTCTGTTTTGATTGCTGGTTTATTCTTAAGTGTCTCATCTGTTTCTTTTGCTAATATTAGAGTCACTTATGAAACAAAAATAGCTAGCTCAGACTCTTTAGTTCAAGATTTTAAAGTATCTGGCTTTAAAGATATACCTCAAGCTGGAGATAAATTAACTTTTTCAGTTGAAGGAGAGCAAGACGCAAAGGTAAAAGTGAAGTTTGTTGCTTCTGGTAAAGTTCAAAGAGATATTAAGTTAGTAGAAACTGAGCCAGGAACATATACTGGTAGTTATGTTGTTAAAGCAAGTGATAAATTAAGTGATAAAACATTCACTGCTTATATGACTAAAAACAACGAAATATTTACTGCTCAGTTCATTCCTCATGTAGAATCAGTGAGGGAGCAAGTTGTTGAAAAGAAAATAAATCCTCATTATGGTAAAGTTATCAATGTTGCAACATTTGACGTAGAAACTGAAGGCGTGAAACCAGCAGGTACAATTGGTGGTGCAGTTGTGGGTGGAATTTTAGGCAATCAAGTTGGTGGTGGTAATGGTAAAAAACTTGCTACTGTATTAGGTGCTGTCGCAGGTGGCGTTGCTGGAAACAGTATCGATAAAAAATTAAACAAGGAAACTCATTTTAAAGTGACTGTAAAATTCGAAGATGGTTTAACAAAAGATTTTGTTTATGCTTCAGATCCAGGTTTTGTATCAGGTGATTCTGTAGAAAAATATCAAGAATCTATTAAAAAGAGAAATTAATAAAGAGGCGTAAAGCCTCTTTTATATTTTAACTATTTTATGAGCCCCCATATGATGCTCATTTGATTTGATTTCATTATGAATATTTTCAAAATCTTTCTGCATAATAAATTGTTGATTATTATTTTGAAAAACAGTTGTTATTTGCTCTTGTAATTTATAACTTAACTTACTTTTAAAAAAATATGGCACAACAACAGTTGAGATAGCCTTAGGTGTGAAATTTTTTGTGATAAATAATAAATCTTCTTGATAGATTTGACTTGCATGTTGTAGATTAAATTTTTCAATAAAAATAGTCATTGTTTCTTCATATTCTTTTGCTTCCATCGACTTTTTTGTAAAGCTTGATTCTATGAAATTTTTTTTAATGATATTTTCTTCAAATAGATGATTTTTAATGGACTTAACAATAATGGATAAGACATCATTGAAGATATTTTTAATCATATACTCATCTTTAAATATTTGTGATATTTTTGAATTATTATATATTTTAATAAAACTTTTTTTATCTTCTTCTTTTAGATTGTGCACATATTCATACATGTAGTTTAATATCTTCTTTTTATGCAACTCGTCTTCTTTGGATAAATCAAGTTCACAGAGTTGAATAAAACGTTTAATATTCACATTTGCTGAATTTTTAGACATCTCACCTATTATATCCAATAAATTCATATGATGATATACAAAAGAGATTGGATAGAATTTATCTTTTTTAATGATATCTTCAGATATCATCTTAGTAAATGAATATAAATACTCTTGGAATAAAAAATCATCGAATGTATTTTTTTTTTGAGAAAATTGTTCAAACACTTGCTTAAAAAGCTTAACTTCTTTTTGATTTTCAAAGGCTTCTAGTCTATTTGGAGAAAAATAATCTTCTTGAGTCCAGTCTAATTCAAGTACATAAGGATTTTTATCCATATCTTTTTTAATGATATTGTATATTTTTTTAGTTGTGAAAGAAATATCTTCAATTTTCATAGAACCTCTTTGTGCTTTTAACATTCAATCTAATTGATATGATGGTTAAATTATTTTTGATAATAATCCATTTTTTCAAACCATAAGTGTTGATTGATAATGATTGTTTTTTTTTGTGATAATAATAATATTCTATCATGTTTAATTTAAAATTCAATCATATTTTTAATTTCTTCTAGATTTTTTAAAAAATTTAAATTATTTAGATAAATAATTATTTATCGTAAAATATCAATGTGCATTTTTTTAATGAGCTAAATTTAATAATTGTATATTTGGAATTGTTAAAATCCTTTCAATCATTTAAAAAGAAAGTTTTTTCATAAACATTATGAGAAAATTTTAAAATATTTAAAGCTTGTTTCACAATGATTTAAAAATAAAATTGTCTTATTATCAATGTGGTTTTACTTAATTTAATTTCATCAATTGGTTCAAATTATAAATATTAACCAATCCTTGGAAGATCATATTAATCATTTTTCTGTTATAAAAATGAAGTTGTTTGAGTATTCTCCAAGATTTAAGGCTGGCGAAGACATGCTCTACCTTGATTCTTTTAGAAGACAATGCTTTGTTGT
>JACCDV010002892.1_pt1 | contig 14991 bp, 15 predicted proteins | sample 7446131 | NCBI WGS metagenome assembly JACCDV01 (sample SAMN15323448, study PRJNA562643) | freshwater metagenome | isolation source: river surface water | place: USA:Blue River Watershed | collected 2017-08-17 | reverse complement strand
TAAAAACGCTGAAGATAAAGCGGCAGCTCTTTTGGCTGAAGCTGAAGCGAAGCGTGAGCTCATTAAGGAGCAGGCGAGAAAGGAGAGTGAGAAGGAGATTGCTCAGGTGGCTATTTTGGCAGCTGAGAAGGTGCTAAGGGAGCGTGCTTAATATTTATTTATGAAGCAAGCTTACATCGCTGCCGTTCGTGAGAAGTTGCTAAAGGGAGAAAATCCTGACGGTGTTATTACTGGGCTTAAGGCGGCTTTGACCAAAAAAGGTCACAACCGTTTGCTTGGTAGTATTCTTAAAGGTGCCTTGCGTGAGCTAGAACATGATGTGGTGGCTCGCGCCCCACAGATTGTGGTAGCCGCTAAGGCTGATGAGGCTACTATTGCTAAAGCCAAAAGTGCTTTGGCGGAATTAGGAGGAAACGAAACCCTGTCGCCAGTTGTTAAGACCGACGACAATCTTATCGGAGGTTTTGTTGTTAAAGCTTCTGGTAAGCAGATTGATGCTAGTTATAAGCGTGCTCTACTCGAGATGTACCGCAAGGTCGTTAGGTAGATTGCATTCACCACATTATTAATCCAACAAAAAATTATGAGTACTACAATTATTGATAGAATAAAAAAAGAAATCGAAAACCTCGATACTAAAACAGTCGCCGAAGAGGTGGGTGTGGTAGTTGGTGTCGGTGACGGTATTGCCGAAATCGAAGGCTTGGCTCGTGCCCAGATGATGGAGATGGTGGTTTTTGAAACCACTGCTGACTCATCACTAGGTGAAGCTATGTCTAAAGAGAAGTCTCTAATTGGACTTGTTCTCAACCTGGAGGAAGACACTGTAAAGGTGGTGGTTCTTGGTGAGACAGCTCACATCAAAGAAGGTATGACTGTACGTCGTACTGGCAAGCTACTCTCAGTGCCGGTAGGTGAGGCTATTGTTGGACGTGTGGTAAACGCGCTTGGTGAAGCGATCGACGGTAAGGGAGCTATCGCTACCGATAAGGACATGTCGATTGAGCGTGTGGCTTACGGCGTGATGGAGCGCTCTTCGGTAAACGAACCAATTCACACTGGTATCAAGGCTATCGACTCAATGATTCCAATCGGACGTGGACAGCGTGAACTCATCATTGGTGACCGTGGTACTGGAAAAACTACCATTGCTATCGACACTATCATCAATCAGAAGTACGAACCAAAAGAAAAGCGCCCAATTTGTATTTATGTAGCGATCGGACAAAAGCGTTCTAAGACCGCTAGTATCATGGCTAAGCTCGAGGCCGCTGGTGCTCTCGAGTACACTACTATCGTCGCTTCTTCAGCGGCTGAAGCGTCACCGATGCTTTTCCTGGCACCGTTTACTGGTGTGGCTATTGCTGAATACTTTATGCAGCAAGGTAAGGATGTGGTGATTGTTTACGACGATCTATCTAAGCACGCGGTGGCTTACCGCCAGATGTCGCTTCTACTTCGTCGCCCACCAGGACGCGAGGCTTACCCAGGAGACATTTTCTACCTCCACTCACGTCTACTAGAGCGTTCAGCTAAGCTTTCAAAGGAGCTTGGTGGTGGTTCAGTAACAGCGCTACCTATTATTGAAACTCAGGAAGGTGACGTTTCGGCTTACATTCCAACCAACGTAATTTCTATTACTGACGGACAGATTTTCCTCGAGACTGACCTCTTCAACAAGGGTATTCGTCCAGCGCTAAACGTTGGTATCTCAGTATCACGCGTAGGTTCTTCAGCTCAGACTAAGGCGATGAAGAAGGTGTCAGGCAAGATTCGCCTTGAGCTCGCTCAGTTCCGTGAGCTTGAGGCCTTTATGCAGTTTGCTTCTGATCTCGACGAAGACACTAAGTCTCGTATTGATAGTGGTCGTAAGTACGTGGAGCTTCTAAAGCAGAAGCAGAACGACCCAATGCCGTTTTACAAGCAGGTGGTATCTATCTTTGCTGCTAACGCTGGTATTTTCGACAATACTACTCCAGATAGAGTAAACAAGATTGAAAATGAATTCTTGGCTTTTGTGGAGCGTGACCGCGCCGAGATTCTCAAGACCCTCGAGACTGGTCGTGAGCTAACTGATGAAGTGGTAGAAAAGCTTAATGCTGCTATCGCTGACTTCAAAGAAGCACACGCTGATTTTTACACCACTACTAAGTAGTCTAAACCTACACCATGGCCCTCAAGCAAATTAAAAACAAAATAGTTTCCACCAAAAAAACTGGTAAGGTGACCAAGGCGATGGAGTCTGTCTCGGCGGTGAAGATGCGCAAGAGTCAGGAGCGTGCTTTCCAGAGTCGTCCTTACGTGCACGCGGCGATGCGTATCCTGTCTAAGGTAGCGCTCTCACCAGCGGTGCTTTCACATACCTTGGCCAAGAAGCGCGAAACTGGCAAGGTGCTTTTGGTAGTGGTAACTAGTGATAAGGGTCTAGCTGGAGCAGTAAACAGCTCGGTCTTAAAGAAGGTGAGTGAGCTTAAGGCGGCTGGTCATGAGCTGGCAATGGTGGGAGTAGGGCGCAAGGCGGTGGAGTTTGCTGAGCGTGAAAAAATCACTTTGCTTGGTCGCTATACCAACGTGCATGATGAAGTAACTCTGGCTGATGTGTCTGAAATCACTAAAATTGTGACCGATGCTTTTGCGGCTTCTGCTGAGTACCAGAAAGTAGAAGTGGTTTACCAAAACTTCATCTCTACCTTTGAGCAGGAAGCGACTGTGCGTCAGGCTCTGCCACTAGACCCAGCGGAAGTACACTTCATCATGCGTGGCATCAAGCCACGTAGTGGTAAGTTTAGTGAGGTAGAAGTGGCGGCTGACCAGGTGATTGATCATACTATTGAGCCAAGTGCTGAGGCAGTCTTTAGCGCTCTTATTCCACAGCTCGTGCAGATTATTATCTTCCACGCCTTCCTCGAGAGTAAGGCGTCTGAGCACTCTGCTCGTATGGTGGCTATGAAGAATGCTACTGATAAGAGTAAGGAAGTAGTGAAGGGTCTAACCATTAAGTACAACAAAGCTCGTCAGGCGAAAATCACTGCGGAAATTAGTGAGATTACAGCCGGCGCTTCAGCTCTAGAATAGATATCGCGGCACAGTAGTGCCGGGTGCTGAGAGTTCTAAAGTAGAACCTTCAGCACTCGGTGATACCGAGTTTCAAACACAAATTATTCAAACAATTATTACAATTATGAAAACAGGCACAATTACACAAATTATCGGTCCGGTGGTAGACGTTCACTTTGCTGACGGCGTACCAGCCCTTCTTAATGCTCTTACTGTAAAGGTAGCTGATGGTTCGACCATTACCCTTGAGGTGGCTCAGCATGTTGGTCTAGATCGCGTGCGCGCCATTGCGATGCAGGACACTCAAGGTCTGGAGCGTGGTATGGAAGTTAAGGATTCTGGTAAGGGTATCTCAGTACCAGTGGGGCAGAAGTCACTTGGACGTCTTTTCAACGTCCTTGGTGTAGCACTGGATGGTAAGGGTGATGTGTCTGATGCGCCAACTCGCGCTATTCACCAGGAAGCGCCTGAGTTCGTAGATCAGTCTACCAAGACTGAAGTGTTTGAAACTGGTATCAAGTCTGTAGATCTTTTGGCTCCGTTCATCAAGGGAGGTAAGGTAGGACTCTTCGGCGGAGCGGGAGTAGGTAAGACTGTGCTTATTCAGGAGCTCATTCACAACGTAGCTTCAGAGCACGGTGGTTACTCAGTGTTTGCTGGAGTAGGAGAGCGCGTACGTGAAGGAAACGACCTTTACCACGAAATGAAGGACTCAGGTGTACTTGATAAGACTGCACTTGTATTCGGACAGATGAACGAAGTGCCAGGAGCGCGTGCTCGTGTGGGACTCACTGGTCTTACTATGGCTGAAGCCCTTCGTGACGAAGGTGGTAAGGACGTACTGTTCTTTATGGACAACGTGTTCCGCTTTACTCAGGCTGGACAGGAGGTGTCTTCACTTCTTGGACGTGTATCATCAGCGGTAGGTTACCAGCCTACCCTAGCTGAGGAAATGGGTAAGATGCAGGAGCGTATTACTTCTACTAAGAAGGGTTCTATTACATCAGTACAGGCGGTATACGTACCAGCTGACGACCTTACCGACCCGGCTCCAGCTACTACTTTCTCTCACCTCGACTCAACCGTGGTGCTTAGTCGCCAGCTTGCGTCTCTCGGTATTTACCCAGCTATCGACCCACTTGAAAGTAACTCAACTGCGCTTGATCCAATGATTGTAGGTGAGGAGCACTACCGCGTAGCCATGGGTGTGAAGCAGACCCTGCAGCGCTACAAGGACCTCCAGGACATCATTGCTATTCTCGGTATTGAAGAACTATCAGAGGATGACAAGCAGACTGTGTACCGTGCTCGTAAGATTCAGCGTTTCATGTCTCAGCCTTTCTCAGTAGCTGAAGTGTTTACTGGTGCACCAGGTAAGTATGTAACTCTAGCTGACACTGTGCGTGGTTTTGGTGAGATCCTTGATGGAAAACACGACGACAAATCAGAAGGAGCTTTCTATATGAAGGGCGGTATCGACGAAGTTGCGAGTTAAAATTTCAGCCAATCTGCTTTGTTGGTCTTCGGAAAATTATTCTCATCGTACCACTAGTACGCCTCGAATAATTTTCCTTGCCCGCCTCGCATCTTGCCCGAACTTTTAACTCTTAGTGAAGGTGGTTTATCTCTTTAATTATCGGGTGGCATCAATTGATTCAAATATAAATATTATGTCTAAAAAAACTCTTGGTCTAAACATCGCTCGTGTCGACGGCTCACTCTATGCTGGGCCGGTGGTTTCGGTGACAGTGCCTGGTAGTGAGGGAGACATGACTTTACTAGCTGACCACGCTCCGCTCATGTCTGTGCTTCGCGCTGGTACCGTAGTAGTCCGTCCCGAAGAAGGGGAGGAGCAATCCTTTAAGGTAGAGTCTGGCACCATTGAGGTCAGCAACAACCAAGTCACCATTTTGTTGTAATATATTGAAAACTAAGGATAGAACTATAGAAAAAGCGACCTGAATGTCGCTTTTTCTAATGTCTTCCTTAACAACATAACAATATAAATATGAAAAGATTGGTAAAAAAACTGGCTCGATATATACTTAGAGACGAAATGGCTTCACCAATAATAAAAATAATTGAGATTCGCCTTATTCTGGAAAATGAGGTACGAGCAAAGAAAGGCCTGCCTTTAATACAAAATATTGAAGAGTTAAAATCTCTAGGTAGTACTTCACTTTATTGGGAAGAGATACAAGGTACTTTCAAACTATCTTTAGCGAAAATTGATACTGAAAAACTTCAAGTTAACGACGATAATGGAAGTCTTGTACTAAAACTCTTTGCAAATAGAGAAACTATGGAAATTCGTCAATTTGCTTCCAAGTTTACAGATGAACCTCAAACAATAATATTGCCGTAAGTATGAGTGATTCCTTTATTACACCAGACGTGATGAAACAAACTATTAAGGATGCTGTCGATCCAGTAAATAAGTTCTTATGAGCAATAACTGGTGTATTATTGGTTGGTTTTATTGCAATGCTTATTACAGTAGCAGCAATGGTGATAGATGTCTTTCAAAGCAGGACTGAAGCAACAAATCAATTACGTGATGAGATACGAATATTAAACGAAAAACTACACCCTATAGAACAAGAAACTATTATTTCAATGCCAAAATAATAGTGATATACTTTTTCTGTCTGGAGGTAACTTCATGACACGGTAGGTTGGCTCGAGCGGTTGAAGGCGGTTGGTTGATACCCAACTAAGGATCTGTTGAAAGGCCCTTCAAGGGTTCGAATCCCTTACCTACCGCACTTTTCCACAGATTGATTGCAAAAAGCATAGCTATGGTATATTATGGAAACAGCCTTTCAACAGGTCTGAAGCCTCTCCACTCGTTGGATTTAAAGCTCTCAGAAGATTTTGAAAAAGTATCAGAAAAGCCGCCAGTAATGGTGGCTTTTCGTATATTAAAAATCAAAAACCTTAGGATTTCAAAACCCTAGGACGGTCCTAAGGTTTTTACTTTAAAAATTGATTTTATATTAAATTGTTGTATTGTTTGGTTTAAATATAGCTCTTTTAAAGAATAAATTCAGTTTAAGTCTGAGTTATTGCGATTGTTAATTCCGTTTTTCGATTCATTACTCATCAAGGAGAAGGTAATGGCAAATAATGTTCCATTGGTATCAACTACTGTGGAGATTCCATCTTCATATGTTTCGTTGATTCGTGACTTGGAGAAATCTCTCTGTGGCTATGGCTCTCCGGAGGTTGCGAAGCGACTTAGGTTTGCGATTTCTGCTCATACCAAGAGAGTGGGTGCTGAGAGGTTCATAAACCGCACGGTTGGTGTTAGACGAAACCTTACCGTTATCGAGGCATTTAAGGAAACAGGACGAGTGCTGCATATTCCCGAAACTGCTCCCGAAATTCCAGCAACTATTTCTAAAGGTGTTGTTTCGTTACAGTTTTTCAATTTTGGTCACATGACTCTGTCTAGTGATCTTGATGACGATTTGGCAAGGCTTGGACTTGAACTGGATACTGATTTGGCTGCACTGGCGGCACTCAGTGTATTCGAGTCAGACTTTGCGGACACATATCCGTACGCTACACAGTTGCTTGATGATTCTGGCAGTCGATACTCCGTTTGGTTTTATCAGTTCGAAGGTGAGCGTCGTATTCATTTGCGGCAATATGGAAGAACTTGGCCGGGTAATGTTTGGTTTCCGGTGCGCCCTCTCAGAATTGTTTAAAAGCAGTGGCTAGTTTCTCTGCTTTATGTCATGACCCTACTTCGGTAGGGTCTTTTCTTTTGATAATTTTTAAAAAAGAAAAAGCCGTCTGGGTGGACGGCTTAGGGTGGGGAGTTCATGGTCTAACTCTTCTCGTGGGAGATCTGCTCAAGAACGTCGATGACGAATTTGAGACTACTCTTCGTGGTGAAGTGGAAGTGGGTATTTGGTACCCGACGGTTACGGATTTCGTAACCGCCAACATCGGAGTAAGAAATGATGATATCACCTATCTTTTCTCGGAAAGGTTTTTTGAGCTCACCGCTCTGGGCTTTTTTGAGCACATCAAGCACAGAGATTTTTTCGTCTGCAGTGTGCAGGGATACCTTGTCGTGAGGGTCGCCTGGTGAAAAGAGGTCAATTTGACCACCTCGGTGGTGTCGAATGGTGGGACTTTTACCACTTCCGCTTCCGGAGTAGTCGGTCCAACCCCCGTAGTTACCAATAGTGATGTTCATCTCGTTCTCCTTTTGAAACTGAGACTTACATGAAGTAAAGCATAAAGTGGGTGGGTGGGCAATTGCTCTTTAATAAAGCTTTGGTTTTAAATAAAAAAGCCACCACCCAAATTATGGTTTGGTGGTGGTCTTAAAGAAGTTTTTATTATTTTTCAGTTGTCAGAGGGGTGGCCAAAAAGCTCCAGCATTGTGTGAAGCCAGCTGTTGTACGTAACCGTGCGCGAGTTGGCATATCGGTGCCAAATCTGGTCACTGGAGAGTTGCCCGGCTTTGGTGGCAATCATGATGGCTATGGCTTCGTTTGTCATCTTATCGAATATGCCATTGCGGTCGAGGTAGCAAATAATGATTTCGCCACAAAGTACAGCTCCTGCTTTGTTGTGGTTGATGTCACTGCTGGTGCTACCATCGTTCAGGTTCATTTTTTCATAAAGAACCCGACAATATTCACGGCCATCATCCCAACTCCTGGCGTCATGAGGAATGATTTGCGAGCCGAGGTAGATTTGGCAAATTGGTAGACCCCATTTGGTGTAAACGCTAAGGTAGCCATTTTGATGATTTGGTAACATCAAAGTAGATCTTAGTTTTCCAACTACTTCAAGTCCGGCTGCGTGCAGACGCTGAATTGCTGCATGGTCAATGACGGTCGGTTTATCTTGGCTCATTAATTGCTCCTCGATAGAGTTACAAAGGACAGGCGGAACTATTCCGTTGACCATTTATATCATTGAGAAGTATTTTGTCCAGATAAATAAAAACGACAGACATAAGCGGCTGTCGTTCCTCTAAAATTCTCCGTAACGATGGAGGGTGTTGGTGGGTATCAAATAAATAGCAGCTCGGATGCCATCCCTAGTCATTTTTTCTAAGTGTTCTTCGGGACTAGTTAGAATTAGTGTGGTAGCCCAGCCATCAGCCAAGGCAGCATTTGGGGCTTTTACGAAGACGCCGTGATCGGCGTTTGAACTCTTTTGAGTCTTTGGGTCTATTATATGAGAGTAGGTCTGTCCGTCCTTTTCCCAGCGACGTTTGATTGTACTTGAGGCGGCAAAGCCTTCGTTTAAAAGCGCGGTGCTAGCCACTATGGTGCCAGGGTCGCTCGGATGCTCTAGATAGATAGTGATAGGTTGACCGTACTCTGAAGTGGCGTACATATCGCCACCACCATTAATAAGAAAATGGGGAAGTTGGTGGTATTCAATCAGTCTTTTGGCAATTAGGTCAATCAAGAAGCCTTTGCCATAGCCGCCAACATCTAGATGCCCAAGTGCTAAGGTAATTTTTTCTGGTGATATGTGTAGTACTTCGGTTGGGTCTGGTGTAATGAGATGATTATCTTTGGGAATAAAAGAATAAAGGGAATCATAGCCGGCGGCGTTTAAGTGCTCACCTAAAAGTGGATTAAAGACCTCATTGGTATCCCGGTAGAGTTTTTGACCTAGCGCTAGTAGTTCAATAAATTCTGCTGAAGGATTAAGAAAGCGGCGTGTAGTATTTAGTTCCGAAAGCTTTGATTCGGGCTTGAAGCGGGAGTAATTGTCTTCAAAATCGTTTATTAAAAGTCGCAAATCGTCAAAGACGATTTGCGACTTTTCTGCGTCGAGCTCAGCAAAAATCTCTACCCACCAGGTGGTGCCAAGGGCTTTGATGGTGGGTAGAGGTGTCATATTAGATTTGGCTCCTGATGGCAGCCAGTGCATCATTAAATCCGTCTGAGGTGAGGGAAGCTCCACCAACTCGAGATAAAGATAGGGTACTTAGCTTTTGGCCAATTACTTCTGTGCGGTAGCTGCTTTCAAAACGCTTATGGTAGTCGTTAGACGGTCCTTTGCCGTTATCAAAGATTAGCTGTGCATCTGTAATCAGGTCACCGTCTAGAGTAAGGGTTACCTCCATATCGTGAGTGATGCGAGCTGGACTAGTATATTTAGATGTACCAGTAAGAATGTTTGAGGCTGTGGCCGCTACCTCATCGTCGGTGTTTGTTGGTTGAGCAGGGGTGGCGGTTTCAACGGTGTAGGTACTTGGCTCTGAAGATACTTCTTCGTTTCTAACAACTGTATTAGTGTTAGTTGTTTCAGTAATAGTCTCGTCTTTGGGTGAAATGGTAAAAAGAGCTACCGCCATGGCTACAATTACAACTCCTAATACGGTCACAACAATTGGCATAATTTATCTAAATTTAAAAAGTAAAGTCGGAAGTATTATACTACAATTTGTGTAGTACAAAAGCCCACTGCTATAATACGGATATATGCAAAAATTCTTTCAGTTTATAGATAAAAAAATCGACGCAACCGGAATGTACCGTACAGTTTCTGCTATGCTGGGTTTCTTGGCACTCTGTAGTTTAGTTTTTGGTACGACAGGGATCTTGCCATACACTTTTCTTGAACAGCTGGTTTCTCTTACGGTAGCCTTGGTCGTGGCGGTTTGTGCTAGCTATCTGCTCGGTCGGGTTTTTCGTACCCCGGTAAATCTGGAGTCTGCAGTTATAACTGCTCTCATTATCTTTTTCTTGGTGTTGCCGGCTCAGCTTTCTTCGTTAGCTGATAGCTGGATTATCGCTACCGTGACCCTCTTGGCGGTTTTGTCTAAGTTTGCCATTGCGCGTAAGAAGCAACACTTATTAAATCCAGCTGCCGCTGGAGCAGTGGCTCTTACTTTGGCAGCTGCGTTCTTACCTCTTGGTACCCACTTTGAGTCGTCTTGGTGGATTGGTACCATGTCAATGTTTTTGCCACTTTTTATTGCTGGCTTAGTAGTGGTTATTAAGATTCAGAAGTGGGTCCCGGTTGTGACATTTTTAGTTACTGCTTTTGTGGTGTTTCTTATTGAAGAGTGGCGCTTTGGCGGAGACTTGGTTTCTGGTGCGTCACGTTTTTGGTTCTCTGGCCCTAGTCTTTTCCTGGCTTTCTTTATGCTGACCGAACCATTTACTATGCCGCCTACCAAAAAGCTACAGGCTTGGTATGGCGTGTTTGTTGGTGCCTTGTCTCAGGTTGCCATTTTTGCACCGTGGTTCCGTATGACACCAGAATTGGCTTTGGTCTTAGGTAACATGGCTTTTTACCCCACAACACTAAAACAGAAGCTCGTCATGCCGTTTGCTTCTGCTCGAGAAGTAGCCAAAAATACCTGGGAATTTAGCTTTAAAAAGCCAGATGGTGTGCGCTTTGTAGCTGGGCAGTACCTGGAGTGGATGTTGCCACACTCGGGAGCTGATAATCGTGGCATAAGACGCTATTTTACTATTGCTTCGACGCCACAAGACGAGTATCTAAAAATTGGTGTGCGTACTGGCGAGAATATGAGTACTTATAAGCTGTCTCTCAAAGCGATGACTGTGGGTGACAATATTATTGCGAGCCAACTCTCTGGTGACTTTACTTTACCAAAAGAGGTAAGTGAGAAAGTGGCGATGGTAGCTGGTGGTATTGGTATTACGCCGTTTGTGAGCCAAATACTGGATATGGTTGCTAGGAAAGAACAAAGAGATACTATCCTTTACTCTTGCAACAATACATTAGCTGAATCAGCTTATCGTGAAGAATTTAAAACGGCAGCCAGTGTGATACCGCTTTCGGTGGTGGAAGTGTTGGCTAAGGAAGAGGTGGCGGGGTATGAAACTGGCTTTTTGACATCAGAAATTATTCTACGCACTTGCCCAGATTTTCTAGAGCGTACTTGGTACATTTCTGGTCCACCAATGATGGTAAGTTCTTACGCTGGTATGCTAATTGATATGAAGGTACCAGCCGGTCAGATTAAAACTGACTTTTTCCCAGGGTTGGCCTAGGATTAAAATTAAAAGCCCAGCAAGCGAAGCTTGCTGGGCTTTTAATTTTATTACCACGCTATAGGCTTTAGTCCTTTTTGTTTCAAATATTCATTAGTTTTACTAAATGGCCTAGATCCAAAGAAGCCACGGTGAGCCGACAGAGGGGAGGGGTGGGCGGAGGTTATGATTAGATGCTTATCTTTATCAATGAGCCCGGCTTTAGCTTCCGCGTATTTGCCCCAAAGGATAAAAACTAAATTTTCTTTTTGCTCTGAAAGGTGTTTTATGACAGCGTCAGAAAAGGTCTCCCAGCCCTGGGTCTGGTGTGAGCCAGGTTTACCTTCACTGACAGTGAGGGTAGCATTTAAGAGTAGTACACCTTCTTTAGCCCAGTCCTTGAGGTTACCGTTTATTCCACGATCTCGGGCTATATCCGATTTTAGTTCTTTGTATATATTGCGTAGTGATGGCGGGAGTCGCTCACTCTCGGGTACAGAAAAAGATAATCCAACAGCCTGATTTGCTCCATGATACGGGTCTTGCCCAAGGATGATTACCTTAACATCAGCATAATCACATAGCGAAAAGGCTTTAAAGATATTTTCTGGCGCAGGAAAGACTTTATCGTTTTGGTACGAGTCCTCAACAAATTTGGTGAGTTTTTGAAAGTATGGCTTTTCTAGCTCCGGTGCTAACGCCCTAAGCCAACTGGAATTTTCAATATTTAGCAACATAATTTGGCTGTAGCATAACCTGTTTTTAAGACCCCGGCGAGCCTTTTTGCGTGTGGTAGTATAGTCACTATATGAAAGAATCGCATTTCCGTAGTGTCCTTAAAGGAATCACCTGGCGCATAATTGCTTCAGCTACTACCATGACCGTAGTTTACTTAGTGACTGGTGACTTAAGTTTGGTGGCTAGTGTGGGAGCCGTAGATGTGACAGCTAAAGTCTTTTTCTACTATCTGCATGAGCGTACTTGGGGCAGGGTGAAGTGGGGAGTGATGGGTATTGAACCAGATATAAAATAGTTATTTCTGACAGTTTGGACAAAAATGCGTGCCGCGCCCAGCGACGCGCATTTTTTGTATCTGATGTTTTTTGCAGCGCGGGCAGGGCTGGTTTTGTTTCCCAAACACTTTAAGGTGTTCAGTAAAGTTGCCGGCATGGCCGTCGGTATCAGCAAAGTCTTTGAAGGTAGTACCACCAACTTCAATAGAGTGAAGCATAATCTTTCCGCCAGCGATGATGACCGCTTTGGCTTCCTTATTGCTTAAGGTACTGGCGACGCGGTCTGGTTTTATCTTGGCAGCAAAAAGGGCTTCGTCTACATATATATTGCCGAGACCAGCTACAAAAGTTTGATCTAGTAAAGTAGCCTTGATGGTAGTGTTGCGTCTTTTTAGACGTTCATAAAAATCTTTGTGATTGAAGTTTTGATTTATTGGTTCTTCACCAAAGCGTGCTTTGGCCTTAGCTACTTCTTCCTTGGTGGCAATTTGGATATAACCAAAGATACGCATGTCATTGAAGTATAGGTTTGAGCCATCGCTAAGAGAGAAAGCAATACGGGTGTGTTTGTTTGGTAACTGCCTAGTATCACTTTCGGTCATAGAGTGTCCACCTCCCAGTAGTCCATTTTTATCTACATAGAAAAATTGCCCAGTCATTTTGAGGTGTGCAAGGAGAAAGAAGTCGTTTTCATTCCTGAAGCTAAAGATCATTAGTTTGCCAATGCGGTCGATATGAGTAAAGGTTTTGCCGGTAACTGCTTTAGCAAAACCTGGGTTACTGCCGACTGATTTTTCTTTGAAGACTTTTACTGATGTAATTGTCTTACCTTTGACTTTGGCAAGTAATTGTAGTCTGACGTTTTCTACTTCGGGTAGTTCTGGCATAGATTAGGTAATTTTAGTGCTGTGCCAATAAAACGCAAGTACTACTATTTTATTGATTTATTCTAAGTTGTTGCTACTTATCACCACAATGCCCTGTAGGTTAAGACACATTTAGGATTGTCAGGGGTTATAATTCTTTCATGGAGTTAATCTCTGGATTGATCTCGAACGTATTCGGATTCCTCGGAGCCACCGCCTTTTCAGCGTTGAGTTTTTTGGGTGCGGCTGTTTCTATGTCTGATACATATATAGTAACTTCGCCACTACATGAAGAGGAAATAGTAGAAACTATCGAGGAGGCACCAGTAAATATTGACTACTCAAATTTGGTGGCCACTACTTCGGTCGAAGTTATTGAAGAAACCGAAGAGTTGTTTACCATGACCGCCCCGGCACCAATTACGCAAATTGTTTTTAATAATGATGCTTCTTATGAGGAGCGCTTTGTTGGATTGTTGGCCCATGTACGCTGGCTAATCGATCAAGATGATAGAGTTGTCTATAAAAAAACAACCAATTCTGGAGATTTATTTGATAAACAAATCGAGAAAACTACCGATGATGTACTAGAGTCGGTTGGAGATGTTCGTGATGACTTAGAAACAGACATCACTGCACTTAATGATCGATTAACTGCGGCTGAGGCTGATTTGGCTAGTATTTCTCTAGCGGCTGCTAGTACTAGTGTGATGGCGGCAAACCTTACCTTAAACGGCCATTGGCTTTCTGGTGACGGAGCCGATGAAGGAGTGTTTGTAAGTGCTGCTGGTAATGTTGGTGTTGGCACATCAACTCCAGGTAGTCGACTTTCTGTCCTTGGTGATATTTTTGTCACTGGAGCTCTGCGAGATTCTAGTAATGTGGCTGGTACCAGTGGCTACGTTCTACAAAGTACTGGCAGTGGTACACAGTGGGTAGCTACTTCATCACTTGGTATTACCGGTGGTGGTTCATCATTTACTACTTCAGCTGAACTAGCGGCTCTACTATCTGACGAAGTGGGAACTGGTGGTGGGTTTGTACGTGCTTCTTCGAGTGTCCTTACTTCACCAAATGTTTTTGGTGCTACTTTAATTGGTTCTATCTCCGGCGGTACCTTCACTTCTGGTACTTGGCAGGGAAATGCCATTGCTAGCACATATCTTGATAGTGCAATTATCTTAGGTACCGAGATTGATTCTTCAGCTGAACTCATTACTCTCGTCTCTGACGAAACTGGTACTGGTGCCCTGGTCTTCGCTAATTCACCAGCCTTCACTGGCACACTCTCTGGAGTTGGAGCTACTTTTAGTGGAACTGTTGGCGTGTCTGGTGTAGCTACTTTGGCTACCACCACCGCCTCTACTCTTACTGTCACAGGTGCTCTTCGCGACTCCAGTGCCTCAGCCGGTACTAGTGGCTACGTACTACAAAGTACTGGCTCAGGTACAGCTTGGGTAGCAACTTCGTCACTTGGTATTACCGGCGGCGGCTCATCATTTTCTACCTCTGCCGAACTAGCTGCTTTGCTTTCTGATGAAACAGGCTCTGGGGCTGCTGTTTTTGCCAATAGTCCAATTTTGGTAACTCCAAACCTCGGTACCCCATCAGCGGCCACTCTTACTAACGCCACTGGTTTACCAATCGCTACTGGTGTCGATGGTTTAGCTAGTGGAGTGGCTACATTTTTAGCCTCATCAACCTCAGCTAACTTAGCGTCTGCTGTCTCAAATGAAACTGGTACTGGTTCTCTTGTTTTTGCCACTTCACCAACTTTCAGTACTCAGCTCTTTGTACCGCAGGTGGTAGGAGGTTCTACTGGTGCTTCTGGTTTAGCTCTTAAATCTACTTCAGGAGTTGGTACTACCGATTTCATTCGCTTCTTAGTTGGAAATAACGGAGCTACCGAAGCGGTTAGAATTATTTCAAGTGGCAATGTGGGTATCGGTACCACCACCCCAGACTCTAAGCTTACTGTAGCTGGCGATATCTTTGCTACCGGCGCTCTTCGTGACTCTAGTGCTTCAGCTGGTACTGCCGGCATGGTCCTTCAGACTACCGGCAGTG
>JACCDV010783087.1_pt1 | contig 14992 bp, 17 predicted proteins | sample 7446131 | NCBI WGS metagenome assembly JACCDV01 (sample SAMN15323448, study PRJNA562643) | freshwater metagenome | isolation source: river surface water | place: USA:Blue River Watershed | collected 2017-08-17 | reverse complement strand
TTTTTGAGTCAGGGCATCACTGGTCGCGGTGAGCCCTTTGATGGAGATAGTTATGAAATTCGTCGCTTTTGAGCGTTCCAAGCAGGGTACGGGTGCGAGCCGCCGTCTGCGCAATTCCGGCCGCACGCCTGGTATCGTTTACGGTTCCACATCGGCTCCCCAACTGATCGAGCTGGACCACAACGCTTTGTGGCACGCCCTGAAGAAGGAAGCTTTCCACGCTTCGATCCTGGACATGGAATTCAACGGTCAGTCCAGCAAAGTCTTGCTGCGTGACTACCAGATGCACCCTTACAAGCAATTGGTGCAACACATCGACTTCCAGCGCGTCGATGCCAACACCACTTTGCACATGAAAGTGCCATTGCACTTCAGCGGCGAAGAAGAATCCGAAGCCGTCAAGACCGACAAGTGCACGATCACCCACGTGGCGACCGAAATCGAAGTGGCTTGCCTGCCTGCCAACCTGCCAGAATTCATCGCTGTGGATCTGAAGGGCCTGACCAAAGGCAACTCGCTGCACCTGAACGACATCACCCTGCCCGCCGGCTGCAAAGCCATCACCCACGGCAAGAAGAATCCCGTTCTGGTGTCCGTGGTCGCTCCCGTTGAAGAAGTGGTGGCAGCTCCTGCAGCCGCTCCTGCTGAAGACGCCAAGGGCAAAAAAGGCAAGAAGTGATCTTCTCGCTTTGAGGCTCAAGGCCTCAGCACAAATGGCCCGCTCATGCGGGCCTTTTTGCTTTCAGGCCAAGGATAATCACACCCCATGATCAAACTCTTAGTGGGCCTGGGCAATCCCGGCCCTGAATACGAAGACACCCGCCACAACGCCGGTTTCTGGTGGATCGATGCCGTGGCCCGTGAACTCAAAGTCTCGCTGGTGCCCGAGCGCGGCTACCACGGCCTGATGGCGCGTACCACGGTCAAAGGGCACACCGTGTGGTTGCTCGAACCCCAGACCTTCATGAACCTGTCAGGCAAATCGGTCAGCGCTTTGGCACGTTTTTTCAAGATTCAGCCGCAAGAGATTCTGGTCGCGCACGACGAACTCGACATTCCCCCAGGCGAAGCCAAACTCAAGCTGGGCGGCAGCCATGCCGGACACAACGGTTTGCGCGACATCCACGCGCAATTGGGCACCGCCGACTACTGGCGCTTGCGCATTGGCGTGGGCCATCCAGGCGTGAAGTCCGAAGTGGTCAGTTGGGTGCTGAAAAAACCAATGGCCGAACACCGCAACGCCATCGAAGACAGCATCGCCCGGTCCGTGAAGGCCTTGCCTTTGCTGCTGGACGGCGAAATGGAAAAAGCGATGGCATTGATCCACACCAACAAGCCGCCTCGTCCGAAACCGCCCAAACCGCCTAAAACGGTTCCGCCTGAGGCCGCAGACGCGGCCTGAGCACTCACTGTCCCTGCAAGCGCCGGTACTTCGCCCACAAGGACTCTTGCGTCTCGACGTGTTGGGGGTTAACCGGGATGCATGCCACGGGACAGACCTGCACGCATTGGGGTTCATCAAAGTGCCCGACGCACTCGGTGCATTTGGACGGGTCGATTTCGTAAATTTCCGGACCCAGATAAATCGCCTGATTGGGGCACTCGGGCTCGCACACATCACAGTTGATGCATTCGTCGGTGATCATCAAAGCCATGCTTGTGGCTCCACAAAAGTCGCAGTCAGGTTCATGGGCGCAATTATCAGGCAGTGGCCACAACCCGCCCGCCTGCAGGGCTGTTGGCAAGGCCTAGAATAGACGCGTGGAATACATCATGAACGCCGACCTGCACTGCCATTCCGTTGTCTCTGACGGCACCCTCACCCCTGAAACCCTGGCCGAACGCGCAAAAGCCAATGGGGTGGAGCTCTGGGCCCTGACCGACCACGACGAAATCGGAGGTCAGGACCGCGCACTGAAAGCCGCACGGGCCTTGGGCATGCCGTACCTGACAGGCACCGAAATCTCGGTCACCTTCGCCAACCAAACCGTGCACATTGTGGGCCTGGGCTTTGATGCCCACAACACCGCCATGGCCGAGGGCCTGCGCCGCACCCGGGGCGGCCGCAGTGAGCGGGCTCAGGAAATGTCCGACAGCCTGGCCAAGGTCGGCATCCTCAATGCTTATGAAGGTGCATTGAAGTACGTAGGCAATCCCGAGCTGATCTCGCGCACCCACTTTGCCCGCCACCTGGTGGAAACCGGCGTGTGCTCAGACACCCCCGAGGTGTTTCGCAAATACCTGACCGAAGGCAAACCTGGCTATGTGCCCCACCGCTGGGCCCGCTTGCAAGATGCGGTGCAATGGATCACCGATGCCGGCGGCATGGCGGTGATCGCGCACCCGGCACGCTACGGCTTCACGCCCAACGAAGAATACGCCCTGTTCAGCGAATTCAAGGCCCACGGGGGCCGTGGTGTCGAAGTCATCACCGGCAGCCACTCTTCGCAAGAAGCTGTGCGCTATGCCGAGACGGCGCTGGAGTTTGGCCTGGCCGCCTCGCGCGGCAGCGATTTTCACAGCCCCGACGAAAGCCGCATCGACCTGGGCACCCTGCCTTTGTTGCCTGGCCAGCTGACCCCAGTGTGGGAACTGCTGGCCGATCGAATCCAGTGAGAAGGCCCACCCCCAACACCCTGCAAGGCATCGGCCTGGTTGTGCTGGCCCTGGCCTGTTTTGCCACGCTGGACACCACCACCCGCCACATCAGCACCAGCATTTCCTTGCTGGTGGCCTTGTGGTTTCGCTACGCCATCCAGGCCGTGATCACCACCGTGGTGGTTTGGCCTGGGCGTGGGCGCAGGGTGTTTTTGACAAGGCACCCCAAGTTTCAGCTGGCCCGCGGGCTGTTGCTGTTTGCCTGCTCGATCCTGGCGTTTTTCAGCCTGAAGTACATGCCGGTGGGCGAATTCACCGCCATCGCTTTGCTGGCACCTTTGGTCATCACGGTGTTCGCCGCCTGGAAGCTGAAGGAAAAAATCCGACCCCTGCGCTGGACCCTTTTGGTCGGCGGCTTCATCGGCACCATGGTCATCATCCGGCCCGGCACCCACCACTTTGACTGGACCGTGGTCCTGCCCTTGATGCTGGTGGGCACCAACTCGGCCTTCCAGCTCCTGACCAGCCACATGGCCCAGACCGAAGACCCGATCACCATGCATTTCTACACCGGCTGGATCGGTACCATTTTGGCCACCCTTGTGCTGCCGTTTGCCTGGGAAATGCCAGCCGACTGGACCGTCTGGCTGCAATTGCTGCTCATGGGCGTACTCGCTTCCATTGGTCACTTCTTGCTGATTCTGGCCTATGGCCGTGCACCTGCAGCCACCCTCACACCTTATATGTACACCCAGATCGGTTTTGGCGTGCTCGGCGGCTGGGTGGTCTTCCACCACCTGCCCGACGAATGGACCTTTCTGGGCATGGGCCTGATCGCCTTGTGCGGTGCTTTGGGCGCTTGGCTTACCGTGCGCGAAAATCGCGTGGCCATCCTGCCCCCCGAATCCTGAACCACACCCACCATGGCCCAATTTTTCAGCGTTCACCCCGACAACCCGCAGGCGCGTTTGCTCAAGCAAGCCGTGCAACTGCTCAACCAAGGCAGCGTGTTGGCCGTGCCCACCGATTCCAGCTATGCACTGGTCTGCCATCTGGACGACAAAAATGCCGCCGACCAGCTGCGCCGCGTGCGCGGCGTGGACGACAAGCACCACCTCACACTGCTGTGCCGCGACTTGAGCGAGCTGGCCAATTACGCCCGTGTGGACAACAAACAGTTCCGTGCCATCAAGCAGGCGACGCCTGGCCCGTTCACCTTCATTCTGGAAGCCACCAAAGAAGTGCCGCGCCGAGTCAGCCATCCGCAGCGCAAAACCATCGGGCTGCGCGTGCCGGCCCACACCGTCTTGCAAGAGCTGCTGGCTTTGCACGGTGCGCCGCTGTTGGCGGCAACCCTGATCCTGCCCGGGGACGACGGGGCGCTCAACGACCCGGAGGAAATCCGTGAACGTCTGGAACACCAGGTGGGCGCGGTGATCGATGCGGGAGCCTGCTCGCTGGAGCCCACCACCGTGGTGGACATGACCGGCGACAGTCCCGAGGTCCTGCGCCATGGCCAAGGTGATCCTGCGCTGCTGGGGCTTTGAGCACATCGGTGCCTTGTAAGGCCGCCCGGCAGGACACCCGCCGTCTGAGACAATCAGGGGGTGAACATCTCTGACCTCATTCAAACCGTCCTGATCTACGCCCTGCCGGTGATCTTTGCCATCACCTTGCACGAGGCGGCTCATGGCTATGCCGCGCAACGTCTGGGCGATTCCACCGCCGCCATGCTGGGCCGCGTGACACTCAATCCCATCGTGCACATTGATCCGATGGGCACCATCTTGATGCCACTGCTGCTGTATTTCAGCACCGGTGGGGCTTTCCTGTTTGGCTATGCCAAGCCAGTGCCCGTGCGCTTTGACCAACTGCGCCACCCCAAACGCGACATGGTCTGGGTGGCCCTGGCAGGTCCTGCAGCCAACCTGGCCCAAGCCCTGCTGTGGGGCGTCTTGCTGTACGTGCTGGCCGGTGCTGGCCTGACGGAACGCTTTTTCCTTGAGATGTGCAAGGCCGGCATGCTGACCAATGTGGTCATGTTTGCCTTCAACCTGTTCCCCCTGCCACCGCTGGATGGTGGTCGCATTCTGGTGGGCCTGCTGCCCTGGCGTCAGGCCGTGATGTTCTCCAAGATCGAACCCTGGGGCTTTTTCATCGTCATGGCCTTGGTCATCACTGGCGTGGTCAACAGCCTGTGGATGCGGCCACTGATGGGCATGACGTTTGATGTTCTCCAACTGTTGCTCAGTCCCTTGGCCGCCTTGATCCGCTGAAGCTTTTGTCCTGATCTTTACCCCTTGACTCTCATGACCTCTACGTCACGCACCCGCGTCCTCACGGGCATCACCACCACGGGCACGCCCCACCTGGGCAACTATGTGGGGGCCATCCGCCCCACCGTGCAGGCCAGCCGTGACCCGAACACCGATGGTTTTTACTTTCTGGCCGATTACCACGCGCTCATCAAGTGCGACGACCCGGCCCGCATCCAGCGCTCGACGCTGGAGATTGCCGCCAGCTGGATCGCTTCGGGCCTGGACACCGACAAGGTCACCTTCTACCGCCAGTCCGACATCCCCGAGATCCCCGAGCTGACCTGGTTTCTGACCTGTGTCACCGGCAAGGGTGTGCTCAACCGCGCCCACGCCTACAAAGCGGCGGTGGACAAAAACAACGCCGCAGGCCACGACCCCGACAGCGATGTGAGCGCAGGCTTGTTCATGTACCCGGTGCTCATGGGCGCGGACATCCTGATGTTCAAGGCGCACAAAGTGCCCGTGGGCCGCGATCAGATCCAGCACATCGAGATGGCGCGCGACATGGCGTCGAGCTTCAACCACCTGTATGGCGAACACTTTGTGTTGCCCGAAGCGGTGGTCGAAGAATCCGTGGCGCTGCTGCCAGGTCTGGACGGCCGCAAGATGAGCAAGAGCTACGACAACACCATCCCGTTGTTTGCACCTGCAGCCCAAATGCGTAAACAAATTGCCAGCATCGTCACCGACTCCAAGGCACCAGGTGAGGCCAAGAGCATCGAAGGCTCGGCCTTGTTCCAGATTTACCAAGCCTTTGCCAGCGCCGAAGAAACCGCCGCCCTGGCCCAAGCCTACGCCGACGGCATCGCTTGGGGCGACGCCAAGCAAGTGCTGTTCGAGCGCATCGACCGCGAAATCGCCCCGATGCGCGAGCAGTACCAAGAACTGATCAGCCACCCAGCCAAGCTGGACCAAATCCTGCTCGCCGGGGCCGACAAAGCACGCCAGATGGCGACGCCTTTCATCAAGGAACTGCGCCATGCGGTGGGCCTGCGTGCGCTGTCTTCAGGCAGCAGCACATCGACGGCAAAAGACACCAAAGTGGCGCTGCCCAGCTTCAAACAATATCGAGAAAAAGACGGTCAGTTTTACTTCAAACTGGTCGATGCCCAGGGCCAGTTGCTGCTGCAAAGCCGTGGCTTTGCGTCCCCCAAAGAAGCTGGACAAACCATTGGCCGCTTGCAAAGCGAAGGGGTTGCCTGTCTGGCTGCGCTTGAGCAATTGCTGGAGCCACTGAGTCCGCAAGCGCAAGCCGTCATCGCTCAAAACATGGAAAGCCTTCAAATCTCTGGCGAAAAACACAAGAAATGAATTCGTAGAATTCAATGAAATTTCTTAAAAATTGCGAAATAGCTGCTATCCTTATACTTTCCGTTTAACGCAGAGATTCAAATCATGACTGTTTACGTCATCGACGACCACCCTTTGATGCGCGATGCGCTGACCATGCTGGTTCATCGTGTCAAGCCAGGTCTGAAAATCATTCCCATCCCCAAATTGAACGTGGTCGAATCCACGGTCGAAAAAAATGGGGCGGCCGAGTTGTTCTGCCTGGATTTGCAGCTGCCCGACACGCTTGGCATGTCGGGCGTGCAACTGCTCAAAGCCAAATTCCCTGACGTGCCTTTGGCCATCGTGACCAGCGCCAGCGCCAGCGAATACGAAGAACGCTGTTTGCAAGCGGGTGCCGATGTTTTCATTGAAAAATCCAGCAGCCCCACACAGATCATTGCCGCACTGCGTTCTTTGCTGATCACCGAAGACGAGTCCGGCGAGGAAGCGGCGACCACCGCGGGTCCGACCAAATTGTCCAAGCGTCAAAAACAGTTGATCCTGATGCTGGACCAAGGCCTGTCGAACCGCGACATCGCCGAGAAACTCAGCATCAGCGAACACACCGTCAAGGTTCACTTCTGGCGTCTGTTCCGCCGCCTGGGCGTCAACAGCCGCACCCAAGCACTGCACTTTGCGCGCACCAACGGTTGGTTGGGCATTTGAACCGCCCACAGCGCCCGTCAAAAAGCCCCGCATTGCGGGGCTTTTTCATTTCTTGTTCACGATGTCTGGCGTCACCGCATCCAGCACATTGACCGTGGTTTTGACGCCATACACCACGGCAGAGCCCGCTGCATCCGCAATGGCCAGCAAGGTGCAACCCGGCAAAACAAAAACGCAAATGCTGGCAGCAGCCATCCATTTCAAAAATTTCATGACAAACCCCGTGGATAAAAAACCTAGTCGCTCACACACCCTCCAAGAAAAAACCCCGCCATGCGGGGTTTTCATAGAAAAGCATTCGAAAGATTCTAGCTTTTGAAAGGGTCGAGACTGCCATGCCAAGCCGGATTTTTATCCCTCATGAGCTTTCCTTGATAATCAAAAAACACACCGAGGATTTTTTGACATGATCGCATTGGGCCTTCGCACAGAAACGCTGACGCAAAGCCTGGAGGCCTTGCATGAAAAGTTACTGGAAACAGTACCGAGCATTGATCGAATTGCCTGTGCTCTGTATGACGAAAAAGAAGACCTCCTCAAAACCTTCATCAACAGCAGCCGCTCAGGCCAAGCATTGGCCGAATACGAGTTCAAGCTCTCTGACAGCCAATCCCTGAGCGCCTTGGCAGCCAGCGGCGATTTTCGGGTGCTCGACAACATTGAGCAAGAACTTCAATCCAACAGCGCCCATTCTGTCTGGTTGCGGGAGCAGGGCTACCGCTCCTCCTTCACAGTCCCCATCTACGATGGAGGAAATTTCTCAGGTTTTGTGTTTTTCGATTCGCTCCAAAGTGGCGCATTCAGCCCCGCTGTACAACGCGATCTGGTGCTCTATACCAACTTGATCAGCATGGCGATTGCCAACGAACTATCGGCCGTCCGCACCGTTCTGGAAGCCACCCGGGTTGCCCGGCAACTGACTGGCATCAGAGATTTCGAAACGGGTTTTCACTTGGATCGGATGGCCCGTTACTCGCGGCTGATCGCACAAACGGTCGCAACCGCCCATGGCCTGAACGACGAGTTTGTGGAAAGCATTTACCTGTTCGCGGCACTGCACGACATCGGGAAAATTGGCATTCCGGACCACATCTTGCTCAAACCCGGGGCCTTCACGGCCGCCGAACGGGCGATCATGGAAACCCATGTCCACACCGGCGTGCAGATCATCGACAACATCATCGGCACCGGATCCAAAAATCGCTTGCCCGATTCAAACATTCTGCGCAACATCATTCACTGCCATCACGAACTGCTGGATGGTTCTGGCTATCCACGCCAGCTCAAGGGTCACGAGATTCCTTTGGAAGCACGCATCGTGACCGTCGCAGACATCTTCGATTCACTCACTGCGGACAGGCCCTACAAGAAAGTCTGGTCCCCAGAACAAGCCTTGGCCGAGCTCGATCGCATGGTGGCGGCTGGGCAACTTGATCCAGAATGCGTGCGCGCCGTGCACATCCACCTGCCACAGTTCATCGAAATTCGGGACCGATACGAAGAGTCTCAGGCAGATCGGGTGCCCTGCGCCATCGAATGAACCTCTAGGGCTTGGCGCGAGGATGATTTATTCCGGCGCTTGAGGCCGGCTCACAATCGTTCATTGCCCACAGCAGCGATCTTGACCAAATTCCGACCACCGTTCTTGGCGTCGTAAAGTGCGCGATCGGCTCGGCCGATCCAGGCGTCCAAAGATTGGTGGGCGTCATAGACAGCGACACCAAAACTGGCCGTCACTGGCCCCACCCCTGTGATGGTGTGGCTGGCAAATGCACTCCGCAGCTTTTCGGCGACAGCCAAAGCATCCTCACGCCCGGTGTGGGGCAAAAGCAAGAAAAACTCCTCGCCCCCCCAGCGAAACAAAAGATCCGTCGATCGAATGAGTTGCCGGGCCAGTTGGCTCATCTCGACCAACACACGGTCCCCCACCAAATGGCCATGGCTGTCGTTCATTTTTTTGAAATGGTCCAGGTCAAAGCTGATCAGAGACAGGGGCGAGCCGTATCGGTTCGCTTTGGCCATCTCCGGGATCACGATGTCATGAAAGTGGCGACGGTTCCAAAGCCCGGTCAGCTTGTCAAGACTGGCCTCTTGTTGTGCACTCAAGCGCCGCACCTGCTCTTGTCGGAACTGATCGGCCAACGCCATGAACAACAGGACCATCTCGCCCATCGAGGCAATCTGGACAGCGTACGAGGTCAGGAAGTGCGTCGGCAACCACCCAACAGTCCGGGCGATACCGACAAAGCCCCCAATCCAGAAAACCAACCATGACATGCAGAAGAACTTCAGGCTGCGGCGTCCTTCCCGGATCACCTTGAGCGCCACCCCCAAAATCAGCACCCCAGCCAGAGCGCCCCCGATCAACATGGCCTTGTTCAACACCATGATGGGCAAAGGAACAAAAAGACTGAGGAAAAGCAACAGCCCGCAAACACCGAAATACAGCGAGCCCCACTTCCAGCCCCTAGCCATCTGCGGCCGCTGGTATTCGATCTTCAAGAACAGACCGCTGAGGTACAACATGACAGCCACCGCAGAGCTCAGGAACAGGTTGCGTGCAATGCTGTCAAATTTGATGGCATCGGGCCAAAAGAACATGCCGGCCACACCACTGCCCGAAGTCATGCTCAGCGCCAAGCACGCTACATAAGCCGCGTACAGCCCATAGCGCTTGTCACGCGACAGCAAGTACATCAGTAAGGTAAACAGTGCCAACCCCATCATCGCGCCAAAGTAACCAAACTGAATCGCCAATGTTTGCTGGATACGGGGCATGAGATCGCGCATCGTCCAGACGCGCAGGGGTGCCGTGATCGCGTTCTGCGAGACGATCCTGAAGTAATAGTTTTGCGCTTCGGGCTGGGGTCGGATGGGGAATACGAAATATTTATCAAAGAAGGCCCGCGTGGCGATCGGGTAATCACTGCCTGTGACGACCGGGCTCATCCCCGGTGCGTAAAACGTGATCTGGTTGAGCAAGGCGTAAGACAGCTCGATCAGCCAGTCATCTGTGTTGTTGGGAGCCCTGTTCAAGGAAACGCGCAGCCAATAAGTGGACTTGCTCAACCCGAAATTGAGTGCCTGATGAGGATCGTTCGGCACCTTGAACTGCGCCGCCACAGCGGGGCTTGTCACATCTTGGATGCTCAACCGCCCCTCAGGGTCCTCCAGATACTGCAGGCTTGGCGTCAGCAGGGCCCCCGAGGTGTCCTGGCCCAGCTCCATCGCTCCAACACACCAGGAAAAGCAAGCCAGCCAGATCAACAGTAATTTTTTCATGTGGAAAATTCGATCACTCAGCCCCCTCAAAAAAGTGGTTTGTCCAGAACCATACACGATGCGCTGGATGAAATTCAAAAAATATTTTTGAGCAAAGTCATCAGCCCAAGGTACAGCCATGTGTGCCATGCGGGACTTCCCAAAAGAAAAGGCCTCTGATCTTCAGAGGCCTCAACTCATTGGCGGAGCAAGAGGGATTCGAACCCTCGATACGGTATAACCGTATACCGGATTTCGAGTCCGGCGCATTCGACCACTCTGCCATCGCTCCTGAGTGTCTTGTCGACCTCCAGATTCTAACAGAGGCCTTAAGGCTTTCTGGGCGAGATCACTGGCGCATTGCGCGGTGCCATGGTCAAAGCGATCAGGCCTGAGCCCAAAACACCGCCATCCACCATCTCCAGCGTCGCCGTCCGCTCTTGCCGGGTCAACACGAGGAAACTCGTTTTACCGCGCACGGCAGACACCACGGTCCAGCCCTGAGCAGGGTAAGTCTCCAAAAAGAAGGCGTAGGCCGCGTCCAGATTCCGGCCGACGTCCAACACCACACGGCCCACCCAGTTGTCACCGGAGCCAATGATCAGCGACTGATCGCTCAACAAACGTGCGCCCGTGGGCAAGCTCAGCTGGCCCAGAAACTGGTTAGCGCTTTGAACTTGCCCATCTGGCCCCAGGCTCACCGAGGGTGCGGAAGGCGCGCTGGCACAGCCCACCAGGAAACACGCCAGCATCGACACCGCGATGGTCATCACACGATCGGTCACCAGCTGTCTCCTTGAAAGTTCAAACATGGACTCAAGCGCTCAAAAGCGTTTGACCGCCCATGTAGGGGCGCAGCACTTCTGGCACCGTCACGGAGCCATCGGCGTTCTGGTAGTTTTCAAGCACGGCCACCAGGGCACGGCCCACCGCCAAACCAGAGCCGTTCAGGGTATGCACCAGCTCGTTTTTGCCTTGCGCGTTCTTGAACCGGGCCTGCAGGCGACGCGCCTGGAAGGCCTCGCAATTGGAGACCGAGCTGATTTCGCGGTAGGTCTGCTGGGCAGGCACCCAGACTTCGAGGTCATAGGTCTTGGTGGCACCAAAGCCCATGTCACCGGTGCACAAGCTCATCACGCGGTAGGGCAAGTCCAGCTTTTGCAAAATCGCTTCGGCGTGACCCGTCATGGCCTCCAGCGCTTCGTAGCTCTTGTCGGGATGAACGATCTGCACCATCTCGACCTTGTCAAACTGGTGCTGACGGATCAGGCCTCGCGTGTCACGCCCCGCACTGCCCGCCTCGGAGCGAAAGCATGGGGTATGCGCCGTCAATTGGATCGGCAAATCGGCTTCGGCCAGCACTTCGTCACGCACCACATTGGTCAGCGTCACTTCAGATGTGGGGATCAGGTACAGCGCCTGGTTGTCCTCGCTGCCGTCTTGCCCACCCTTGTTGGCGGCAAACAAGTCCGCCTCGAATTTGGGCAACTGGCCGGTGCCGCGCAGCGTGTCGGCATTCACGATGTAAGGGGTGTAGCACTCGGTGTAGCCATGTTCCCGCGTCTGGGTGTCCAGCATGAACTGCGCCAGAGCCCGGTGCAATTGCGCGATCGGGCCGCGCATGAAGGTGAAACGCGACCCGGACAATTTGACACCCGTGTCAAAGTCCAAGCCCAGCTTCTCGCCGATGTCCACATGGTCTTTGACTTCAAAGTCAAACGCACGCACGGTGCCCCAACGGCGCACTTCCACATTGCCGTGTTCATCTTCGCCCACAGGCACGCTCTCGTGCGGCAAATTGGGCACCGCCAGCAACAAGGTTTGCAACTCGGCTTGCAGCGCATCCAGACGTTGTGCCGAGGCATCGAGTTCGTCCTTGATGGCGGCCACCTGGGCCATCACGGCATCGGCTTCGGCATGCTGGCCTTTGCCCTTGAGCATGCCAATCTGCTTGGACAAGCTGTTGCGCTGGCTTTGCAACTCTTCGGTGCGGGTTTGCAGGGTCTTGCGCTCGCCTTCCAGCGTGCGGAAAGCGTCCACGTTCAGGAAAGGCTGAGGATTTTTACGGGTCTGCAAACGCGCGACGGCAGCGTCCAGATCTTTGCGGAGAAGAACAATATCAAGCATGCCCGCATTGTAGTGAACCCCACTGGCAGGGCCTTTTCAGACCCGATCAATCCAGCTTGAGCCCCTTGGGCAGCGGGAATTTGATGGTCTCCTGAATGCCGTCCAGCGTGCGCACCGACACGGCGCCCAGATCGCGCAGACGCTGGATCACCTCTTGCACCAGCACATCGGGTGCCGAGGCACCGGCCGTCAGACCCACTTTCTGCGCGCTCACAAACCAGGCCGGGTCCAAATCGGCAGCGCTGTCGACCATGTAAGCGGGCGTGCCCAGGCGGTCGGCCAGCTCGCGCAGGCGGTTGCTGTTGGAGCTGGTGGGGCTGCCCACCACGATCACCACATCGACTTGCGGACTCAGCAGCTTGACCGCATCCTGGCGGTTCTGGGTGGCATAGCAAATGTCTTGCTGTTTGGGCTCGCGCACCTGCGGAAAGCGCGCCTTGACGGCCGCCACGATCTCCGCCGCATCGTCCACGCTCAAGGTGGTCTGCGTCACCACGGCCAGCTTGTCGGTCTGCGCGGGCTGCACTTTACCCACATCGGCCACGTCTTCGACCAGATGGATGCCACTGTCGAGCTGGCCCATGGTGCCTTCCACCTCGGGGTGGCCCTTGTGGCCGATCATGATGACCTCGTAGCCTTCTTTGTGCAGCTTGGCCACCTCGACGTGCACCTTGGTCACCAAGGGGCAGGTCGCATCAAAGATGCGAAACCCGCGCCGCTCGGCCTCTTGCTGCACCGCCAGGCTCACGCCGTGGGCGCTGAAGATCAGCGTGGCACCAGGTGGGACTTCGGACAGCTCTTCAATGAAAATCGCGCCCTTGTCTTTGAGGTCATTGACCACATAGGTGTTGTGCACGATCTCGTGGCGCACGTAGATCGGCCGCCCGAACTTGGTCAGCGCGTGTTCGACGATGTCAATCGCCCGGTCCACCCCCGCGCAAAAACCACGCGGCTCGGCCAGCAGCACTTCGGACGTCATCACAGCACCCCGATCAGCTGCACTTCAAAGGTCACCGGCTGGCCTGCCAGCGGGTGGTTGAAGTCAAACAACACAGCGCCGTCATCGCCCACCTGCAAGACTGTGCCGGCATAAGTGCCCATGCCATCGGGCGTGGGGAACTGCACCACATCGCCCGCAGCGTACTTTTCCATCGGGTCGCCCAACTCGTTGAGCAGCTTGCGCGCCACCCACTGCTGCATGTCGGGGTTGTGGTCCCCAAAGGCCTCACCGGCAGGCAACTCGATCACCGTGCGCGTGCCTTCGGCCAGGCCCATCAAGCGTTGCTCCATACCGGGCGTCAGCTCACCTGAGCCCAGCGACAAGGTGGCGGGCTTTTCGTTGAAAGTGTTGATGATGTCCCCCTGTGGCCCCGCCAGGCGGGAGTGAAGCGTCAAAAAGGAACCGGGTTGGACTGTGGACATAAGGGTTTTCTGGAATGCCGCCAAAGCGGGCAAACGGGCATAAAGAAGCCACTATTGTAAAAAGCCAGGCCGACCCGTCCCCTTTTGGGGGCATGTTGGCCCCAAGGTTGCTCCAGGGGGGGGCTTTCAAATGGGCATCAAAGACTTGCCACTGGATGCGCGGCCGCGCGAAAAACTGTTGGCCCGTGGCCCGCAGGCGCTGAGCGATGTGGAGCTTCTGGCCATCTTGCTGCGCACCGGCATGGCGGGCAAAAACGTGTTTGAACTCTCGCAAGAACTGCTCACCCCTGGCGGCATTGCTGGCCTTTTGCAAGCCACGCCAGGGTCTCTCAAACTGATCAAAGGTCTGGGGCCCGCCAAACAAGCCGAGTTGCTGGCCGTGTTTGAAATCGCCAGGCGGGCCCTGAGCCAGCGTTTGCAAGAGCGCCAAGCCTTTCACACGCCCGATGCCGTCAAACAGTACCTGCAGCTTCAATTGGCTCACAAAAGCCACGAAGTCTTTGCCGTGCTCTTTTTGGACAACCAGAACCGCTTGCTGGCCATGGAGGAACTTTTTCGGGGCACCCTCAGCCAAACCAGCGTCTACCCACGCGAAGTCGTCTTGCGCGCCTTGCACCACCAGGCGGCGGCTGTGGTGCTGTCACACAACCACCCCAGTGGTTCGGTGCAGCCCAGCCGGGCCGATGAGGCCTTGACGCACAACCTCAAAGCCTCGCTGGCCTTGGTCGATGTGCGGGTGCTGGACCACATCATCGTGGGGCAAGGGCAAGCGCTGTCGATGGCAGAGCAAGGCTTGCTGTGACCCCCGCCCGTTAAACTCACGCTTTTGAATTTCTTGCCCGACCATGTCCCATTACCACCTCTACGCCATCGGCAATGCCCTGGTCGATACCGAATACGAAGTCTCTGACGCCTTGCTGCAGACCATGGGTGTGAGCAAGCGCCACATGACCTTGATCGACACCGCACAACGCGCCGAACTGCTCGGCCATGTGCAGGGTCTTCACGCGCGCCGCACCGGTGGTGGCTCGGCGGGCAACACGGTGGTGGCGCTGGCCCAGCTGGGGGGCAAAGCGTTTTATTCGTGCCGCGTGGCCGACGATGAACTGGGCGCTTTCTACAGCCAGGACCTGCAAAACAATGGCGTGGCCACCAACCTGACCCACACCGCTGCGCAAGCAGGCCAAACCGGCAGCTGCATGGTGCTGGTCACGCCCGATGCCGAGCGCAGCATGTGCACCTTTCTGGGCGCCACCTCGCAACTGGAC
>JACCDV010218916.1_pt1 | contig 15002 bp, 14 predicted proteins | sample 7446131 | NCBI WGS metagenome assembly JACCDV01 (sample SAMN15323448, study PRJNA562643) | freshwater metagenome | isolation source: river surface water | place: USA:Blue River Watershed | collected 2017-08-17 | reverse complement strand
CTGAACGATTCATGCAGCAGCTTTAAGTGCGACGTTTCCGACCATGATCAGGTGCAAGCGCTGACCGCTTTTGCACAAGAAACCCTTGAAGGCTGTGATCTGCTGTTCGCCAATGCCGGGGTGATCGTTGCCGGTCGTTACACAAAAATGACCGTGGCTGAGGTGGACTGGATCCTGGGAGTTAATATTCGCGGCGTTTGGGACACAACGGCAAGCTTTGCTCGAATGATGGAACAGCAGCCCGAAGGAGGACGGATCTGCTTTACCGGATCCGAACACTCGTTGGGCTTCCAGCATGCCAATGCTGCGGTTTACACTGCTTCCAAACATGCAGTACTCGGCCTTGCCGAAGTATTGAGAGCTGAAGCGCCAGAGAAGCTTTCCGTTAGCATTTTCTGCCCTGGCCTTGTCGGCACCGCACTAGGCGGCGGCCCCCGACCCGAGGGGCTCCCCGCGCAGCAACGCAATCTCGAAATGAGTGCCCGTATCCAAGCCCGCGGCATGCCTGTGAACGAAGCCGCACGCGATGCAGTGGATGGCACGTTACGCGGCGACTTTTACATAGTGACTCATTCCCACACCGTTGGCGCTGCAGAACGGCGTCTCGACGAAATGCAAACAGCCTTCGCAAAACAGGCGCCCTGGGATCGCAACGGTGATCGCTATGAGGTAAATAGCGTCATTGCTGCCGTTGCTGCCGAAATGAAGGCAGAGGGCAAGTGAGCCGAGAGCAAATAACCGGCCTAGCAGGACCGGAATCTATCTGGTGGAATGGCAATAGGCCAACACCGGAAGACCTGAACCGTCTTGGCGACACTTCCATGCAAGCCTTATTGGGAATTGCGGTAACAGAAGTGGGCGACGATTATCTCAAAGCTCGAATGCCGGTGGATACACGCACCCATCAGCCCTGGGGGCGACTGCATGGAGGTGCCTCCATTGCACTGGCAGAAACACTCGGATCATTGGGGGCAGGACACACGGTTGACCGCGAAGCTTTCGTCGCGGTTGGCATGGAGATTAATGGCAATCACATCCGGCCTGTGCACAGTGGCTGGGTTATCGGCACCGCTTGGCCAGAATCGCGAGGGCGCACAACGCAGATATGGTCGATCCGCATTGCCGATGAAAATGACAAACTGGTCTGCATTTCACGTTTCACTGCCGCCATCATACCGCTCGACCGCAAATAGGGACTGTTTATGCAATATTGTAATTTAGGTAAATCGGGCCTTATCGTATCGAGGCTGTCGCTTGGCTGCATGAGCTTTGGCCATCCCAATGCCGGGCGCCATGAATGGACCGTTGATGAAGACGCGAGCCGGATCATTATTCGCCAAGCACTGGAAGCCGGGATCAACTTTCTGGATACAGCCAATGAATATTCGGCGGGTGATTCCGAAGCTATTGTCGGGCGCGCCATCGCCGATTTTGCGCATCGTGATGAAATCGTGCTCGCGACCAAAGCCTTTGCTCCATGGAGGTCTGCCCCCAATACGGGCGGACTTTCCCGCAAGGCCCTGTTCCAGGCCATAGACGACAGCCTGACCCGGCTAGGTACCGACTATGTCGATTTGTTCCAGATTCATCGTTGGGATTATAATGTGCCCATTGAGGAAATAATGGAGGCACTCCACGACATCGTGAAAGCAGGCAAGGCCCGCTATATTGGCGCATCATCCATGTATGCTTGGCAGTTTGCCAAGGCACAATACACCGCCGAAAGTCATGGCTGGACGAAGTTCATTTCGATGCAGCCACAGGTAAACCTGGTGTATCGCGAAGAAGAGCGCGAAATGATTCCGCTATGCATCGATCAGGGTGTTGCAGTCCTGCCTTGGAGCCCACTGGCACGGGGCATGTTGACCCGCGACTGGAACGAAAAAACTGCCCGGTCGGAAACCGACATGTTCAGCGCCTATCTGTATCGTGCGACTGCGGAAAATGACCGCCAGATTGTCGAAGTTGTAGCAGAGATAGCCAAGGAGCGCGGCTTACCCCGCGCGCAAATCGCCATGGCTTGGCTTCTGGGCAAGGCGGGCATCACTGCGCCGATCATTGGCGCCACCAAACCGTCGCATTTATCCGATGCCATTGCATCGTTGGACGTGATGCTCTCCGCGGAAGAGGTCAAACGCCTCGAAAGTCCATATCTGCCGCACCAGGTCGTTGGCTTGGCCGGTCCCATGCCAATCGGCGGCCAATTGACAGTGAAAGAACCCGGATGACGTCCAACAACGCTTCGATCATCGAAACGCAGGTTGATCTGGACATATTGTTTCAACGTTACACCCTGCGCGACCTTGAGCTGCGCAACCGCATAGTGGTTTCACCCATGGCGACCTATTCGGCGATCGATGGGTTCGTAACGGATTGGCATGTGCAGCATGTTGGCAAATTGGCGGCTGGCGGTGCGGGACTTGTGTTTGTCGAGCAGAGTTCGGTGAACCTGCAAGGCCGCATCACCCATGGGTGTCTCGGCATTTGGAAAGACGAGCATTTGGCCGGGCTAAAGAAGCTAACCACATTGATCCGAGAATTGGGTGCCGCGTCAGCCATCCAGATTGCGCACTCCGGCCGCAAAGGGTCGTCGCAACGCCCTTGGGAAGGCGGCGGGCCCTTGGGCGACGCAGACATTGCAGACCGCGGCGAAGGCCCGTGGGAGATATGCGCCCCGAGTTCCATTCCGTTCGATGTCGATTGGCCTGCCCCGATCGAAATGAGCCTCGACGCCATCAACCAGGTGGTCGAAGATTATCGTGCTGCTTTCATTCGTGCCCGTGACGCCGGGTTTGACGTTTGCGAACTGCATTGCGCCCATGGCTATCTGATGCACAGTTTTCTGTCGCCGCTTGGTAACCAACGGACCGATGATTACGGCGGAGACCGTGCCGGCCGCATGAAGCTACCCCTGCGTATTGCAGGGATCATGCGCGAAGTCTGGCCCGATCACCTACCCTGTTTTGTGCGGGTATCGTCAGTCGATGGTGTTGGCGTGGGCTGGCAATTGGAAGACACCATCGCTTATGCCAAGGAATTGAAAAAGCTGGGCATCGATATGATCGATTGCTCATCAGGTGGTTTCAAACTGCCGGCAGAGAATAATCTGGTGGCGCGCACCACCGGCTTTCAACTGCCTTTTTCCGAGGCAATTCGCGAAAAGGCTGATTTGCCAACCATGGGCGTCGGCCTGATCCGGACCGGAGAGCAAGCCGCAATTGCCTTGCAGGATGGCCGTGCCGACCTAATCGCATTGGGCCGCGAATTGCTATGGAATCCAAACTGGCCGATGCAGATCGCAGCAGAGCATGATGAGGCCAACGGGTGGAAGCTAATGCCCCCACAATATGGTTGGTGGCTGCGCCGTCGCAAAGCGCAGCAAGGCAAATAGTCCGCGCGTGAAGTGGGAGAGAATGAAATGACGTCGCTGGTGACCTTTGAATGCGCCGATGGCATCGCCATCTTGACGCTTAACCGCGCAGAGAAGCGCAACGCACTCAGCCTCGCCTTATGGCAGGAACTGGAGAGCCATCTGGACAGCATTGAAGCGGCTGGCCGGGATATTGCAGTCGTAATCCTTCGCTCCACCGGCGCAGTGTTTTGCGCGGGCAATGATCTGAAAGAACGCGGCATCAAATTTCCCCGTCCCTTTTACCAGCCGCATATCATCACCCGCCTTGCCAATTTGCCGCAGCCGGTCATCGTGGCAGTTCAAGGCGGTTGTTTCACCGGCGGGTTGGAATTGGCGCTAGCGGGCGACATCATATTGGCATCAGAAAGTGCCAGCTTTGCCGATACTCATGGAAAATTCTCGATGGTGCCGATGTGGGGCATGAGCCAGCGGCTTCCTCGCCGTGTCGGCAGTTTCAAGGCACGGGAGATCAGCTTTACAGGTCTGCCCGTTTCAGGACTTGAAGCCGAACGGATCGGACTAGCGAATAAATGCGTTGCCGACGATCAGTTGGAGGCCGTGACGATGGAGATGGCGCGGGCCATTGCCGGTCAGAGCCGTCACAGCATTTTCGCCTATAAGGAACTTTATATGGCCCAAGCGGACCTGCCGCTTGATGCTGGTCTTGCCCATGAAGTCTTCAACACCAAAGGGCGCGGCACCGATCTGGAAGAACGGGTCGCGGAAGGCTTCAGCAAAAAATAGAACCGTACAGGTAGCGGTTAGAGCAGGAAGGGAACGCCTTCACGCACGCTTTTCCATTGCAGGCCGTCATGGCCAAACAGGATATGCGTGCCATTTTTCCTTAAGCTGTCCAGCCGGCGATATGTCTCCATGCCCTGCTCAATATCGGCCGTAGCATTGGGCAGCACCATCACATCCAGATTGCGCTCGGTATAGCAGCAATCACCAGCGAGCAGCACTTCGCCCCCGGCCAATTTGACGATCAGGCTCTGATGACCGGGCGTATGGCCAAAGGTAGGCACAATGCGTACCGTTCCATCCCCGAACAGGTCATATTCTCCGGACACGGTCTTGACCGGCTGGCCTGTGTCATAGTCATCCGGCGAATAGAGCATTGGCTGATCGCTGTTGCGCGCGGCATCATATTCGCTTGCCTGCACAACCATGGTTGCATTGGGAAAATGGGCATTTCCGCCGCAATGGTCGATATGAAGATGCGAATTGATGATCCAGTTGATGCTTGCAGGATCAACGTCAATGGCTTTCAACCGCGTAGCGATATCCATGCCTTCAAACCATTCCAGGCCAAACTTGTCAGCAGCAAGTGCGTTATCCAGTTCGCGGCGAAAGCGGACACCCATCCCCGTATCGAACAGTGCGCGGCCTTTCGGATGGTCGATAAGATAGGATGGCACGGGCGCCCGCATATGGGGGCCTTCATCACCGTCGACATAATAGCCGGGCTTGCACTGAAACCAGCCGCAATTGAACGCGTATAATGTTACCTGATCCGTCATCATCGTCCTCTATGCGCCGCACAGCGCATCTATCATTGAGATGATCTACCTTTTTATCGGAAAACGGCAACGGCTGTTCGCGATGTTTTTATGCATTTCGCGCTCGCAAGGCCCGCATAGTCGCCCTGTAGGCCAAGGGTGCCGTTCCCGTCATGGTCTGAAAGACACGACGAAATGAAGGGATGTCGGCATAACCGACAAGTTGGGCGATTTCGGTGACTGATCGGTTGGTTTCTACAAGCATGGAAGCAGCGGCCTCCACCCGGGTTTTTTGAACAAACTGGCGAGGACAAGAGGCACCGGACGCTGCAAAATGGCGGATCAGCGTCTGATGGCTAAGCCCCAGTTCGTTAGCCAAATCTGCAATTCTGAACCGCCTGGTAAATCGATCCCGAATCCACAGTTGCGCACGTGCAACAACCGGGTCGACGGGAACTGAAAGGATTTCTGCCGCAGGCCCCGGTGGTTCGCGCATTGCCAGATTACGCCCCAGTTCCATCGAGAAAGTATCAGCCAGTAATCTGGCTGCAAATGCCGGGTTGTCAGCATCGCGGCTGCATGTCCAAATTCTGCCCTCATGCCGGATCGCTGCATCGGTATCGACGCGCATCCTTGGTGCCAGCATCCGCAAAACGCCAGTGAGGCGGGGGCTGGACGCACAGGCAATATGATCAGTCAGGCCTGCAGCAGCCAGAAGCAACACACTGGTTCCGCAAGCTGCGATAACAACACCCATGTCCGCTTTTTGCCGCAGCCATTGATGCAAATGTTGGAACTGCCCACGCATCTCGACAAAACTATCAAGGTTAGGCTGTTGGAAATTAGGCAAATAGACAAGCCGAGGTTTTTCAACCTGCTTGAGCATCAAATCGGCAGTCAATTCCTTTCCCCCAGCCATGCGAACTGGGCCGGGCACAGCGCCAACGAGATGCAAGCGGGTTACCATTTTGGAGAAGCTGCCCAATGCTTCGTTCGATTCAAACGCCTCCCCCAATCGGGCATGGGCATCCGACATCGCACCAAGACTGGTGATGTAGCAGGGCGATGTTGCAACGATCACAATGGGATCCATTCCGGCAAAATATCGTTAAATTTACCCCCTTACAATGTGAAAATTGCCCCTTGTTTATAATGCTATTTCATCGGAAATTCCAACCCTCAGATAAATTCCGTCCGGTTTGAAAATGCACCGGATGCAGGAGAGCAAAGGAATATCCGATGGTTGTTCAAGCACTGCACATGCCCGATGCCGTGGACAGCGACGTCCTGGCCGTTAAACCCCAGCGCGAGTTGGAATCCTGCAACCACCTTCTTGACGATCATGAAGCGCTGATGCGATTCCACGATGAAGAGGGTTACATCCTGTTACGCAACGTTCTTGATCCGGACTCAGTTGAAGAGGCCCGCAAGGCCATGTTTGCCGTGATGGAGCGCCATGGCCTGATCGAACCCGGTGCTACAATACCGGTCTGGACCGGGACCCCCTGCCCCAGCGGCATGGAGGAAAGCGAGGAGTTTTCGGGAATCGCCCGCAAGCTGATTGAGCACCCCGCCAATGCAAAGCTGATGGAAAAGATTCTCGGAGAACCTGCCCGCATCATACCGATCGTACAATATCGCACCTACCCGCCGGGAGGCTCCATCACCGGCATTCACCAGGACGGATTCTACAGCCCGGGCATCAAGAACTACAAACCCGTCTGGACGCCCCTTGCCAATTGCGAACGCGAAGTAGGTGGACTGATGGTGGCGGTTCGCCAGTGCAACAGGGGCTTTTTTCACAACACGGCAAAATCCCCGCCGCATATCCCTGCAGGTGTCATTCCGGACGACAGTTGGGCAACCACTGACTATTTTCCGGGCGATGTGTTGATCATCAACCCCTATACACCTCATGCCAGCCAGCCGAACATTTCGAACCGCTGCCGCGTGACCATCGACACGAGGGTGCAATCAGCTGCTGACCCGCGCGTGCTTTCCGCTGAAATACTTGCTGCAGATGAAAACAGCATTCAGGTGCGCGATGCCAGTGGAACAGAGCGGACGTTTAGCGTCGATGACAATAGCTTCATCCGCATTCAGCACCCAGGCATCCGCGAGGATCGCAACGAATATGCCAAGCAGCAGCTTGTCGGCAGAAAAATCGTCGTCGTGTTCGACGGTGACCATGCCGAAACGCTGCGGCGCGCCTCGGAAAACTGATCAGAAATAAGGGCCGGAGCAATCCGGCCCACCCTTCAGGTCAGACACTGGCCCGGAACCAAGCGCTCCCATTCAAGACACCATTGAAGATGTCCCTTAGATGTTTTCAGGGATGGCATTTTCAGGGTCAGACGATTTCCGTACAGCACCGCGAAACGCACATAATCGGTGCCATGATCATTCTCATACAAGCATATGTCGAGGTGGTGGATGATTGTGTCCGCCTCCAACGAATAGCGGCCGGCATAAGCGGTAAAGGACTTCGCTGACTCTGCGGTTTCTTCAATGCCGGAATTATATCGTCCTGCGCTTATCATCTTTCGCCCCGCATTTGCCATCAACACGCAAACCCGGTCGTCCGGTAGATAATGCAAAACGCCATAAGCGCCTTCACCGAGAGGAATCTTGCCGGATTCTGTTCCGTCAATGGTCTCGTAGGTCCGCACGAGGCGCCAACTGCCAAGGATGGCGTTACGATTAAGGGGTTCTCCGTTCAAATGTATAATCCTTTAGGCTGGAGCGGCTAGGGCGAGCAACTGACGTGCTGACAGGCCCTGCGTCTCACCCATGATTTGCGCCAGACATTGCTGAGCGGCAGCTTCGCCGATGAAGGGCATGGCCAGACTGAGAAATTTGTCGATCAACATTTGGGTCAGTTGTTCAGTATCGCTGACAAAGTCAAAGCCACCCACCCGTTCCAAAACACGGCCATCCTCAAGATGGATTGCAAGCGCTGTGGAGCCCAGATCGAAATCAGGCGATAATGTGACATTCGTTCGCGCAATAAGCGTCTTGAGCACGGCGTCGGACGCTAGCAAATCAGAGTAACTTGCAGGACTAGCGGTATCGATGCCGAGCAAGGTCATAGCAACAACAGCTCGAATGCTGAACTTGAGTTCCAGCCCCGAATTCGGCGCAGCAATGTTGCAGATGCTGTCCGCCTCGGGCGCAATCCGGATGAAAACGGCTGAAATGTCGCTGGCGATAAAGTGGTTGATCCGCATCAACTCCGCAACTGTATCTATCGCCGGATGGGTAACCGCACAGGCGGCATGCGCCTTGAATGTGATGGTTTCCACAAAAGCGGTATCTGTCTGCTCAAGGCATCGTGCCGGATCGGCATCATTGCTCAACGTATGGGCAAGACCTTTCGGACAACCCAGAATGTCATCTGCACCGGTCATACCATTAGCAGCCCACAGCACACTCGTCAGCGCGATCTGTGCTGCCCATCCGGCGTGCAATGGCTTCGCGTCGCTGCCAAAAGACGCACGAAGCCCCGCCGCCCGAGTGCCGGCCAGACCGAGCGCATGCACAGCCTTATCAGATGGCAGATTAATCAGATAAGCCGCAGCCAATGCGCCCGCGAGGGCTCCGATCGTTCCAGTACTGTGAAATCCGCGCGCATAATGGTCGGCACCGATCATCATGCCGATACGCCCTGCCGCCTCGGCCCCTGCTACGATAGAACGTAGGAGCCGGCACCCATTAATCTCCCTGTCACCAGCCAGAGCGAATAAGGCCGGCAGGATAGCGACTGAGGGATGGCCCATCATCATTGGCATGCCATCATCATAGTCAAGCGCGTGTCCCGCTGCGCCGTTGATGAGCGCGGCGTCGCGCAAATCTGTCAATTCCTGCCGCCCGATCAACCTCTGCCCTCGCGCCGAATGATCGGGTGAGGCATCTGCTGCCAGAATGGCCACCACCGGTTCTTGAGAACCAGCAATCGTCACGCCTAACCAATCGAGCAGACATAGTCTGGCGCGATGTAACTCTGCTTCGCCAGCAGTGTCAGCTTGATCAATGCAAAGAGCCACCAGGGCCGATGTTATCGCCATTCAAAATCCCTCACATCGGGCTCGAGCCAAGGGTAGGTTTGAAGATAAGTTCGAGCAAAGGCATCAATATTGTCTTTACCTGAGAGCGTCAGCCCGATCGTATCAAGGCCGTGCAACAGCCCGTGCCGCGCGCGGGGTTCGATTGCGAAGCTAAAGCAAAGCCGGCCAGCGGATACCGTGCAGTCTTGTAGATCGACGGTCATCACAGCAGTGTCTGGTGTTGCAGCCAACACTAAAAGTTGATCGACCTCTTCCCTACCCAACCGAACGGGCAAAATACCGTTGATACAGCAATTGCCATAAAAGATATCTCCAAACCGCGGTGCAATGATGCAGTCGATGCCCCATTCCTGAAGCGCCCATACGGCAAGCTCGCGTGAAGATCCGCAGCCAAAATTGTCGCCGCCGATCAGAATCCGCGCCTGCCGCCAAGGTTGACGGTTGAGAATGAAATCAGGCCGCTCAGCCCCTTCTGGCGAAAACCGTAGCCGCCTAAACGCCTGCCGAGCCTGTTCGCCGCGCGCCATTGTAGCGCCAGCAGTGGCCGGCCAGATCATATCGGTATCGACATTGTCTATTGGCAAGGGTGCCGCGATCGCGGTCAAACGTGTGAATGGTTCAGCCATCGCTGCCACCCCAAGTTCGAATATCAACAAAGTGACCGGCAATACCGCAGGCGACCGCCATGACAGGGCTAACCAGATGGGTGCGAACATCACGGCCCTGTCGATGTTCGAAGTTGCGATTAGATGTCGCAGCTACGCGCGTCCCCGCCGCTGGAGCATCTCCGCCGCAACACATTGAGCAAGCTGAACTGCGCCATTCAAAACCGGCGTCGATGAACAGCCGGTCGAGTCCTTCCGCTTCGGCCTGTTGCTTGACCAGAGTCGAACCAGGCGCGATGAAACCCCGCACCCCGGCTGCAAGTCTCCGACCGGCTATGATGCTGGCGGCATGGCGCAAGTCGGACAGACGGCTATTGGTGCAGCTACCAATGAAAATCTGGTCCACCCGGATATCGGTGATCGGCATGCCCGGCTTCAAGCCCTGATATGTCAGTGCCCGCACAATCTCTGCAGCCTCTTGCGGCGATGTCGCATCTTCGGGTGACGGCAAGCGAGCCGTAACGGGCAGGACATGCTGAGGGCTAGTACCCCATGTGACGTGGGGTATGACCTCGGAGGCATCAATCCGAATGACACTATCAAAGGCAGCATCAGGATCGGAGGACAAGGTTCTCCAATGGCTTAATGCTGTGTTCCACCCCTCTCCCTTTGGCGCAAAACGGCGTTCTTTGAGATAGGCAAAACAGCTATCATCGGGCGCAATAATGCCACTGCGCGCTCCCGCCTCGATGGCCATATTGCAGAGCGTCAATCGTGCCTCAACATCAAGTGCGGTAACGGCTGGACCGCGAAACTCAATTGCATGGCCGGTAGCGCCTGCCGTGCCAATTCGGCCGATGATTGCGAGGATCAAATCCTTTGCAGTGACGGCGGCGGCAAGCACGCCGTCGATATCAATAGCCATCATCTTCGGCTTGGCCGCTACCAGCGTCCCGGTTGCCATAACGTGCGCCATTTCGGTTGTCCCGATACCAAAGGCAATTGCCCCCAAGGCACCCAAGGTGGAAGTATGGCTATCCCCGCAAACGGCTATCATGCCGGGCAGAACCAGCCCTAATTGTGGGGCGATCACATGGCAGATACCCTGATCTGAACTGCGAAAGGGGATGTAAGGCACATCGAAGTCCGCAACGTTGCGCTCCAGCCCATCAATCATCTCCTTGGCGCGGCCAGGTCCGACAGCTTGGTCCCGGTTGATTGTTGGAACCACATGATCTGCGACGGCAACGTGCATTGCGGGCCGCGCAACGGGCAGTCCCCGTCGGCGCAGTTCATCAAAAGCTTGGATACTCGTGCCTTCGTTCAGCAGATGGCGATCCACCCAAAGCAGGCAGGTTCCGTCGCCATGGTCTTCAATGACGTGCTGCTGCCAGATTTTCTCGAATAAGGTTCGCGGGGCAACATTCATTCCATCACCCTGTCCAGACGTTCCAAAAGGGTGATCAATTCCTGCCATTCTTTGACCGAAAACTCTGCGTGGAGACGATCGTTACGCGCTTGAGCGCTCGCATAGAGTTGCTCTGCCAATGCCGCGCCCGTTTCAGTCAAGCGCACACGCCATGCACGTTTATCGTGGGGGTCAGCTTCGCGCTGCACAAGCCCGCTCGCTACCATGCTGTCCAGCCTGCGTGTCATTCCTCCCGCGGTTATACCGAGCCCATGCTGCACATCGGCAACCCGCGCCACATGGTCATCCGTCGAACGATAAATGAGACCAAGTACGAACAGATCCGTAACATGGAAGCCGGTTTCAGCTGCATGTTCAGCCGCGATTTTCTGCAAACGTGACGAGATAGACTGCAATACCGCCAAGGTTTTGCGGCGATATTGCTGCCTCAAATCATCCTGCGCCTCCTCAAAACCGGCAAGCACCGTGTAAAAACGCCCAGGGACAGACGCCGCGCCCCTTGGCCCTTTCGAACGAACATTTTTTCTGCTGCTTGCTGGCCCGCCCACCTGTCAGGCGGCCTTTGCTTGCGCCTTGGGCCAAATACCCAGATTGCCATCGGGATTATTGATAACTCGCATGTCCTGAGGAATTGGTCGGCAAGGGCGTCCCTGCAGCCAGAGGCGCAGAAGGAGCCGCTTATCGTATGGCCCCTCGCCATCTTCAAAGGCCGTACGGCTGTGCATCATCTCCATATTGTTAATGAACACCGCCTCGCCGGGTTGCAACATTTGGCGCAATTGCAGTTCAGGCCGGTTCACAACCGACTCAAGAAAGTTCAGCGCTTCGCGATCTGCATCGTTCAAAATCTCGGCAAAGCGGCTTTCTTGATGAACCAGCATCGCATTGCCACCATAATAGCAGCTCCGCAGATTGCCGACTTGCCCGAAGACAGGCACGCGATACGGCGTCACCGGGCTGCATCCTTCGGGCTCTTCGAAATTTCGATGCTGCGGATAGCCCCGCTTCAAGAGAGCGAGGATATCGGGGCGTTCTTCTTCGATTATCTCCCACACCTTTAAGGCGTTGACGAAGACATTCTCGCCGCCAGACTTCGCCTTGTTGATGCACAACAAAGCCAACACATCTATACGATCCGCATGAAGCGGTGCCATATCGGAAGTACCATAAACGCGTGCACCAACAGTGCCTGGTTGCACGGCAACGGTCCCCATCAACTGACCGTTGGTGTTCTGGGAGACGCCAATGCCGAAATGAGCACCAATGCCCCAGTACATTCTCCACATGTCATCAAGCGGGCGATCGCGCACTGGAAAACCGCGCAGCACAAGCAAGCCGGGCCCTTCCTTGAATGCGCGCACCCAAGCAATGAAGGCTTCTGCCAGATCAGGATCGAAAAACTCCTCGCGGGTGATATCCGTAACCGCTAGCCCTTTAGCCTTGGTCGCGTCTACCAGCGCCAACAGACGCTCCATTTGATCAGACGTTATGTTGGCCGTTGCCGCATCGGCATCAAATTCAGCAGCCGACCACCCTTTTTTGGTAAAGTCAGGCCAGCCATCCTCGCGTGCAAATTGGCTTTCCATTAGAACCCTCCTGATTGCTTTGGTTGAACGGGCGCATTGCGCAGTAACCGGCCAGAAAAGACGTTTGTAATCTGATCATTCCGATGGACCGCCTGCCCGTTGACGAGCGTTGCCACATAGCCCACCGCGTCCTGAACTAACCGCAATCCACCTGCGGGAAGGTCATGCGTTGCGCGTGGAATGTGCAGGTTGACCCGGTCAAAATCGATCACGTTAATGTCAGCGCGCAATCCTGGTGCCAATCGGCCACGGTCCGTAAGACCGAGCAAAGTTGCACAATCTTGCGTCATCCACTTGATGACCGATGACAACGGAAGACGATCACCCAGCGTCCGGTCCCGCGTCCAATAGGAAAGCATATAAGTCGAAATGCTTGAATCACAGATGATCCCAGAATGGGCACCTGCATCGCCTAGGCCCGGAACGCTATAAGGATTGCGCATCATTTCAAGCGCCGGCTCAAGGCTGTACTCGGCAAAATTCCCCCCTGCGAGCAGAAGCATGCGACGCCCCTCCTCTTCCAGCAAGAGATCGTACGCATATTCCATTGCCGGCATGCCATGCTTGGCTGCAAGAGCGTCTAAGCTGTCTGCTTGTGTCGGCTCATAATTGGGTGGATCGGAAAGCGGAAAAACAAGACTAAAACCGCGCACCCGCTCGGGTAGTCGCAATTGCGCCTCTTCGGCTTCTTCCAGCAGTTTTGCACGGAGTTCAGGCGTGCGCATTGCCGCCACCTTTTCCGCAAGCGAATGGCCCGCATAAGGTTTGAAGCTGGGGCAGCGGGAAAAGGGATGCAGGCTGGTTTGAAGCCCCATAAGCGCCCCTGTCGGGCGACCAAGTACTTGAGGGTGCATCGAGACACCTTCGGAATTGGCACGGTCACTGATTTCCAACAAAGACCGCCAGCCATCGGGCGTCCGGTTCGTTTGTTTGAGTGAATACATGATGGGTCGTCCGCTCGCTTTGCCGACGCGGGCAAACATCTCCAGTTCCTCGCACGCAAGGGGGAATTGGTTGAACTCTACGGCCACCTGAAAGACGCCTCCCCCTGCTCTCGCCATTCCATCAGCCAGAGCGTGAAACTCATCTTCATCCGCAAGGACGCTGGGGATGTTGCGGCCATCACTGGTTGTCTGATCCCTCAGCGTGGATGTACCGACCCCAACTGCGCCGGCGCGGATTGCATCGCAGACAAGCATTGCCATTTGCTCGCGCTCATCGGCGGTTGCAGCATCAGTCAGGCACCGGTCACCCATGACATAGGCCCGCAATGTCGAATGCGGGATCAGCGTGGCAACATCCATATTGAACTGCCGCTCGGACAGCGCATCCAGATAGTCTGGGAAACTCTCCCAATTCCAGGGCAGGCCAGCGGACAAATCTGCAAAGCTTATGTCCTCAACTGTTTCCATCAGTTGGATCAGCATTTCACGATCCATGGGTCGGCACGGTGCGAAGCCGACACCGCAATTACCGGTGACCACCGTTGTCACACCATGACCCGTAGCTGGATTGAGGTTCGACTCCCATGTCGCATGCCCATCAAGATGCGTGTGCAAATCGATAAATCCAGGTGTGACGATCAGACCGCTAGCGTCAATCTCTTCCTCTGCGGCGCCATCAATTCTGCCTATTGCCACGATGGTTCCGCTGCGAACAGCAATGTCGGCCATATAGGGTTCGCCGCCCGATCCATCATGCACCGTCCCGTTGCGAATGATGATGTCATATTGATCGTTCATGGGCACATCCTGTCCGTGGGTGTTTCGAAAACAATCCGCACAAAGCCGATTTATTCTGAGCAGCCAAGCTCCCTCAATTTACTTGATGAGTCAACTACTTTAATCCTCGCACAATCCATATCAAATCCATGTTTCGAATTGTAACAAGGCATTCCGTAACGGCAGCCTATTGCGCACTGTCTCAATTATATATATGATTCCACTTGTTCAGTGCGTTGGAAACAGCTCAAAGCAGGGAGAGAGGAAATGCGGAAATTGATGATCATGCTTGCCGCGACAACATGTTTGGTGTCGCAAGCAGCACAGGCGAGTCAGGCAGACACTTCGAACACGGGTGGCGCAGAAAACAACGAGGCGGACAGCGGCGAAATCATTGTTACCGCGCAGCGCCGCAGCGAACGCTTGGTCGATGTGCCAATCTCAATCTCCGTCCTGAGCGGCAATGCCCTTGAGCTTGCAGGCGTACGCAGTACCGAAGATTTGACAGTAACAATCCCGGGTCTGAATTTCGCAACCAATGGCGCTTTTGCTCAACCGACCGTGCGCGGCATCGGAACAACAGTCACATCGGCAGGTAACGACGCCAATGTCGCCATTTACATCGATGGTGTCTACCAGCCTAACCAGATCAGCAATTTCAGCGACCTTGTCGATCTTGAACAGAT
>JACCDV010909298.1_pt1 | contig 15009 bp, 17 predicted proteins | sample 7446131 | NCBI WGS metagenome assembly JACCDV01 (sample SAMN15323448, study PRJNA562643) | freshwater metagenome | isolation source: river surface water | place: USA:Blue River Watershed | collected 2017-08-17 | reverse complement strand
CCTTTGCGCGTGACCACATGCAGGAATTGCGGCCCCTCCAGATGCTTGATGTTCTCCAGCGTCGGGATCAAGGACTCGAGGTCGTGCCCGTCGATCGGGCCGATGTAGTTGAAACCGAACTTCTCGAACAGCGTGGCGGGCACCACCATGCCTTTGGCGTGTTCTTCAAGGCGCTTGGCCAATTCAAACAGAGGGGGCGCATTCTTGAGCACGTTCTTGCCCATGCTTTTGGCGGCCGAATAAAACCGGCCACTCATCAGCTGGGCCAGGTAGCGGTTCAAGGCGCCGACCGGCGGGCTGATCGACATGTCGTTGTCGTTCAGGATCACCAGCAGTTTGCAATCTTCCACGCCTGCGTTGTTGAGCGCCTCAAAGGCGATGCCGGCGGTCATGGCGCCATCCCCGATCACGGCAATCGCATGGCGCGACTCGCCCTTTTGACGGGCCGCCAAGGCCATGCCCAGCGCCGCCGAAATGCTGGTGGACGAATGCCCGACACCAAAGGTGTCGTATTCGCTTTCGTCGCGGCGCGGAAAGCCGGACAAGCCGCCCAGCTGACGCAAGGTGGGCATGCGCTCGCGGCGGCCTGTCAGGATTTTGTGCGGGTAAGTCTGATGCCCAACGTCCCACACAATCCGGTCTTCGGGGGTGTTGAACACGTAATGCAAGGCGACAGTCAACTCCACCGTGCCCAGGTTGGAGCTGAGGTGGCCACCGGTGCGGGACACGTTGTCCAGCACGCAGGCACGCACCTCACGGGCCACGGCCGGCAAGTCATTGCGGGAGAGCTGACGCAGATCAGCGGGCGATTGGATGGCTTGAAGGAAGTCGGTCATGGCTCAATGGGTCCTTTGCACCACCATGTCGGCCAGAGCGCGCAAAGGCGCCAGGCGCGGGGCAGGCAGTCCGGTGTCCTGCAAAGCCTGCATGGCTTCAGCAGTCAATGTGTCGGCCAGACGCTGAGCGGGCGCCAGGCCCATCAACGCCACATAAGTGGGTTTGTCAGCCGCCGCGTCCTTGCCCGCGGTCTTGCCCAGGGTGGCGGAATCGGCGGTCACATCCAGAATGTCATCCACCACCTGGAAGGCCAGGCCCAGCGCCTGCCCGAAACGGGTCAGAGCCGACAAGGCGGCATCGGGTACGGCAGCGCCACACACGGCGCCCATTTGCACACTGCACAACAGCAAGGCGCCGGTTTTCAGGCGGTGCATCTGGCGCAACTGGGTTTCGCTCAGGCGCTGGCCCACACTGGCCAGATCGATCGCCTGGCCACCGGCCATGCCCTGATAGCCTGAAGCGCGGGCCAGCAAGCCCACGCAAGCGGCCTGCACCGATGGGCTGACGCTGCCATCCTGGGGAGTGAGGCATTCGAAGGCCAGCGTCTGCAGGGCGTCTCCGGCCAGCAAGGCCTGGGCTTCGCCAAATTGCACATGCACCGTGGGTTTGCCCCGACGCAGGACATCGTTGTCCATGCAAGGCATGTCGTCGTGCACCAGCGAGTAAGCGTGGATCAGCTCGATGGCGCAGGCCGCCCGCAATGCCGCCGCAGCCGAGGCCTCAGCGCCCACCGCTTCGGCCGTGGCCAGCACCAGCAAGGGCCGCAAACGCTTGCCCCCGTCGAGCACGGCGTAACGCATGGCCAAGCCCAGGTCGGCCGGGGACTGTGCGGCAATGCTGTCGGTCAGGGCGGTTTCAATGCGTGCCAGATGCGGCTGCATCCAGGCTTTCAGGTCAAAAGATGCACTCATGCGCCGGTCCAGGGTTTGAGTTGGCCATTGTCCAGCACCTTGATCTGGTCTTCCACCGCCTGCAGCTTGTCGCGGCAAAAGGCCAGCAGACTGGCGCCACGCTGGTAACCGGTCAAAAGCTGGTCCAGGGGCATCTGGCCCGACTCCAGTTGGCCCACCAGCTGCTCCAGCTCGGACAAGGCCGCCTCGTAACTGACCGGCAAAGCCTGCACGGCGTCTGAAGTCTCGGTAGGGGAAGCCTTGGGCATGAGAAGTCCGGGGTAAAAAATCCGATTTTAGGCGCTTCGCCTGAAGCCGGTTGACCGCCTGTGCACTTGCACCAGCCCACCGGGCCTGACCTGTCCCGTCAGGGCTGGTGCGGCAAGCCACCGACACACCGAGGCGTCGGGGTACAATCTGCGGTTCCCCGGCGGGCCCTACCCGCCGTTTTTTGCGCCGTATTCTTCGGATTCAGCGCTTTGTCCCTGCCCCTTCATAGGGGGAGTCTCTAGGTCAGGTCACCCATGTCTGATTTAAGTCTTCAACTGCAGCAGGCCGCAAGCCAACTACCAGTTTCCACTTATTTCGATGAAGCGCTGTTTCAGCGCGAATTGAACACGCTCTTCCGGCATGGCCCCCGCTACGTGGGCCACCAGCTGGCGGTGCCCAACCCGGGCGACTATTACGCCCTGCCCCATGAGGGCGAAGGCCGCGCCTTGGTGCGCAACGCCCAAGGCGGGGTGGAGCTCGTCTCCAACGTCTGCCGCCACCGCCAGGCCGTCATGCTGAACGGCCGGGGCAACCTCAACCACCAGCAAAAAGGCAGCGCGGGCGGCAACATCGTCTGCCCTCTGCATCGCTGGACCTACGCGCCCGATGGGCAATTGCTGGGCGCACCGCATTTCTCGCACGACCCCTGCCTGAACCTGAACAACTACAAGTTGCAGGAATGGAACGGCCTGTTGTTTGAAGACAATGGCCGCAACATCGCCGCCGACCTGGCCGGCATGGGCCCACGCTCACAACTGTGTTTTGATGGCTACGCGCTCGACCGGGTCGAGCTGCACGAGTGCAACTACAACTGGAAGACCTTCATCGAGGTCTATCTGGAGGACTACCACGTCGGCCCCTTCCACCCCGGGCTGGGCCAGTTCGTCACTTGCGACGACCTGAGCTGGGAGTTCAAGGAACACTACTCGGTGCAAACCGTGGGCGTGTCGGGCGGCTTTGGCAAGCCCGGCTCGGACACCTACAAAAAGTGGCACGACGTGCTGCTGAAATACCGCAACGGCCAGCTGCCCGAGCGCGGCGCGATCTGGCTGACGTATTACCCGCACATCATGGTCGAGTGGTACCCGCATGTGCTCACCGTCTCAACGCTGCACCCGATCAGTCCCAGCAAAACGCTGAACATGGTGGAGTTTTACTACCCCGAAGAGGTCACCGCTTTCGAGCGCGAGTTCAGCGAGGCGCAGCGTGCGGCCTACAGGTAGACCTGCATCGAGGACGACGAGATCGGCGAGCGCATGGACGCGGGCCGCAAAGCCCTGCTGGCACGCGGCGACAACGAAGTCGGCCCCTACCAAAGCCCCATGGAAGACGGCATGCAGCACTTTCACGAGTGGTACCGCCGCCAGATGACCAGCCTCTGAAACGAAAGCCCCGATGCAAGCTTCCTGGATGATCCTGGCGTCGCTGTTCTTTGCGACCATGAGCGTTTGCATCAAGTTCGCGTCCAGCCATTTCCAAACGTTTGAACTGGTGTTCTACCGGGGCGTGATCGGCATGGTTTTCATGGCCAGCCTGTGCCACGCACAGGGCGTTTCGCTGCGCACAAACATCCCGCTGATGCACGTCTGGCGTTCGGTCATCGGTGTGGCCTCGCTGTCGGCCTGGTTCTATGCCATTGCCCATTTGCCGCTGGCCACCGCCATGACGCTCAACTACATGAGCGGCGTATGGGTGGCGGCCTTCTTGGTAGGCGGCACCCTGGTCATGGGCCGCCTGCAAGATGCCAGCCGCCAAGGCCCCATCGTGCTCACGGTGCTGACGGGTTTTGCCGGGGTCATCATGATCTTGCGCCCCACCATCGAGCAAAACCAGCTGTTTGCCGGTGTGATCGGCTTGCTCTCGGGCCTGGGCGCAGCCATGGCCTACATGCAGGTGGCAGCTCTCGGCCGCATGGGCGAGCCCGAGTCGCGCACCGTGTTTTATTTCTCGATCGGCACCACCATCGTGGGCGGTACGGCCATGCTGTTCACTGGCGCCAGCGACTGGATCTGGCCGCAAGTGCTGTGGCTTTTGCCGATTGGCTTGCTGGCTGCACTGGGTCAGCTGTGCATGACCAAGGCCTACACCCGGGGCGCCACCATGATGGTGGCCAATTTGCAATATTCGGGCATCGTTTTTTCTGCACTGTATGGCCTGTTTTTGTTTGGCGACCTGATCCCGATGATCGGCTGGATTGGCATGGCCCTCATCATTGCCAGCGGCATCGCGGCCACCGCACTGCGCAACCGTGCCCTGCCCCAGGCCCCTGCTGAAGAACACTGACATTGGAGTCCCCATGTACCCCTTGCTGATCACCGCTGCACAACTTGAAGCACTGCAACAGCAAGGCCAGGCTTTGGCCATTGTGGACTGCAGCTTTGACCTGATGAAGCCCGAGCTGGCCGACAGCTTGTTCGAGGCCGAGCACATCACAGGCGCTGTGCAGGCCCACCTGGACCGCGACCTGAGCACACATGGTGCCGACGCCGTCAACGGTGGCCGCCACCCTCTGCCAGCGCGTGAGCGCGTAGCCGCCTGGCTGGGTAGCCTGGGCATTGGCAACGCCACCCAAGTGGTGGTGTATGACCGCAACGCGGGCAATTACTGTGGCCGTTTGTGGTGGATGCTCAAGTGGCTGGGCCACGACGCGGTGGCCATGCTCGACGGTGGCCTGCAAGGCTGGAAGGCCGCTGGTGGCGCTGTGGCCACCGGGCCTGCGACCGTATCTGCTGCGGCTGTGTTTGAAATGCGCCCCGCTTTGCGCGAACTGATCTTCACCGACCAAGTGGTGGCCGACCTGGGCCGCCCCGCACAAACCATGGTCGACGCACGCGGCGCCCCGCGCTACCGGGGCGAAGTGGAACCGCTGGATCCGATTGCGGGCCACATTCCCGGTGCACTGAACCGCCCTTTCACCGACAATTTCACACCCGAAGGCTTCTTCAAAAGCGCCGACGTGCTCAAGGCCGAATGGGACAAAGTCTTGTCAGGCCGCAGTGCCAGCACCGTGGTGCACCACTGCGGCAGCGGCGTGAGCGCAGTGCCCAATCTGATCGCCATGGAGCTGGCGGGCTTCGGCACCACAGCCTTGTATGCGGGCAGCTGGAGCGAGTGGAGCCGCACACCCAACCTGCCCTGCGCCCAAGGCTGAACAGCCCCCAGGCCTTTGCGGCTCAGCCCCGGTGAGCCAAGTAGCCCACCACCATGACCATGGCCATGCCAACAACCAGCCAAATGATTTGCGCTGCGGTTTCCTTGGCGCTCAAACGTTTTTGCAGCTGCGGAATCAAATCGGCCAGCGCCACATAAATGAAGCTGCTGCTGGCCACCACCAGAAAATAAGGCAAGGCACCGTGCAAGGCATCGACCAGCACATAGCCCACCGCGCCGCCCAGTGCCGTGATGGCGCCAGCCATCGACACCTTGATCACCGCCGCCTTGCGGTTGTTGCTGCCTTGGCGCAGCACCACCAGATCGCCCATGTGGTGCGGCACTTCGTGGGCCAGCACAGCCAGCGCCGCGATCGCGCCCAGCTGCAAATCGGCCATGAAGGCCGAGGCAATCAAAATGCCATCGCCAAAGCAATGCACGCTGTCACCCGCGAGCACCGCCCAATGACCCGCCGTGCGTTCATTATGGGCATGGTGGTGGTGCGCATGGCCATGGTGTGCATGGACCGAAGGGTCTGTGCTCGCGTGGTCGTGATCGTGGTGCCCGTGGTGGTGCTCATGCCCGTGGTGCCACAGCTCGGCCTTGTCCAGCAAAAAGAAAAACACCAAGCCCAAAAGCAGTGTCAAAAACAAGGCATGCGGCCCCACATCCGACTCAAACGCTTCGGGCAGCAAATGCAAGAACGCTGTGGCCAGCAAAGCCCCAGCGGCCAAACTCAGCATGTGCTGCGTGTAACGGCTGATCACGCCAAAGCTCAGCCACGCCGCCAGCCAAACACTGCCGATACCGGCCACCAAGGTGCCGATCAAGATTGCCAAAAAAGTCATTTTTCCATCCGGGGTGAACCTGTCACCCCCAAAACAAACCGCCCCAAAGGGCGGTTTTTCAATCATTCATCAAGCCACGCCTTGCCGCTTGAGCCAGGCCAGCAAACGCTGCCAGCCGTCTTCAGCCGCCTCTTTCCGGTAGCTGGGCCGGTAGTCGGCATGAAACGCGTGCGGAGCCTCAGGATAAACCACGAACTCGCTGGCTTTGCCTGCGGCTGCGCCCTTGGCCAGTTCGGCTTTCATCTTATCAACACTGTCAAGCGGGATACCGGTATCTGCCGCACCATACAAGCCCAGCACTGGCGCCTTGATTTGCGCTGCCAGCGCCACGGGGTGCTGCGGCGTTTGAGGCGTAGCAGCCCCCACCAAACGGCCATACCAGGCCACTGCGGCCTTGAGCTTGGGCTGGTGGGCGGCATACAGCCAGGTAATGCGCCCACCCCAGCAAAAACCAGTGATCGCCAGCTTGTCGGTGTTGCCACCGTTGGCGGCGGCCCAGGCCACAGTGGCGTCCAGGTCGCCCATCACCTGCGCGTCGGGCACCTTGGCAATCAGCTCGGACTGCAGCTTGGCGATCTCGCCATAAGCGCTCGGGTCGCCCTGCCGCACAAAAAGCTCGGGGGCAATGGCCATGTAACCCGCCTGCGCCAGGCGGCGCGTCACATCGGCGATGTACTCGTGCACGCCAAAGATTTCAGAAATCACCAAGACCACCGGCAAGTTGGTCTTGCCCGCCGGGGCGCTGCGATAAGCCGGCATCTTGAAACCATTCACATCGATGGTCACCTCACCCGAAACCAGGCCCGTCGATGGCGTCTTGATCGCCGTCTGCGCCATCACCGTGCCCGCCGCGGCGGCATAACCCACCCCCAGCGCCATCTGCAAAGCCTGCCGGCGCGTGCTGCTATGAAACGAACTTTTGCCCAGCAAAGCTTGGGCATCCTGAATGAGATCGTGGTTCACAAAGGGCTCCTTGAATGAGGGTGTATGAACGGGATCTTTGCACAAATGGAGCTGTCGTGTTCTTACCTGGTTATATCAGGGCCGTTGACGATGCTTAAGGACTACTTAAGCCGACGCAAAGCCGTCATCCGGGTGAGCCAGCCCCGGGCCCAGATATGGCGTGCGCAGTATGTCGCGCTCACTTTTCACTGCGACAATACGTCGGACAACCCCGAAAGAAAAAATGGACGAGATGAACGTGCAGCAGGACCTTCAGACAGTCTACGTACTTACGAATCCGGCCATGCCCGGTATCGTCAAGATTGGAATGACGCGGGCCTCGGATGCAGGCGAGCGCATCGCAACACTGGGCAGCAGCAGCGCTGTTCCACTTCCCTTCGATTGCGTCTATGCCTGCAATGTTGCTGATGCAAGAAAGGTCGAGCAGGCACTTCACCTTGCATTTGCGCCTGACCGCATCAATCCTTCGCGTGAGTTTTTCAGAACCAAGCCCAGTCAAGTCGTGGCCATTCTGGAGTTGTTGCACCAGGGCAAGGTGGTGACCGCACAGGTTGAGGCACAGGCGGAGGCCAAAACAGACCCAGAAGCACTTGAATCCGCAGTCAAGGACAAGCGCAAAATGCGCCCCAAAATTGACTATTTGGAGATTGGCTTAAAGGTCGGCGACGTTATTACGTTCAGGGATGGCGTCACGACCGCAACGATTGCCGGGCCGCACACGGTGAGTTATCAAGGCGAAGAATCCTCTTTGCAACGCGTCTCTCTTAAGCTCATGCCTGAAATCGTTGGCCGAGGGGTGGCTTCGAAGTTGTATTGGTCAATCAATGGCCAATCCCTGGCGGACCTTTACGAAGAATTTCATGGCGATGAGGAGTAAGAACGGCTTCGCGCTTGTAGACCATTGCGTGGCCCCCATCCTTTACTCCTTCCGCCGCTGTCCCTACGCTATACGAGCTCGACTGGCTTTGCAGGTCAGCGGTTTGGCTTATGAGCACCGCGAGGTAGTGCTCAAAAACAAACCGGCGTCGATGCTGGCTTTGTCGCCAAAAGGCACGGTGCCGGTGTTGTGGTTGCCGAACGCCACAGGTGGCGAGGTGATCGATCAGAGTCTGGACATCATGCTGTGGGCACTGCGCCAGCACGACCCGCAGGGCTGGTTGCCTGCGGCCACCAACGAAGCCGAGGTGCTGCGCTGGATTGCGCAGAACGATGGGCCTTTCAAGCAGCACCTGGACCGCTACAAATACCCGCAGCGCTCAGGCCTGACCAGTGGTGTGGCCGACCGTGATTTGGGCGCGCAGTGGCTGGCACAGTTGAATGAGCGCCTGCAGCAGCAGGCTTTTTTGGCCGGTGCGCGTTGGGGATTGCTGGACGCGGCGCTGGCACCGTTTGTGCGGCAGTTTGCGCACACCGACCCGGCCTGGTTTGCCGATCAGCCTTGGCCGCGCTTGATCGGCTGGCTGAGCGATTTTGAAAACTCCCCCGCCTTTGCGCAGGTCATGGCCAAGCAACCAGCTTGGCAAGATCCGGTGGCTTGATCAACGTCGGACCTGAAGGTACCGACCTACAGGGAGATGTCTCTTGTAGGTCGTGGGCTTTAGCCCCGACACGCATCTCGCAACTGAATTTGCCATGTCGGGGCTAAAGCCCGCGACCTACGGGTGACAATTCAACAACTCAATATTCATTGCCGCGCTGTACGCGTGTTGGGCGGCACAGCGCCCGGGTGACTGGTGCGCCAAGGGTTGATGTCCAAGCCGCCGCGCCGCGTGTAGCGGGCATATACGCTCAGCTGCGAGGGTTTGCAGCGCGTCCAGATGTCCATGAAGATGCGCTCGACGCATTGCTCATGAAACTCGTTGTGGTTGCGAAAACTCACGATGTATTGCAGCAGGCCTTCCTGGTCAATCTGGTGGCCGCTGTAACGGATTTGCACGCTGCCCCAGTCGGGCTGACCGGTCACCAGGCAGTTGCTTTTGAGCAGGTGGCTGACCAGGGTTTCGGTCACGGGCGCGTCTTGGGTGTTCACGCTCAGCAGCTCAGGCGCAGGTTGATAGAGGGTGCATTCGGTGTCGAGCCGGTCGAGGTTCAGGCCATCCAATTCATGCACCGGTTCGGCGTCAAACATTTCAGGCATGAGCAGCTTGACGCCCACGCTGGCCTGCACCGCACTGCCGTGCCACACGGCGGCGCTGATGTCGCGCCGGATGCGGTCGCGCACTTCGTCGGCGCTGTCGATGCGCGTGTTGTTGAAGCTGTTCAGATACAGCTTGAAGGACTTGCTCTCCACAATGTGCGTGCTCTCAGCCGGCACCGTGATGTGGGCCAGCACCACTTGTGGCTTGCCTTTGGTGTTGAGCCAGGACAGCTCGAACGCGGTCCACAGGTCGGCCCCAAAGAACACGGGCTGCGCGGTGATGCCGATCTCGGCCCGCTTGGTGGCGCGTGGGATGGGGGACAGCAAGCTCGCGTCGTACTGGTCCACATAGGCGCTGGACTTGCCCAGCTGCGATTGTTCAGGGGTGTTCATGCTTGCAATTTGCGGCGGAAGACCAAACGGTCGGGATCAGACACGGCGGCGTCATACGCGTAGCCTTCGAGGTCAAACTTCAACAGCCCTTCGGGGTGGGTGATTTTGTTTTGCACTGCATAGCGGGCCATCAGGCCGCGGGCACGTTTGGCGTTGAAGCTGATGATTTTGTATTTGCCGCCTTTGAAGTCTTCAAACACGCATTCAATGACGCGAGCCTTGAGGGTTTTGCGGTCCACCGCCTTGAAGTATTCCTGCGCAGCCAGGTTCACGATGACGGGCGCTTTGTCAGCCGCCAGGCGTTCGTTCAAATGCTCGGCAATTTGCGGGCCCCAGAACTTGTAAAGGTTGCTGCCTTTTTCGGTCTGCAGCGTGGTGCCCATTTCCAGGCGATAGGGCTGCATCCAGTCCAGCGGGCGCAGCACGCCATACAGGCCGCTCAGGATGCAGATGTGGTTTTGCGCCCAGTCCAATTGTTTGGCGGTCAGGGTTTTGGCGTCCAGCCCTTCGTACACATCGCCGTTGAAAGCCAGCACGGCTTGCTTGGCATTTTTGGCGGTGAATTTCGGGCGCCAGGCTTCGTAGCGCGCCACGTTCAGCGCCGACAACGCATCCGACAGGTCCATCAACTCGGCAATCTGCTGGGGCGACTTCTGGCGCAGCACCTCGATCAGGGCCTGCGACTGCGGCACAAACTGAGGCAGCGTGTGCGGCAAATCTGGGTGAGTAGCGCCCACAGGGGTTTCGTAGTCCAGAGATTTGGCGGGTGACAATAAGAACAACATGCTCGACAGCCTTTACCGTGACGATTATCTCGCCATCGTCAACAAGCCCACCGGCTGGCTGGTGCATCGCACCCCGCTGGACAAGGGTGAAACGCGCTTTGTGCTGCAAACCCTGCGCGACCAGATCGGCCAACACGTCTGGCCGGTGCATCGCCTGGACAAGGGCACCAGCGGCGTGCTGGTCTTTGCCCTGAGCGCCGAGGTGGCCCGCACGCTGGGTCAGGCTTTTGAAACCGGCGAGGGCCTGCACAAGACTTATCGGGCCATGGTGCGGGGCTGGCCTTTGCCTGAAGGTTTGATCGACCACCCCTTGAAGCGCATGCCCGGCGACATGCGCAGCGAGCGCGAAGAAATCCAGCCCGCCCAAACACGCTACGCCACCTTGCGCCGGGGTGAGCTGCCCATTGCGCAAGGTGACTTTGCCACCCTGCGCTGGGCCGAGGTGCAGCTGCAACCCCTGACCGGCCGCCGCCACCAACTGCGCCGCCACATGAAGCACATCGCCCACCCCATCATCGGCGACGCCACACATGGCAAGGGCCCGCTCAACCGTGCAGTGGCCGAGCACCTGGGCCTGCAACGGTTATGGCTGCACGCACTGCACCTGGACTTGCCACACCCGGTGAGCGGCCAGCTGCTGCGCGTGGCATCACCCTTGCCCCGCGAGTGGGGACTGTGGGACGCTTTGGCGTCTAGCCGTCATGCATGCCTGGGCAAACAAGGGGCATGTCACCCAACGGATAACGATCCTGTCGGTTTTCCATAAGATGCAGCGCTCAGGTCGCCATCGCAAACCTGGACGCCAAACACCACAAACCCATGAGCCTGCTTTTCACGCCCTTCACCTTCGACGCCCCGAGCGGCCCCCTCACCCTGCCCAACCGCATTGTCATTGCGCCCATGTGCCAATACTCGGCCATCGATGGCCTGGCCAATGACTGGCACCTGACGCACTGGACCAATCTGCTCAACAGCGGCGCAGGCATGTTGACGATCGAAGCGACAGCGGTCTCGCCCGAAGGCCGCATCAGCCCCGGATGCCTGGGCCTTTGGGATGAGGTCACTGCGCAAGCCCTGGGCGAGCACCTGAACCGCGCCCGGCAACAAGCGCCGCATGTGCCGGTATGCGTGCAGCTGGGCCACGCGGGCCGTAAAGCATCGAGCGCCGCACCTTGGCACGGGGGCATGTTGATCGCTCCACAAGACGGCGGCTGGCAACCACTGGCCCCGAGCGCCCGGCCCCATCTGCCGCAAGAGGCCGCCCCCACCGAATTGAGCTTGGCCGACATTGCACAAATTCAGCAAGACTTTATGAGCGCAGCGCAAAGGGCGCAGGCCATCGGCATCGAAGCCATCGAGCTGCATGCCGCACACGGTTACCTGATGCACCAGTTCCTCTCGCCCCTGTCCAACCAGCGCAGCGATGCCTATGGTGGCAGTTTTGAAAACCGCATCCGCTTCGTGATCGAGACCTTCCAGAAAGTGCGCACCGTGTTTGGTGGCACGCTGGGCGTGCGCATCTCCGGCACCGATTGGGTCGATGGCGGCTGGACGATTGACGAAACCTGCGAGTTGGCTGTGCAGCTCCGACAAGCCGGCGTGCAGTTCGTGCACATTTCATCTGGCGGGGTGTCGCCTCAACAAAAAATCCCGGTCGGCCCCGAATACCAGGTGCACCTGGCCAAGGCCGTGCGTGCCCGCTCGGGGCTGCCCACCTTTGCCGTGGGTCTGATCACAGAGCCGGCACAAGCCGCGGGTGTGCTGCAACGCGGCGATGCCGACTTGGTGGCACTGGCGCGTGCCTTCATGTACAAGCCCCGCTGGGGCTGGGAAGCCGCTGCCGCACTGGGTGGCCAGGTCAAGGCCAAAGAGCAGTACTGGCGCTGCCTGCCACGCGAGGCGGCTGCGATTTTTGGTGACGCCAAGATCGGCATGCGCTGAAGCATTTTTCAACCCCCAACAACAAAGAGAGACAAACATGAACAAACGCCGCTCACTGGCTCACCATTTCACCCGCTTGCTGGCCATGGCCAGCCTGTGCGCACCCATGGCCTTGATGGCCCAAGCCTTTCCCGGCAAATCGATCAGCTTGGTGGTGCCAGTGCCGCCCGGTGGCCTGGTGGACACTTCGGCCCGGCTGATCGCCGAGCCTTTGGGACGTCTGATCGGTCAATCCGTTGTGGTGGAAAACAAGGGCGGTGCCAGCGGCAACCTGGCCTACCAACAAGTGGCACGCGCACCCAAAGACGGGCACACGCTGCTGGTGTCGTATTCGGGCTACCACGTGGCCAATCCGATCTTGATGAGCAAGCTGCCCTGGGAGCTGAAGGACCTGACGCCCGTGGGCCTGATCACCGTGGCCACCAATGTGGTGGCTGTGCACCCTTCGGTGCCGGTGAGCAACATGAAGGAGTTCATCGCTTATGCCAAGCAAAACCCGGGCAAGCTGAACTACGCCTCGCAAGGCAACGGCTCGGTCTCGCACATCGGCACCGAGATCTTCAAACAGCAAACCGGTGTGGACTTGGTGCATGTGCCCTACAAAGGCTCGGGCCAGGCCATTGCCGACGTGCTGGCGGGGCAAGTGCAGGTGTTCATGACCACGCCACCTTCGGTGATGCAGCACATCCAGGCGGGCAAACTCAAGGCCTTGGCCGTCACCGGCAAAAAGCGCCACACCGGTATGCCGCAAGTGCCCACCATGGCCGAAGCGGGCTACCCCAACTTTGACCTCGAATCCTGGGTGGCGCTGTACGCCCCGGCGGGCACACCGGTTGCCGCCATCAACCAGTTGGCCGACGCGGTCAAGCGCAGCCTGGATTTGCCCGAAAGCAAACAACGCGCAGACCAGGCAGGCATCGAGGTGCGCTTTGTGGCCCCGGCTGAGATGAGCAAACTGTTGGACCGCGACATCGCCGACTGGACGCAGGCGATCAAGGCGGCCAACATCAAGCTGGATTGAGGTCGCCCGCCAGGCTGGCCAGAGTCAGCGCGGGCACTTCCATGTGCGCAGGGTAATGCGTGTGGTCGCAACCCAGGCGCACACCCGCACCGGCCTGCACAAAAGCGGCCATGGCCGCGTCCAGCTCAAAGCGCAAAAAGTGTACTGCTGAGGTCTTGGTGGCGGTGTCACGCACCAGGTCTTCGTCGGCGATCGCGTAAATGCGGGGGTGCCCCTCCACCTCGACAAACACCCGGCCGGCCACCCCGATCAGCTTGGCCAGCTCGCGCTGACGTTCATGGGCGTCGGGGTATTCCAGCATCAAAATGGCCTTCCAGTTGCAACCGTCGGGCATCAGGGGCGCATAGGCGGCGATCTCTTGCAGGATGCCGTCTTCTTCAAAGATCCTTTCGATGCGCAGCATCTCTTGAATCTGGTAACGCACCGTGGCTTCGTTTTCGAATTGCACCCGCAGGTGCTCACCCAGCTGAACGCTGCGCAGTTGGCGCAAAGCGATGAGTTCGGCTTGGTGCACTTTGCGCCAGCGGGCATAAGCCTCCAGCGACATCAAGTTCTCGGGCGCGATGTTTCCGTGCAGGTCCATGGGCTGCGCTCAGTCTTGCAGGCTGTCGATGGCTTTTTGGTAGCGGTTGGCGTGCGAGCGCTCGGCCTTGGCCAGGATCTCGAACCAGTCGGCGATCTCGTCAAAGCCTTCGTCGCGGGCAGTCTTGGCCATGCCGGGGTACATGTCGGTGTATTCGTGGATTTCACCCGCCACCGCCGACGCCAGGTTGAGCGCGGTGGTGCCGATCGGCAAACCGGTGATCGGGTCACCGGCCTGGGCCAGAAAGTCCATGTGGCCATGCGCGTGGCCGGTTTCGCCATCGGCGGTGGAGCGGAACAGGGCCGCCACGTCGCTCAGGCCTTCAACATCGGCCTGTTTGGCAAAGTACAGATAACGGCGGTTGGCTTGCGCCTCCTCCGAAAACGCCTGTTTCAGGCATTGTTCGGTGCGCGATCCTTTGAGGCTGGCCATGTGCTTCTCCTGAGAGGAATGGGCGGTCTTTTCGGGTCTGGACAAACAGGCGGTGCCGGTCAGTGCCAGCGCCTGTGCCGTGATTGTCCGCCCAGAAGCCGACCGGGGCAGATCAGAGGGCTACAAAAGTTAAAATCATGGCACATTCGACTTGTGTCGCCCCCATCGGCCACCATGAAGCGGCCGACCTTCTTTTTCAAAGATCCCCATGAGCAACGCACCCGCCACCCCGGTCCAACAGCCCGGCCTTGAAAGCCTGTCCAAATCATTCGAACCTGCCGCGCTGGAAGCCCATTGGGGCCCCGAGTGGGAAAAGCGTGGCTACGGCGTCGCCGGTTTCCGTGGCACCCAAGCGGCCAAAGATGGCGCACCGGCCTTTGCCATTCAGCTGCCGCCACCCAACGTGACCGGCACCCTGCACATGGGCCATGCCTTCAACCAGACCATCATGGACTCGTTGACCCGCTACCACCGCATGTCGGGCTTCAACACGGCGTGGATTCCGGGCACTGACCACGCGGGCATTGCCACGCAAATCGTGGTGGAACGCCAGCTGCAAGCCAAAGGCATCAGCCGCCACGACATGGGCCCCACGCCCGCCGAAGCCCGCAAGAATTTTGTGAGCAAGGTCTGGGAGTGGAAAGAAGAGTCCGGCAGCACCATCACCAGCCAGATGCGCCGCATGGGCGACAGCGTGGACTGGAGCCGCGAATACTTCACGATGGACCCCAAGCTGTCCAAGACCGTGACCGAAACCTT
>JACCDV010114882.1_pt1 | contig 15009 bp, 13 predicted proteins | sample 7446131 | NCBI WGS metagenome assembly JACCDV01 (sample SAMN15323448, study PRJNA562643) | freshwater metagenome | isolation source: river surface water | place: USA:Blue River Watershed | collected 2017-08-17 | reverse complement strand
CTGAACTAGCAAGAAGAGAACAAGAATTAGGAATGGAACAAAATGCATTACTTCAACAATTACAACAAGAAGGAAATGTTCTAAAAGATACTTTAATCAGTGAAGTTAAAAAATTCATCAAAGATTACGGTAAGAAAAAAGGATATGATTATATTTTTGGAACTGGTGATGCTGCAACGGTACTTTACGCTAAAGATGGTTATGATATCACTAAAGAAGTTTTAAAAGAACTTAACGATACTTATAAAGCTACAAAGAAAGATGATAAAGTAGCTACTAAAGAAGAAGAGAAAAAATAATTGAAAGTCCTGAGAAATCAGGACTTTTTTATTTCTAATTCTTTCTATATATTTGTTTTTTATATTCTTACGCCAAATGGAACAAGTATCAGCCGCAGCCAATTACACCCTCAGATTTATTAATCAAACCAATAAATCCATCTTCCTTACCGGAAAAGCAGGAACCGGAAAAACTACACTTTTAAAAGAAATTATCGCTACAACACACAAAAACACTGTCGTTGTAGCTCCTACAGGAATTGCCGCTTTGAACGCTAATGGAGTAACAATTCATTCCATGTTTCAATTGCCTTTTGCGGCCTTTATCCCTGATAATAAGCAACTTCCACATTTTTCAGATACCGTAAAATTCGAAAATCGGGATTCATTAGGACGTCATTTTAAGATGAATAACGTGAAACGTTCCGTAATTCGAAATATGGAATTGTTAGTGATTGATGAAGTATCCATGCTCCGTGCTGATGTTTTAGATGCGATGGATTTTATGATGCGAAAAGTGAGAAGAAATGAAAGACCTTTCGGAGGAGCTCAAGTTCTTTTTATAGGAGATTTATTACAGTTGCCACCCGTAGTAAAAAATGAAGAATGGGAAATGCTTAAGAACTACTACCGAGGCATGTTCTTTTTTCATTCGCATGTAATACAACAATTTCCGCCTTTATACATCGAATTAGATAAAATATTCCGTCAAACGGATGCCGAATTTATTGATGTTTTGAACAACTTACGACACAATACAATCACTTCGGAAGATGTACAACTGCTAAATCAATTTGTACAACCTGATTTTGATCTAAAGAAAAATAAAGGCTTCATCATTTTAACGACGCATAATGTCAAAGCCGATACCATTAATGCTCAGTCGTTAAAAGATTTAGAAGGAAAACAATTCACCTATTTACCCGAAATTACCGGAGATTTTCCTGAAAAAATATATCCATTAGAAGAACAATTGCAGCTAAAAGTCGGAGCGCAAGTCATGTTTATTAAAAACGATTTGAATTTCGAAAAGCAATTCTTCAACGGAAAAATGGGCATTATCAGTTCGTTAACCGAAAAGGAAATTTTTGTTCATTTTCCCGAAGAAAATAAAACGATCGAAGTGGAACGTTACGAATGGCAAAATATTCGCTACAAAGTCAACGAAAACACCAAAGAAATCGAAGAGGAAGTCATTGGAACATTTGTCCACTACCCTATCAAATTGGCATGGGCGATTACGGTGCATAAAAGTCAAGGTTTAACATTCGACAAAGCAGCGCTCGATGTATCGCAAGTTTTTGCACCTGGACAAGCGTATGTGGCTTTATCGCGTTTGCGTTCGTTAAAAGGGCTTATTTTGCTTTCTCCGTTGCGAATGAATGGCATTTCGAGCGATGAACAAGTACTCAGTTATGCCGAAAACAAAGCTTCTGAAGAAATCTTACAACATTCTTTGGCTAAAGAAACCTCGATTTTCTGGTTAAATACGTTACTTAATTCATTTGATTTCAAAGAATTAGGTCAAGAATGGCGCAATCATTTGTTTAGTTATAATTCCGAAGCACCAAAATCACCAAAAACGAAGCATAACGACTGGGCTAAAATCCAACACGATAAAATCGCCGAAATTCTCGAACCTTCAGGTAAATTTATGTCGCAATTACATAAAATTTTTTCGGATGAAAATTTGGATGTCAATTTCGTAAAAGAGCGATGTGATGCGGCTTACCAGTTTTTTTTCAAAACGTTAGATACCGTTGCCGAAGAATTATTGTTGAAAATCGAAGAAGTCAAACGCATCAAAAAAGTAAAAGCGTTTTACGATGAATTATTGGTTTTGGAAGAACTTCAAATCAAAGCGATTTTACAGCTTAAAAAAGCAAAATTATTGACCAATATCATTGTCGAAGGAAAAGAAATTTCGAAGCAAAATTTAATTTCGGAAGACATGAGTACTTACAAAATCAATAAGTTAGTAGTTGTGGCAGAACGTTTTAGAACTTCGCATGCGGTTTTAGTGGAAGATGACGATGAAGATGTTTCGTATTATACCGATTCAAAAAAGAAAAAAACAAAAGAACCAAAGAAATCAACTTACGAAGACACCTTAGAATTGTGGAAACAAAACTTATCGATTTATGAAATTGCAAAACATCGAAAGCTAACACCACAAACGATTTACAACCATTTTGCCAAGTTAATTCAAATGGAAATCGTGCAACTTTCAGACATTTTACCAGAAGATAAAATTTCCGATTTAAGAGCAGCTTTCAAAGATTTTAAAGGCGAAAGCTTAGGCGAATTAAAAGAAATCCACGGCGATCAATTCTCTTGGGATGAGTTCCGATTGTATAAAGCGAGTTTGGGTTAAAAAATTAACCTTTACGTTTGTTATGCTGTCAAGCATCCCACACAAAGCTAATACGCATTCATTCCACACACAGTTTGTCATACTGTCAAGCATCTCACATACAACACTTTAAAAGCCAAAATCATGATCGAATTCACAGAAGGAATCTACAACTTTTACGTTTACATTCTTACCAATAAGGCTAAAACCGTTCTTTACACTGGAGTTACGAATAACTTAAGAAGAAGATTAGAAGAACATAATGAAAAACTAAACCCAAACAGTTTTACAGCAAAATACAACCTTAATTATTTGATTTATTACGAAAAATACGGCTGGATTCAACAAGCAATTGCCAGAGAAAAGGAAATTAAACTTTTAAGAAGAGAATTGAAATTGGAATTAATAAAAGAATTCAATCCAAACATGGAATTTTTGAATAAACGTTTCTCATAAGAAATAAAAGGGATGCTTGACAGCATGACAAACGTTGTGTTGATGTTTTACCGTTTAGTTTACCCACAGTTTGTCATGCTGTTAAGCATCCCACACAAAGTCTAAATCCATTTCTTCCACGTTCAGTTTATCATGCTTTTAAGCGTCTCATACCGCATATCACATTATCAAAGTTAACATTTGTTTTTTTGAAAAATTAAACCTTTTCTAACAATATACTTATTTTCGGAGCTGAATAGTTTTCTTTTCTTTTTTATTGCAAAAATTATCAATTTTCGGTTGTTGATTTTTATTGGATTTTCAGACTTATTGGTACTATTATTACTTTTGAAATATACTTTGTTGTTTTCAAAAATTAATTGTCCATTTTCTTCATTTTCAATTTTTTTAATTTCTCCATATTTAGGCGAACTGTAAATAATTGACTTCATTAAATAAGTTGAATCTGATTTAATGTTAATTTCAATTTCTGTTTTTACTTCATCTTTATCAGTATGTTTATAACAATATTTTCCGATGAAATTTTGACTATGTGTTATTACACAAACCAAAAAAAATGAAATAGTGAAAATTAATTTATGTGATTTTTTCATTAACCTTTACTAAACAAAACTCAAAATTAATTCAACCAAAAAACCACTAAAACAGCTGGAATAAAGTAAATTACAATCGTTCTAGCGCCATCGTAATCTTTTGCTAAACGTTGTCCGAATAAAAGTAAAAGTAATGTGATGCAAGATAAAATAGCACCGTAAAATCCTAAACCTCTAATCACTACATCTTGTACTAAGTGTTGAATAATTCCAGAAACACATAAAATTCCCGAAACTACTTCTAATACTAAAACAATTCCTAATGCCATTGGAACTTGTTTTGCTAAAATCGTATTAGCAAAATGTCCATTAAGCCATTCTACATTGCCTTTCCAATCTTTAATTTTATCATATCCAGATTGTAAAAAAGTGATGGCTAAAAAAGCTAAGACTAAAAGAGGAGCAACTTGTATCATAATTATGTGTTTTTATGGATTAATCGTGTTAGTTTTATAGATAAATCGGTTAAGATGATTTTGCTATTTCCGTTTCTTTCGATGTGGTAAATAGCATCTTCTAATTCTTTGTAAATATCTGAAATATTGGCACCATTTACAAACGGAGCAAATTTTTCCAATTCAAATTTCAGCACTTTTGTTTCTAGGAAAACCAAGTCATTTGCTTGATAATTAAGTAATAAGGCTTGTCTAAAAAAGTGAATGCAATAGTGTAAAAATTGTTTTTGGGTTTCTCTTCCAGTGGAAGCAATGTTTTCGCTCCAAGCGATTAAATCGTTAATAGCTGCGGCATTTCCTTTGGCACGAAAAGCACTTCTCACCCATTCTACAAACCATTCGTCAAACGGAAATTCATCGTCTTCTTTTCGTAAAATATGCAAGGCTTTATTATAATTTCCTTCACTTTGATGCGCGATTTTTTTAGCAACTGTTGGTTCGCAATTTTCACGTGAAACTAAAGCTTCCGCAATCACACTTTCGCTCAAACCAATAAAATCAATCACTTGACAACGCGATAAAATGGTTTGTAACATATCGGTTGTACTTTCGGTAATTAAAATGAAAACGGTTTTAGCTGGCGGTTCTTCTAATAATTTTAATAATTTATTGGCTGACGAACTATTCATTTTATCCGCCATCCAAATGATCATGACTTTGTAACCACCTTCGTAAGCTTTTAACGCTAATTTTTTATTGATTTCGGTAGCTTCATCTACTCCAATTAAACCTTGTTTGTTCTGAATTCCAAGATTTTTCAACCAATCAAATAAACTTCCGTAAGGACTTTCGGTTAAAAATTGGCGCCATTCTACCATGAAATTATCACTAACCGCATGACTTTTAACGCTATCAGTTGTAGCAACCGGAAAAACAAAATGCAAATCGGGATGTGAAAAATGTTCGAATTTTAGATTACAAGCTGTGTTTTCTCCTACATTTTCACCACCAACATTCCCACACAAAATGTATTGCGCATAAGCAATCGCCATGGGAAGTGTTCCACAACCTTCGGGGCCCACAAACAACTGAGCGTGCGGAATTCTTCCGGCTTCGGCACTCTTAGTTAAGTGATTTTTAATATGTTCCTGTCCTAAAATATCTTTGAAAAGCATGGAACAAACCTAATCAAAAATTACCAAAATTGGTAGAAAAGAAATCAAAAAGTTAGTTTTTAAATTATTTAAAAAAATGCAAAATATGATATTTATTATAAAGATTTAAAATACAATAAATTATATTTGCATTCGCTCAAATTAAAATTCGAAACAAATGAAAACACTTAACGACTTCAATTTCAATAACAAAAAAGCAATTATCCGTGTAGATTTTAACGTACCATTAGATGAAAATTTTAAGGTGACGGATGCTACAAGAATCGAGGCAGCAAAGCCAACAATTGATAAAATATTGAAAGATGGCGGAAGTGTAATTTTAATGAGTCACCTAGGAAGACCAAAAGGAGTTGAAGCTAAATATTCGTTACAACACATCGTTGCAAAAACGGAAGAAATTTTAGGTCAAAAAGTACATTTTGCTTCGGATTGTATTGGAGAAATTGCTGAAAATGCAGCAAAAAATCTTCAGCCAGGCGAAATCTTATTGCTAGAGAATTTACGTTTTTATTCCGAAGAAGAGAAAGGAGATGTAGAATTTTCGAAAAAATTAGCTGATTTAGGTGACATTTATGTGAACGATGCTTTTGGAACCGCGCACAGAGCACACGCTTCAACTACGATTATTGCGCAATTTTTTCAAGATGCGAAGTGCTTCGGATATTTGTTAGCGAAAGAAATTGAAAGTATCGAAAAAGTATTAAAAAATTCAGAAAAACCGGTGGTTGCGATATTAGGAGGAAGTAAAGTTTCTTCAAAAATCACGGTAATTGAAAATATTTTAGACAAAGTAAACCACATGATTATTGGTGGTGGAATGACTTTTACGTTTATCAAAGCTTTGGGTGGGAAAATCGGAAATTCGATTTGTGAAGACGACAAATTAGAATTGGCTATCGAAATTTTAAAACAAGCGAAAGAAAAAGGAGTTCAAATTCATTTACCTGTGGATGTTGTGGCTGCTGATGCGTTTTCAAACGATGCTAATACGCAAGTGGTAGATGTGAAAAACATTCCAGATGGTTGGCAAGGATTGGATGCAGGTCCAAAATCATTAGAAATTATCAAACGAATTATATTAGATTCAAAAACTATTCTTTGGAACGGTCCATTAGGAGTTTTTGAAATGGAAAGTTTTGCTAACGGAACGATTTCGTTAGGAGAATTTATTGCCGAATCTACTGCTAATGGCGCTTTTTCGCTTGTAGGTGGAGGTGATAGTGTTGCTGCAGTAAAACAATTTGGACTAGAGCCAAAGATGAGTTACGTTTCAACTGGCGGTGGTGCGATGTTAGAAATGCTGGAAGGTAGAACTTTACCGGGAATTGCTGCTATTTTAGATTAAGAATACAATAAAGCTTTGGTTATTAAGTTATTAATAATTAATTAGCTTCAAAAAAATATAAAATATAATGAAAAAAACAATTATTATAACTTCACTTTTTCTCTCAATTTTGAGTTTTGCTCAGGAATCTGTAGAAAAAGACAATTTACTTCCTTTGCCAAAAATGTCCTATCTGGATTCATTAAAAACAACGTTTGTAAATCACAGTACCAGTAATTGTATCGATGAAAGATGGTTGTCAGAATTAGCAAACTTCGAGTTATCAAATGATATGTATACCGATATTGCTACTTTTGATATTAATACAACTGTTAATTATGATCTTTCAACGGAGTTATTAAAAAAACGTTTGGCAAAAATGGATGCCAAATCACCTTTTAATATCGAATATCATCCAGCATTAGAAAATACGATTAAAGCCTTTTTGAAAAACCGACCAAAAGCATTTGAACGTTTAATGGCGATTTCGGAATATTATTTCCCAATGTTTGAAGAGCATTTAGCAAAATATAATATTCCATTAGAATTGAAATATTTAGCGATTGTAGAATCGGCTTTGAATCCTAGAGCGAAATCTCGCGTGGGAGCTTCTGGTTTGTGGCAATTTATGTATCCTACAGGAAAGCAATATAATTTAGAAGTTACTTCTTATGTGGATGAGCGTTATGATCCTTTAAAAGCAACAGAAGCTGCTTGTCAATATTTATCAAGTTTATACGGAATTTTTGGAGATTGGAGCATGGTTTTAGCAGCTTATAATTGCGGACCAGGAAATGTTTCTAAAGCAATTCGTCGTTCTGGCGGAAGTCAAAATTATTGGAATATTCGTAAAAATTTACCTCAAGAAACAGCGAACTATGTTCCAGCATTTTTAGCGACTTTCTATATTTATGAATACAAGAAAGAACATGGAATTATGCCCAAAAAAGCGCCACTAACGTATTTTGAGACGGATACAATTATGGTGAAAAGGCAAATGTCATTCAAGCACATTGCCGATTTATTAGATATTTCAGAGGAGCAATTAGAATTTTTAAATCCGATTTACAAATTAAAAGTGATTCCTTTTGTGGCAGATGAACCGCATTATTTGCGTTTACCAAAAAATAAAATGGGACTTTTTGTTTCTAATGAAGAGAAAATTTATGCTTATTTGAATTATTTAGAAACCTATAAAGAAAAGACGAAATCAGATTTTATTGCTTCAAGCTCAAGAGATTCCATTTCTTCTGCTGCTGATTCAGCCTATGTAAGTAAACCTAAATTTGAACGAAAAACACAATTTCATACTATTAAAAGTGGTGAAAGCTTAGGCAAGATTGCCGATAAATACAATGTTTCCATTTCTGAACTTAAAAAATGGAACCATATAAAAGGAAATAATATTCAAGCAGGAAAAAAATTAAAAATTTATTACGACAAAAAAATAATTGCTAAAACAGAGTCTAAGTCCAATAACGACGGGACTTATACAGTTAAAAGCGGTGATTCGTTGTTCTCGATTTCAAAACAGTTTCCTGGCGTTTCCATTGATGATATTAAAAAATGGAACGATATTAGTGGTGATAATATACAACCCGGAATGAAATTAAAAATTAACGGATAAAATGTAATTTATACCATGAAAAAATTAGCTGTTCTAACGTTTATTGCCTTATCGTTTTTGTCTTGTAAAGAAACATCTAAAGAAGATGCACAAGCCATTTTATCAGAATCTAATGGGAAAATCAATAATGTTTCAATTATTATTGATGATAATTTGTGGAATGGAGAAATTGGAGACAGTATTCGTAAAAAATTTGCTGCTCCAGTAGATGGTTTACCGCAAGAAGAACCATTGTTTACTTTAAATCAATATCCAACAAAAGTTTTTGAAGGATTCGTTCGTAAGAGCCGCAATATTATTGTTGTTAAAAAAGGCAAAGAAGCAGCATTTGTTTCTAATACCAACAAATTTGCAAAACCACAAAATATTTTCTTCATTTCAGGAACCGATACAGAAGATGTTTTGAATATTTTAGAAGAAAAATCAGCTGAAATTATCAAAACAATTAAAGCTTCTGAAATCATTGAGAATCAAATTCGAATGAAGAAATCATTAGTTTCAGATGAACAATTACAAAAAATGTTTGGTATTAGTCTTCAAATTGGTTTTGGATACAAATACGACATGGTGAAAGACAAATTCGTGTGGTTACGAAAAGAATTTACATCTGGTTACAACAGTATTTTGGTATATCAGGTTCCAATTGATAAAGTGGAAAATGGAGGCGATATCATAACTAATATTACAGCAATGCGTGATGAAATCGGAAAAGCTAATATTCACGGAACATTACCAAATACTTGGATGATTACTGAAGCGGCTTACGCTCCTTATTTGTTTGATGTAACAGTTGCAGGTAAAAAAACCTATTTAACTAAAGGAACTTGGGAATTGAAAAATGATTTCATGGCTGGACCTTTTGTAAATTACGCCATCAAAGACACTAAAAACAATCGTTATTTAATTTTGGAAGGATTCACTTATAATCCGTCAAAATCGAAACGTGATTTGGTTTTCGAATTGGAAGCGATAATTCAATCCGTTCAATTTTTAAAATAATATTAAGTTCCCTTTATTGGGAACTTCTTTTTTTAGTATGGAAATACAATTCAAAATAAAGCGATTTAACGAACTTTCTATAACCGAACTATATTCTTTGCTCCAACTTCGTTCAGAAGTGTTTGTGGTGGAGCAAAATTGCGTTTATCAAGACATTGACGGCAAAGATGAGAAAGCACTTCACGTTTTAGGGTATTGTAACGGAGATTTAACGGCGTATTCTCGTTTGTTCAACAAAGGCTATTATTTTGAAGAAACTTCGATAGGAAGAGTTGTGGTAAGTCCAAAATACCGCGAAAAAAAATTCGGTCACGATTTAATGAGAGTTTCTATTGCAGCCATTAAAGAAAATTTCAATGAAACTGCCATAACCATTTCTGCTCAAGAATATCTGAAAAAGTTCTACGAATCACACGGATTCATCCAAACCAGTGAAATGTATTTAGAAGATGATATTCCGCATATTCAGATGAAGAAAAGGTAATTACTTTTTCGGTTCCACAGCAACCATATCATTTTTAGTAATCAAAAGCTCTACTCTACGGTCTAAGGTGCTACCTTTTTTCAAGGATTGCGTGTTACCATATCCTTTAAATGTCATACGTGTTTTACTGATGCGTTTCATTAAAAAGTAGTTGTACACTCTTTTTGCGCGATTAATTGATAATTCGCGTTTTTTGGTATCTCGGTCTACAGCTTCTTTTTGGAATGTTGGGGTGCAACAAACATGTCCTTGAATTTCGAAATGAATATTTTTGTATTTGTGGAGTTCTAAGGCAATTCGGTCTAATTCTTTCTTAGCTTTGTAGGTTAATTGGCTGCTGCCTCTTTCAAAAAGCACATGATCTAGATAAATTCTATCACCAACAATTCTATCTTTTTTTATAGAACTGTAAACACCAGGAATTTTTAAATCTTCAATTACTACAGGTTTGAAGTTTACTACTACGTCTACTCTTCGGTTTTTAGAACGGGCTTCGGGAACATTGGTTTGCATGTCTTCATCAAGCATAATTCTACCTTTTCCTTCAAGCGTAATGATGATTTTACTTTTAATACCTCTATCAATTAACTTGTTTTTAACTGTATTTGCTCTATTTGTTGATAAGGTGTAATTATAAGCATCTTTTCCTCTATCATCACAATAGCCAAAAATTTGAATCGATTCAATTCTTGTTGTATCTATTTTACTCACAAAGGCAACAACAGCATTTGCTTGTTCTTCTTTTAAATCATATTTGTCAAATTCGAAAAATATGGAGTGCACTTCTTCTTCCTCTTGAGAAAAAGCGATAACGGAAATGAATAAAAATAGTAGGGAAAAGAAACGTGTCATCTTATTTTTTTAATATTGATTTGTACTGCGATTGATTGTTTAATAAAGCAATCGCTTTCTCAATTTCTATATTTTCTTTGGTGTAAAATTGATACAAGCCTTCACGATACTGATAACGTGTAATTAGCTCTTCCTGAATTAGCTTTTTGATTTGATTTTTGTTTTTATCCAACTCTAATTCTTGATTTTTTTCAATTGCCAATTCTAATTGTTTGTACTCCGCAGCAATTTGAGTATCCATTTTCTCTTTTTTAGCGGTTTCTAAAACGTTTTTCAGCGCTTTGTTTGTTTCGGTGTCTAATGTGATTTTCTCTTGTTTTAAAAATGCTTTAAACGCAATATAATCTGCATCAGAAACAGTTGGAATTCCTGAAATCGTTGGGTTTTTATAATACCATTGTGTTGCAAAGTTAAAAATGGCATCGTTTTTTAAAACAGCATCAGTAACAGTTGCCATTTTAGTTTCTTCGATTTCGACATCAGGTAAAACGCCACCACCATCATAAACGGTTCTTCCAGATTTAGTTTTAAAAGCAGTGAATTCGTTTTGAGATTTTTTTATAGCTTTTCCATTTTCGTCTTTTTTCGAATAATCTAATGCTTGAATACATCTTCCCGATGGTGTGTAATATCTCGAAATAGTTACTTTTACTTGCGTTCCATAAGATAAATCTAGTGGACGTTGCACCAATCCTTTCCCGAAACTTCTTGTTCCTAAAATTACACCTCTGTCCAAATCTTGAATCGCACCGGCTACAATTTCTGAAGCCGAAGCACTTTTTCCATCCACAATTACCGCAATTGGAATTTCTATATCTATAGGTTCATTTTTAGTACGATATTCAAAATTATGTTTTGGATTTTTCGATTTTGTGGTTACGATTAATTCGTTTTTTGGCACAAAAAGATTGCAAATATTAACTGCTTCATGCAATAATCCACCTGGATTTCCTCTTAAATCTAAAATGATTTTAGTTGCCCCTTGTTTCTTCAATTCTAACAAAGCCGCTTTGGTTTCTGAACTCGCTTTTTCGGTGAATTTCGTTAAAACGATATAACCTGTATTGTCTTTTAAAAGTGAGAAAAAAGGAACAGCCTTTATTTCAACATCATCTAAAACAATGGTGGCATTTTGGGTTTTTCCTTGTCGAATGTATTGAATTTCAACTTTGGTATTCTTAGCGCCACGAAACAATTGTGAAGCATCTTCTTTATATTCTTTTAAGCTAATATCGCCTATTTGAATTACTTCATCACCTGCTTTTAATCCAGCTTTATCGGCTGGAAATCCTTTGTAAATTTCTTTTAGAAAAACTTTTCCTTCTTTGCGACTTACCATAGCACCAATGCCTGTATATTCGCCCGTATTGTTGATTTTGAATTTTAAAACATCTTGCTCATTAAAGAAAACCGTGTAGGGGTCCAATTCTTTCAACATGCTTTTGATGGCGTTATCCATCATTTCACCCGGATTGGTTTCATCCACGTAATTTTGGTTAACGGTTTTAAAAAGTCCAGTAAAGATTTCAATTTGCTTAGCAATTTCAAAAAAATCGTTCTTGAAACTAACGCCCACTAATAAGAAACCTGCTGCCAGAACAGGAATGATTATTTTTCCTCTGAAATATTTTTTCATGTTGAAGTCTTGAATTATACCAGTTTACGAAAGTAAAGAATCTTGAGCAAAAATTAAACCAAAAGTGCAATTTACTTCTGCCTTTCGTTGAATTTTTGAAAAAGTTGGATGGTTTTCTCTTCTATTTCTTGATAAGAAAGTCGCTCTTTCGATTGATAGAAAAACATAAATGCGTGTGGCTTTTCCAAATGATCAATCAAAAGATGTTTGTTTAAACGATAGGTTTCACGTAAAACACGCTTGAAATAATTGCGATCGACCGCTTTTTTGAAGTACTTTTTAGAAACGGAAACGCCCATTTTAATTAGTTCCGCGTTAGGTTCTGAATTTTCAACATAAACCAAACGCAACGGATATTTCGAAACTGATTTTCCTTCTGAGAATAAAAGGTCAATCGTAGTTTTGCTTTTTAATTTTTCGTGTTTTGGATAAGTGAATTTCATGCAACAAAGGTATAAAAAAAGCTTCCTCAATTTGAAGAAGCTTTTCTAAAATCAAAATTCATTCATCATTCAGATAAAACCGCATTGCTTATAACTAAACTTTCCTGAACATGAGTAGGAACCAGTTGATAAGAACTAAATTCCAATTTGAATTTTGCTTTCCCTTGTGTTAATGAACGAAGTGTAGAGCCGTAATCTTTAAGTTCGGCCAGTGGCACTTCAGAAATAATTTTTTGATAATGACCATCCGTATCCATGCCTTGAATGATGGCTCTTCGGGTTTGTAAATCGCCCATGACATCACCAGTGTAAGCATCTTCACAAAGTACTTCAAGCTGATAGTAAGGTTCTAAAAGTTGAGGTCTTGCTTCATTAAAAGCATCTTTAAATGCATGAGAAGCAGCCAATTGGAACGAGATATCATTACTGTCTACCGCATGCATTTTACCATCGTAAATGCAAACGCGAATGTTTTGACAATTAGAACCTGTTAACGGACCTTCGGTCATAGATTGCATGATTCCTTTTTTGATAGCTGTAGCATAACGATTGTCGATAGCACCACCCACAATACACCAATAGAAGGCAAATTTTCCACCCCAAGGCAATTCATCAATTTCTTTGTTTCGAACGTTTACGCCTTGTGGTTCTGGCATATCATCGTAATATGGTTCAATAGTTAAATGAACTTCTCCAAATTGTCCAGCGCCACCACTTTGTTTTTTATGACGGTATTCGGCTTTAGCAGCTTTGGTTATCGTTTCGCGATATGGAACTTTTGGTTCTTCAAAAATAATTTTGATGTTGTTTTCAATCTCGATGCGATGTTTGATTAAATCCAAATGCAATTGCCCTTGACCATGTACAATGGTTTGTTTTAATTCCGAAGATTGCTCTATTTTGAAAGTTAAATCTTCTTCTTCGATTTGATGTAGCGCTTTAATCATTTTTTCCATATCGGCTAGATTGGCAGTTGTAACCGCTTTTCTGATGCGACTTTCTGGAAATTGCATTTTTCTGACTTTTCTCTCAACTCCTTTTGCATTCAACGTATTGTTGGAGTGTCCGTATTTTAATCGAACGGTAACTCCTAAATCACCTGCAACTAATTTGTCAATTGAAGTTCTTTGTTTTCCTTCTGCTACGAATAATTGTGTTAAGCGTTCTGTTTCTCCGTTATCGGCATTTACCAATTCATCACCTGCATTCAATTCACCCGAAAGCACTTTGAAATAAGAAACCATTCCCACTTGCGGTTCCGAAAGGGTTTTATAAATGAAAATCGTGGTTTTGTCTGAAGCATCGCATTTTAATTCACCACTATTTTCTAATTTTTTCGCTGGTCTATCGGCTGGAGATGGTGCAATATCATCAATGAATCCCATAATTCTACCGCTTCCCATATCTTTTAATCCCGAAGCACAGAAAACGGGAAATATTTGTTGATGAGCTAGTGCTATCGTTAATCCTTTTGCTAATTCTTCTTCATCTAAATTGCCTTTTTCGAAGTATTTTTCCATCAACCCTTCTTCGTTTTCTGCAGCCGCTTCTACTAAGGCATTATGAAGTGCATTTGCTTTTTCTAATTCCGATTCTGGAATCGGCATTTTTTCTGGTTTTCCACCATTTTCTGGGAAAACATACATCGTCATGCGAAGCACATCAATAATACTATTGAATTTTTCACCCGAATTGTATGGATATTGTATAGGAATCACTTTATTTCCGAAACGATTTATGGCTTCTTCTAAAGTTGTTTCGAAATCTGCTTTTGGATGGTCCATTTGGTTGATGACAAAAAAAGCAGGTGTTTGATAGTTTTGAACGTATTCCCAAACGATTTCTGTTCCTACTTCTACGCCAGAAGCCGCATTTAAAAGAATTACAGCAGTATCAGAAACTTTAAGTGAAGAAACTACTTCACCAATAAAATCGTCGAAACCAGGAGTATCAATGATGTTGATTTTGTTGTTGTGCCATTTAACGTGCATTAAGTGGCTGTATAAAGTGTTTTCTCTTTCGTGTTCTAAATCGGTAAAATCTGAAATGGTATTGTGATTTTCTACCGAACCACGGCGTGGAATTGCGCCACTTTCAAATAACATGGTCTCGATAAAGGTGGTCTTTCCTGATCCTGAATGCCCAAGAAATACCACGTTTCTAATGTCTTTTGTTGCAACGCTCATGACTTTATGTTTTTAAATGAATAACTAATTTTAAGTTGCATTTTTAGCACATTAAAATTACGAAAGCTAAAACAGCTAAATCATGATATTTGTCATCTTACAAAAATTGAAAATGAGCACAAAAAAAGCGACTTTCGAGTCGCTTTACATTTTATTTTTTGGGATAGATATTATCTTCTTTATTTACATCCGCCATCATGTTTTCTAG
>JACCDV010011869.1_pt1 | contig 15020 bp, 10 predicted proteins | sample 7446131 | NCBI WGS metagenome assembly JACCDV01 (sample SAMN15323448, study PRJNA562643) | freshwater metagenome | isolation source: river surface water | place: USA:Blue River Watershed | collected 2017-08-17 | reverse complement strand
TGAATACCTGGAGATAGTTCAACTGAGATGAGTTGTTCTTTGAGACCTTTAGCGTGCTCGGGCGTTGCAGAAGATTGTGCAGAAGCCGGATTGATAAAAGTGATATTCAAAACACTCAGAGTGATGAATGCAAGAGTTTTTGAAAATGATAAAAGTGTTTTCATCACATGCAGTCTACAGCTAATTTATCAGAATCAGTTGGTCGGGGCGAGAGGATTTGAACCTCCGACCACTTGCGCCCCATGTGCCTCAAGCGCTGTATTGGTGTGGGGAGTTACGACTCAATTTTTCTTGTCTGTGTTGCAGTTAAGTTACAAATCTCTTAGTCACTTTAACAACTCTATCGAATTGACAATTAACAATACCTTCGTCGCATGATTTGCATTGTCCGAGTGAAACGCAATCCCATCAAGAGTAACTTTCTTATTAACCAATGATCTAATTTTCGCTTGAGTGCTATCACTAGCAGTTAACTGCAACAAACTAATGCTTGGTACAGCGTCATTAGAATTATTTTTATTGAAACCAACAGGTTGCTGTAACTTGATTGCCAAATATTTAAAGGGGTTTTCTATGTCAGAATTAGTTGCAACAACAACAGTACCAGTTACGGTGACTTTTGTATCGTAGTTTAGAAAAGATGAGGCAGGAAGTAGTTTTTCACTTGGAATTGAATCAGCTGCTGACTTAGCCTTAACAGGCGACATATACTCAAGATTTTTAACATCCTCAAATACAACCGGATCAAGAACAACTTCTGAGTCAGAAGGATAAATATTCTTAATCTTGCCGCGAACCAATATATATTCCTGCTTATTCAATCGTGAAATAAATTCACGATCCTGTTGATCTCTTAAATAAACTTTTAACTTAGTCCCAACATCTTGTTTGACAGGATTTAATTGCCCCCTCATTGCACCCTCTGTGATAGCACGAACGACATCACCTAAAGACTGGACAGTACCTGTCATATAATTCTTTCCTGTTGGCGTAATGATTTCAACATAATCGCCCTGCCGAACCTTTACTTGCTCAATTTCTAACTTCCAAACAACAGTCCTGCCGAGCATACTATTAACGAATTGCTTTTGCTGCAATTCGGTTCCAGAACCCAATTGAACTAAAAATTCCTTTGGGGATAATCTAATAGGGTTTTCTTTGAACAAAGAGGCAATGATTTGCTCTCTCTTCTTTTCAAAAGACATACCAGTAACGAAACTGGGAACGCACTTAACAACAGGAAAAACAACAATTAAAGCAAGTAGAATCTGCAACACTCTCACAGCAATAGGTTGTGACGTAAATTTATCAATCATATTGACTTTCTTCTTAATATAAAAATTAATAATTATTTTTAATAATATAAACTAGAAAATGAATTAATTACTTTACAAATATTTTTAAGCGATGTTTTAAAAATTAAATCAGAAAAGTGATCTCACATGCCATTTGATAACTTATCAAAAGCACTCGTTGTTATTCCATTCGAATTAACTGACACTGTTAGAACAAATCAAGATTTATTTTTGAATGGATCCCTCAAAAAAGACTACAAGTAGTGTCAAAAGTCGTACCACTCCCAACTCTGACAGCCACGATGAGGTCGAATAAAGCAGTACTTACGTGGGTTCTAGAATTGGAACTTAAGTCCGACCACTTCCTCCCTAAGAAATAAACCCCTTAAAACGACTTCTAAGGGGTCCCATTACAGATACCAGCGTTACCCCTACTGCGCCACCCTCTGGAACGTCTTGTAGGGGTGAATACAACATCCCTATTGAACCCCAACAGCACTGTCAAAAGTCGTACCACCTTAGGAAATGAAAAAGGGTCACCGACTGGAGACCCTTATAAACACTGGTCGGGGCGAGAGGATTTGAACCTCCGACCACTTGCACCCCATTTTCTAAAACGCCTTTTTATCGAGATTTAACGAAGTCCACCAAAGTCCTTTAAACCCTTTATATACAAGGATCTAAGGGTATTTTATAATCCAACCAAAGCCAGCCAAAAACACCTCTAGCCAGCGCCGATTAGTGTCCAATTAGTGTCCAAATTGAGGGTTTTATGGCTAGTAAAGTTGCAGATTGCGTCAAGAAAATTGAAGCGCTAAAACCTCGTGATAAAAAGTATCTCACAAAGGTTGCCCCGAATTTATTCATCAAAGTTGCACCCTCTGGTCTTAAGACTTGGCTAGTGAGGTATTCAATTGATGAAAGACAAATTGATCATCATCTTCCTAAAGCATATGGTCAAGGTGATGCATTTCTCACCTTATCAGAAGCCAAGCTTGTAGCAGCTGAATTAATCGCATTAGCTCGCAGCGGCATCGCACCAAAGGATTACGCTGCCGAGCAACAAGCCTTGAAAAAGAGAGAGCTTGCTTTGAATGCGGCTCAAAACTTAACCGTTGAAGATCTATATAAGGCCTGGATTGATTATGGCGTTAGAAGACAAGATAACAATGCAGACATCAAGCGATCTTTTAATAAAGATGTGTTGCCGTTTGTGGGTAAGAAACCATTACGTGATCTAACTGAGTTTGATCTTAGGAAGATCGTAGGGGCCGTGGTTGCTAGGGGTTCTAATAGATCAGCAGTTCAACTAAAGAACTTATTAGTACAGATGCTTTCTTGGGCAGAAAAGCGCAAGCCTTGGCGCCCCCTATTGATTGACGGCAATCCTGCTCAATTAATTGAGATAGATAAGATCGTTGATAAAGATTACAAGCTAGACAACATCAGAAGAAGAGTTCTATCTGAAGATGAACTACGAGAACTAAAAGGAATTTTCCATAAGCTTGAATACGACTATCAAATCTCTCCCTTTAAGAAATACATTTCTCACCCCATTGAACGCAAGCTTCAATTAGCTGTTTGGATTTGCCTATCTACCTTGTGTCGTATCGGCGCCCTGCTTCATTCCAAATGGGAGCATATAGATTTTGAGAAGTCTATTTGGCACATCCCTGCCGAAAACGATAAGAGCTTAAAAGGCAAGGAGCAGGATCAAATCGTTAGCTTATCCTCATTTGCACTGAGACAGTTCATTGAACTAAGAGCAATTACTGTCGACAGTATTTGGTGCTATCCAAATAGCTTAGGTACAGGTCATCTATGCGTTAAAACACTCTCCAAACAAATTGGGGATAGACAAGAGATGTTTACAGAGCGCTCAAAGGTTCTAAATAAGAGAGCGCAAAGTAATTTGCTGGTTTTATCAAAAGGTAAAAAAGGTAATTGGGTGATGCATGACTTGAGAAGGACTGGCGCCACCATGATGCAAATGCTTGGAGTCAATCCAGATGTGATTGACCGCTGCCAGTCTCATATCGTTGCAGGGTCGAAAGTAAGAAGGCATTACCTTCAGTATGACTTCGCAAAAGAAAAGAAAGAAGCTTGGGATCTTTTAGGGGAAAGGCTGGATGTTGTTCTTAATAATGGCAATGTGGTTGACTTTAGAAAGGCACAACAACGTTGAGATCCGCCATAAAGACTTACTCAGAGATACTCCAGTTATAGGCCTCATCAATGATCTTTGAGGCCTCCTCTGATAAGAATCTTGGGGATGGGATGATGCCTACTCTACCCAGGTCTAGGCGATCAGAGTCCCAACAAGTTTGTATGGTGGCATTGGTGGATACTTCACCTCCTGAATGATGTCTGATGGCAAAACAGAGGTTATCTAGTTGCTGGCTATCCAAGTGAAAGTGTTTACCGTTATTGCCATAGGCATATTCGGCGCCCCTTTCACCATGAAGCGGGTCTTTGTAGTCGTCAAAACGGCAGCTGTCATGCAAAAAAGCGAATAGCTCAACTACTAATAAATCAGCTTCCCTGGCTTTACCGATTCTTTGACCATGGTGAAGCACTCTTGCCCAGTGATTAGCGCCATGAACACCATGCCAATCAATTTTGAATTGGTCACGGATGTTTTGGAGGAGTTGGGGGCGTTGGTAGAGCATGGGTTAAAAAATAATTTAGGTCATGTAAAAATACATAAACAAGAAATCTAATAAATTTTCTTTGCAATACTTTTAATAACCTCAGTAATAGGAAGATTCCACTTGTTTTCAGGTGGCTTCATTTTTCGGTATTGAATAAATTGATCCCAAGTAATCTCGTAAATTGACTGCAAGGTGTACTCTTTAGTAAAAATCACAAGAATCAAATATTCAAAATAAACCTTTCCATCGTCCTCTATAGGGATGCTTGGAAAAACTCCAGTTGCCTTTCCTGAGGTGGTTTTAATGGCATAACGCTCACCCTTTTGACTTGTGGCATCAATATTTTTAGTACTTTTTAAATTAAGTTGCAAGTTAGGTAACTTTGGATTTTTTTGATATGCCTCTGCTGCCATATATTCCCCAAGCTCTCCAATCAAGTTATTTGTTCTGACAATCCCCCTAAGCTTTAACTCCTTAAGAATAGATGGATAAAGTTGAATTAACTCTGAATCAGATAATGTCGATAAGATTTGAAGGATACTCATTTGACTTTTAATGTATTAAGCTTGAATTTATTAATAAACCATCATACAAGTCCAAAGCTCAAAAATAAACCTAAGCAATAGATTAAAATCCAAAAATGTTGAAAAAAATTAAATTTATAGATATCTTTAGTGGGTGCGGAGGACTATCTTATGGTCTTGAAATGGCAGGGCTTGAATGCCTAGCAGCTGTTGATTTCAATGCAATTGCGATTGAAACATTTAATTTAAATCACAAACATCCAGTAGGCATCAAACAAGACTTAACTCAATTTGAGCCAGCAGATCTTGCAAAGATAATTGGCACCTCTGAAATTGATCTAGTTGTGGGTGGGCCACCATGCCAGGGGTTTTCTACAGCTAGAACTCAAGGTGGCGCTAATTTTGGAAAAGAATATGTTGACGATCCTAGGCGCGACCTCTACAAGCGGTTCTTGAAACATGTTGAATTTTTTAAACCTAAGATTTTTGTAATGGAAAACGTTTTAGGAATTAAAAGTATGGGAAGTGGTATTTACTTCACAAAAATTCAAGAGGCGAGTAGAGCATTAGGTTACTCAGTTGCACCCGTACAAATCAATTGCTGGGAATTCGGAGTACCTCAAAAACGAATTCGCCAACTTTTTATTGGCACTCGCGTAGGTTTACCCCTGTTTATGCCAAGTCGTTACCTTAAAAAAACACATTCCTTAAATCCTATTGACGACTCATTAGAGCCAGTTGTAACTTTAGGTGAAGCTATTTGCGATCTACCTCCTCTGAAGGCTAACGATGGTTCAGCCGAGTCAAAATACGATTTAAAACTCAGAAAAAACCATCAAAAAAATTATGGGGATCGATACATCATTGATCTAATGCAAGCTACCGAAGCAAAAAAATTAACTTGGCATGTATCTAGGCCTCACTCCGAGAGAGACTTACGTGATTTCTTGCGTATTCGCGAAGGTGAAAATAGTAAGGGAGCTATTGCAAGGGGTGAAAAAATGGAGACCCCCTACTCAATGGAATCATTTGCTGATAAATATAAAAGACAAAGTAGAAATGAATTATGCTCAACCATAGTTGCTCACTTAAAAAAAGATGGCTTAATGTTTATTCATCCAACTCAAAATCGCTCTTTAACACCAAGAGAAGCCGCGCGTGTTCAATCTTTCCCTGACACATTTCAATTTGCTGGTCAAAGAGGAAATGTTTATGAGCAAGTTGGAAATGCCGTACCTCCTTTAGCAGGAAGAGCGATAGGGTTCGCAATAAAGGCTTATTTAAAAAATAATGCCTCCTCAGAATTAAGGCCTCAATATAAGGAATCTGAACGAAACAATGCAATTAAAAAACTAAAAGAATTAACGAATAATCTTTATCTAGGGGTTCTAGGAAAAATGAGTCCTAAAGAATTTCTTGAGGTATGGAATTTAGTCCATATAGTTCATCCAACACTTCACCCAGAAACAGCACTTGACAGATCTGGTGAGGTTTACATGCCACCATCCGGAGTTAGCGAAGTCTTAGCCCCATATTACAAAAGATCTGGTTGGCCAATTGCTTTAATTCCCATTGCTGAAGAGGCAAATATTCGCTACAAGAACAAAGAACTAACAGAGGAATGTTATTACTTTAACAACCTTATCTCAGCTTAGATGCTGAAGATTCACCACTCATCTTTTATCCACCAGAAAGACGCTTAAGCACTCTTAAAATACTACGTCTTTCACTTGGTGTTGCAAACTCATAAATTCTTGGAAAGACCTTTTCAACTGTTCCTGAAGCCAATTTCCAATCTGTATTTAACTTTGATAGAGAGTTTTTTACTAACTTATCAAAATAATCGTTATTGACATCATAAACTGAAGCTCCGGAAAAACCGGCCTCACCTTGCGTTCTATAAGAATCATTAGCTTTTTTGAGAGTAGGTCCAAGCTTTCGCATCGTCTCTTCTCTCATCTCTCTTGGGAAGTTAATCTTCATTTTTGAGATGTTGACCTTAAATAGATCATCAAACCCTGGCGGAATCTCTACCAATACACGGGCAAGCTTAGAGTGTTCATCTGAGGTACGCAGGCCACACCAGCCGCCACTTTGGAGTAGACGTCCCGCTCTATATATATAGAAGCCCTGCTGTTTATTCCACTTAGCTGGACCGCCAGCACGAAGATGGGCGGAAACTGATGAAAATTGACTTTGAGCAGGCAAAACAAATGGTCTAAATTTAACTGAGCCCTTCTTTCCATCCATTGAAATTGGGATCGTAAATGATTCCAGCTCCACTGTATTTTTTTCAGTGCGGCAAAAGGGATCCCATGATTCAACTAAATCGCCGTTGACAAAAATCATGACCTTTTTTGATTTTTGCTCGCCAGTCAAATAGCGATGAAATATTGCTCCAAGCGAAATCTTTAAATCTTGAGTTAGTCTCTTAAAATCATTTTCCGCTCTTCCACCAGCTGGATCCTGAAAATTCAATAAGCGATTTAATCTTTCCCAAGTTACGGCTGTTCCAGTTGTTGAATACAGATGCTCTACAACTGGGTTAAGGAGTTCATCAATCTCAATTGGTAAAATTTCCCATCGGTCTACTTTATTAATGTGGTCCATATCCCAAGAATAAGAATGGATTTGCACCTTCTTCTCTGAATTACGGGAGGAGACAGTTAATGAGTCGCATTGACTCAAGGAAGAAGTCTTTAAGCCGAGTCCAAATTTCCCCAAGTCATTCTGCTCGTAATCTCTCATTGAGCCAAATCTCATTGCCTCCCTGATTTCAGAGGGAGTCATACCAACCCCGTTATCAAGCACCGTTAAATATGAATCAAATCCATCAAATCGAAGATTTACTTGAATGACATTCGCGCCTGCTTGGATTGAGTTATCAACAATTTCCGCTACGGCATCAGCAAATTCATAACCTAAATCGCGCATTGAGGAAATCAAACGTTTTGCGCTTGGAGTTGAGTTTGATGGTGAATTCATATTAGTTAAATTAGATAGTTAAATTTTCTGAAGCAGCAATAGATATGATTAGACCTCTATACCAAGCCTCTCAAGAAGATTTTTAAGAGAATTTTTCTCTGATTTAGTAAAAGATAATCTTCCCGACTCAAGCTTTTCAAGTGCGCGAGTGTTATTCGTTGAAATTAGACGTTTTGCTTCAGCCATACCTTTAATCTCACGAGCACGAGGCACTAATTTTGCTAATGTAATCTCAAAATCAAGCTCATTATCACGTCGCGCATCTCTTCTACCGCTTACCTGCTCTTCCGCAAAAGTATCGAGCGGAATACCATACTCCAATATATTCGGCGTAGGCTCGGCAACCCTCCCTCTTACATGCAAGGTCCAACAAAACTCTTTCTTACAAAATTCTGCTGGATTCTTAACTATGCCAGGCGGAGAATTTAGAATCTTATGGACAGTATTTGCCTGATCTAACAACCAATCCAATAAACGTGGCGGGACCTCCTGCTCCTTCCATATGCTTAGAAGGTCAATTTGGTAACCCTTATCCCTAAATGCTTGGGCACATGCAGCAATCGTGTAAGTAAGCGCTTGAGCCTTTAAACCTTTATCGTTCTTGTACCATTCGGACTGCGCAATTGCCTTATCAAGCTGTCTGAAAATAATTCCTTTTGCTACGACGCATTTATACCAGACCTCGTTCAGATCGGCTTCGCTCATCTGCTTTAGGTGCCCAGTGATATACCTGCTAAAACAGTTTTGAGAGCCCATGGATACGATATAGGGCTTCCCATCGAAAGATAGCTCAAACTTTGCTAGATCTGTTTTCTCAATGAGTTGGTTTTTTGGAAATTCGGCCTCGAGCTTATTTCTTTGGGGTTGAGTTTTGTATGCGAATAGATTTCTGTATTGGCCTCTTGAACGCTCATAAAACCATTTGGTGGCATAAAGTGCTCCAGCCTTTTGTGGTACGTTAACTTCCTTGGATAGACGTTCAATCTTGATTTGGAATGCACTATTTGATTCTAAGTCTGCTTTGGAAACTTTGTTTTGAGTATTTGCATATTCTGAAATCTTAGGAACAATTTCTCCCAACTTAGCTTCATCAACAACTGATAACTTTACTTGTGCAAAAACCTCTGAGAGGTTGTACTTTAATCCATCCCTAGCATATAAAATCGACGCAGTAGTTTGACCACCATTAACAATCTGGAAATCTTTGATGTAGTCAATCATTAAAGATCCATCAGACGCAGTTGAGGTATTAACTGCCGATGCAGTTGCGGTTAGACCATTGTTGTAAGCAAAGAACATAGATGGCTCGTCTGAGATGGTCTTCAGAATACCCTTATTTACATCGGTTCTTGCCTGAAGATAGGTTCGAACGTTTTGCTCCAATAATCTATTTCCATAACTTGCAAATATGTCAGCAAGTATTGGACCAGGAATGGCAAAAAGATAACTTTTGTAACCGACTGCATTACTGGAAGCCTGAATACATGAAATTCCACCCGAGAAATCGTTTGCCAAATCAATTTCCACGGGATCAAATCCCGTGGAAGAAATTTTTTCATACCTTTCAATATCAAAAGTATTTGTATGGACCGTTAGCCTATCAATTTCAAACGATTCGAATACTTTTTTACGAATTTTAAGATGGGCATTAGTAAAGACTAAAACGCGTATTCGCGCAATTTGGTCAAGATAGGAACGAATTAGCATAGCTAACTTAAAGTCATAACTTGACTCTTCTAAATCTTCGAGTGTTTTACTTGACAGAGCCAACTTGAGGAACCGCGCTACTCCTGAAACAGCTTTTTCTATATCACCAGCATTGACTGTTGGAAGGGTGTCATCTTGAAAATATGCACAAACTCCAAGATACAGATCTCCCGACGCACCAGCTGTATCCTCAGGTATATCAAATGCGTAACCATCAACGCGATATCCGCTGCCACTCAGAATTGGTGAGTAAGTTAAATCTGGGCAGTCACCGTTTTCGGCTGCTAACTGGGAAAAAACCTTAAAAAATTCTTCAACCTTAGGAATGCCATCCGCTGTCGAACCTATAACTATATCTTCCGCTAAATTCAAGTACTCTTGTTCTAGGTTAGTCACTTAACGTCTCCACGAGTTTGCTCCAATCGATTTGAAAAGATGTAATTGCAGCGCCTGAAATTACATATTCTGCAGCATTAATACCAACTGGCACATTAGAAAGAGTTAACTTTGGGAAAGCCTCTGAAACCTCATAAATTAATCGCTCATCAAGATCAAACTTCTCTTTGCATACCTCTAGATCATCACTTAGACCAGCCAAAACGATCTTTCTCTCAAATTCAGCATATGCGAGCCGATTAGACTCAAAGCGCTTAAACAATCCTTGGGATAAATCTATGACTGAGAACCCTTTATCTGATGGGGTAATGCGATTCAAAATAAGCTTTAAATTATTTTCACTATCATCAAGTTGATCTAAAGAAGTGATTCTTATACTGGTAGCCTTTGTGGCAAGTTGAGTCTTAACCTCGATGCGAGTTTTATTAAATCCAATATCACGTTGGTCTCCGTTTGGACCTCTCCAACCTTGGACCACTAGCTCATCAGGTGCAATATTGGATTGGAGTATTGATTCAAGTGTATGTAGCTCACCCCATAAACCAATTACCTCATTACGGGTTAATCCAATCTTTCCCCTACGCTTGAATAGCTCCGACCAATCTCTAAGGCACTCAAGAGCAATCATGAATGAATCCTCTAGGTTTTTACAAACCTTGGATCTCTCAGCAATGTCAAAGCACATAACAGTGAAGTTCTTAAACAAATGCTCATCAGTTAATGTAATTCCAATCCTAGACCCATTAGATGTTTGAGCAAAAATTACTTCTAAATTCTCAAAAAACGGAAGCTCAGGAAAATTAAAAATAATGTCTTTTGCTTCAATGATTAACTCTCTATTTCCATTTAGGGCGTAATCAATAAAAAAATCTAATTGATGATCTGGATACACCCTCAGCCTACCAGCTGAATGACGCTTTGTTCCTAGGACATTCCATTGAGATTCAAAATCATTCATCTTCGATTACCTCATCAGTAATAGATTCTTCGCGTAAGGCTTGAATCATTGAAATTAAACGCTTAGAGGCTTGGTACTTTCGCTCTTTACACTTAATTTCCGTTCCCGGTAGCAAGATTCCCATTGATACAACTGGTTCAGTTGTGGAAAGCTTCATTGCAAAGCCTTCAGGTGGATCAAGTTGAATAAAGTGAATCAACAAGAGTGGACGAGTTCTTGCTACAGAATGAGCCCAAGTTCTAGATGGACTCACCTCATCCACTTCACTTGATTCAGCCTGTTTCATAAGCTCATTAACGCGTTGCTCATATTTTGCTTGATCTTCGCCCAAGCAAAAATCATCGACACCGAAGGCAACAGCATTTTTCTTATTAACCTTAATGACCGTATCAGATTCTCGTACAGTGCCACTTCTACTTCTGCAAAAAACTGGTTTTTCTAATTCTATCGGGAACTTAATTGCCCCCTTTTTGCCTGCCGATATATATGGAATACCTATATCCCAGTCACTTAATTCACTAGCCAACCTATCCTCAATATAAGAAGTTAACAGACTAGTTCCATCTGCAGAAATAACGTCAAACTCAGTCTGAGGAAAGTTAACATTTTTAATAAAATCAATAACGAGCCTTCCTGGAATTTTTTTCCATACCAGAGCCTTATTTTTTAAATCGTTTTCATAGCCAATTGAGAAGTCCTTATTAAGCCTGTCCATAAACTCGTCAACCAACTTCATATTCCGATTATTTACTGCTAGATCATCGCTTAATGAGTGAGCCTGAACGTGCCTAGTCGAAAAGTCTTCAGCGAGTGAAATTTGTGTTGCAGAACGCATTTTGTTGGCTGCCGTAATTGATATTCCTGTCTGACTTTGCCTAACCTTTAAGCCAAAGTCGAATGGGGTCTTACCGAGCAACGCCATTCTTTGAAAATCAACTCGTAACTCCTCAACAGATTCACTAATTGAAGCAAAGTCATCTATTAAATCTTGAGTTGCATGGATCCTACAAAGTTTTTCAAACCCAGGCCTGTAGCCAAACCATCTACCCATTTGTAAAAGAGTATCGGCTGCACCAATGTTTCTAAGTGCATATGAGATAGCCAATCCCTCAAGAGTCAAACCTCGCGCTAAAGCTAAGCCGCCAATTGCAATTAAATGCAGCCCTTCAGGCGGGGCTTTTTCATAATCAATTGATACGCCCTTCATGTTTACCAATTTTGTTTGAATTGAATTAATAGCATCCAATAACTTGGTCCTAATCAAATCCCAATTAATGTCCACACTCACATCGTGCTCATATTCAAGCTGCCAAACACGATAAAGTTCGTTCAATATTGTGGATTTCTTCCAATCAGTAAGCGCCCACGATCTAGAGGCATCAGAAGCAAGCTTTAGCAATTCATCTACATGCTCTTTAACTTGCTGCTGAACATAGTTAAATCTACTGACGTTTATTAGCATAGATGAGTGTGAAGTGCCATTACCATCTATAAGTCTTATTGCCCTAAAAAGAATGTATTCCATAACAGCTTCTTTTAGACTTGGGGGCAATCCTTCAAGCTCATGATTAGATTTATGTTTAAGATGCAACAAATCCTGATAGTCGTTTGGAATCGGTCTAACGCATGTGTCTCGCAAGTCCCCCTCTTCTGTAAATAGGCGATGCGAGCCAACATAATTATTAGGTGGATCAAGAGACTTTATAAAATCGGCAGGAAAAAGATCCTCATTTAGCATTTCATCTGCTGATTCTGGATCAATAAAAATATTTGCAAATGGTGTAGCGGTATACCCAACATATGTAGACTGCCTACATGTCTTCAAAATTTGTCGGATTTTTTTATTTATTTCAGTGGCTTGATTTGGGTTTGCGTTTGTATTAACGCTGGCATTATCGGCCTCATCATCAATAAGTAACATTGGACCATCCAACTCAGCTCCATTATTTAAACCCTTAAGCCAATCCGCAATCTTTTCAAGTACCTTAGGATTTTTTTTGGTAACGAAGAGTATTGGTTCGGCAAATGTTCCTTGATGAGCCCCAACAGCACCGGCAGTAGCCGTATTGAAGTCTGACAATTGCGTAGTTCCACAAAATGGATATCTAGGTACGTAATTCGGATTTTCATACCTCAGAATATTAGCAACTTCGTATATTTTTGTATGTGTTGAATCGCTAACAGATGACTTACCAACAAATGCCTTATCTAATCGAACTTGGGTTTGATATCTCAAAGAATTTGTTTGCCCTGCCAAGACAATAATAATTCTATAACCCACATCGGCAGCCTTTGATATCAAAGCAGAGTAGTTGGTAGTTTTCCCCATTTGAACGTGACCCATAACCAAGCCACGTCTTCTATTCCAAGAGTCTTTATCTCTTGGATTTCCGAGGAATTCCATGATTTCATCACTAACGTCATCTACAGAATTAACGACAGCTTTGGGTAGGATTGTTTTTTGAATCCAATAGGCTTTCAACCTATCCCAATAATGGAAATCAATATTTTTCTTTTCTTTTTCATACCACTTAACAAAATTCTTTTTTAGTATGTGGCCGTTTTCTTGAGAAGTTCCATAGATTGTTTCTAAATGCTTAACAAATCTCTCGATATCACTCTCAGATAAACTAAAAATAACACCATGCTGCCTGACTGCATTGTCTAGATATCCAATTGGTACAACTCTTTGACCATTTAAATCAGCATCTATAAGCTCACGAATGTAATTCAGCTTTGCTCTAAATTCAGCCTCATTCATACCAAACCCCATTTTTCTTTTATGTTATTTTTTATGTAGCTTTCGGAATACTTCCATTGACTGCTAAAGGGCTCCATCTGAATCGCAAATTCCAGAAATTCTTTCAATGTTGGCTGCCTTCCAGTTTGTCGAAGACATGCCATAAAGCAAGCGTCGATCAAGGCTTCGAATATTTCTGGGTCAGTAATAGCTTGAACCTGTTCTAGCTGATTAATTTCTCGGTCTTTAATCATTGATTCTGTTGGAACATAAGACTCAATAAGCTTAAGGGCTTCTCTTGTAATCTCGGAATCTTGGGACTCAGCTATTAACTCCCAAACAAATGGATGATCACGATTAATCTGGTATCGAATTCTGCCGTTATATACAACTCTTTTCCATACTGGCTCTTTTTTATCAATAGTAAGATCCACGCCTTTTTTCCTATTAGCACTAGCGGATCTCTTACCAAACTTTCTAAGTAATTCTTTGAGTCCAGTTCTTAAAACAACTGGAAGTTGGGCATCTGATTTATCAAGTGTAATTTTCCAATCCTTATCCAAGGTATTTGGCAAATCAACTCTAACCCTCATTAATTGGGAAAGCTCCCCATGTGGCATTAGTCGAAACCAGGTTCCATAAATAATGAGTCTTTTATTCCTGTAAACATAGAAACCCTGATTTCTAACAAGCCCTTCATCTCCACCTAGCATCTCTCTTTCATCAACAGTTAACTTTGAAAAATGCGGAATAATAAAAGGCTGCACAGCTATTTCCTCTTTACCCCTCAACTTAATTATGTCTTCATCTACGGTTTGAGTTGCAGGATGTTGAGTCATAAACGGATCTACGGGCTTCAAAACATAGCCTTGCATCTCAATTACAAATTTACCGCCCACTTCTCCTGATAAATAGCGATGAAATATTAATGAAAGTTGCTTGCTTGCATGTGAAATTTTTTCATTAAGCTGTTCATCTAAGCTTGATGAAATATCCTGATCTAGCAAACGATCGCATCTATTCCAAATTACCTCAGTACCAAAATTTGAGATTGGTGAAGACTCTAATAATTTAAAGGCCTCTTCTCCAACCAATAACTCCATTGACCAATTTTCTAGATTATCAATATCCCAAATAGCAGCGGTACATTCAGAGCCCCTCCAAGAGACAACTGATAACACTCTAGCCTGGGACAATGACGCTGACTTAAGCCCCCAACCAAATCTTCCTAAATCATTCAATTCACGAGGATCTTCTGGGTTCGCACTTGCAGGCCGCATTGCTGCAACCAGCTCATTTCTAGTCATTCCAATTCCGTCGTCCCTGATACGAACCACAACATCTTTTTCCACTGGCTGGAAAATAATTGAAACCTTTTTTGCTTCTGCCCTAATACTGTTATCAATAAGGTCCGCAAGTGCTGCCGCAAGATCATAATTGCCAAAACTACGAGCAGTTGCCATCAATGAAGATGCGTCGGGTGGATTAGAAATTCGCATTTGGCATTTTTAATTAATTAATGGCATGAGTCACAAATGTTGTTTTTATAGTATTTGTAAATGATAGTACTATAAATGTTCAAAGCGTCCTTAAGCCAATGACTTTAATAATTAATGTATGTTTACACATTGAATTAATGCCCTTTTAATCGCTTAGTTCTATGCCCAACAGTGATAATCACGCCATCACTCATGACTGCATAACAATCAAAATGTGACTCAAGTGCTACGTATTTAGATTTAGGTAGCGCATCTCTTAGCTTTT
>JACCDV011026423.1_pt1 | contig 15025 bp, 17 predicted proteins | sample 7446131 | NCBI WGS metagenome assembly JACCDV01 (sample SAMN15323448, study PRJNA562643) | freshwater metagenome | isolation source: river surface water | place: USA:Blue River Watershed | collected 2017-08-17 | reverse complement strand
ACTTAAACTATCACCCGGCATAACAATGCTTGTCATCGCATTAATAGCCTCTAATTCGCTTTGTGTTGCGGCCTTTAATTTATGTAACATCTCATGTCTTTCGCTTCGGGCATCGACAACTTGTTTGATTTTTTTAATTGCGTCATCGATAAATGCCATTTGTTCAAGACGGTATTTTTCAAATTCCTCTTGTGATTTCTTGAGCGCTTCAATACTTTCTGATAATTTTAAATCACATTCATTGAGTTTCATTAGAGCCATAATTGTATTCAGTTCGCGTTCATTTAGTGCGTATGGCGATGAATGGACGAGACCTAAGCGAAATCCTTCGATTTTATCTTTCGTATAACAGTAAATGGGAATTTTAGGATATTGTATATGTTCGGAATAAAGTTTGTAAATGTCATACTCATCCAAAGGAAACTGCATGTTATGACCATCCCATCCATCAGCTTCATAACGCTCAATTCGGTGAATGACGCCATTACTGGTTGTAATAGTTAGAACTTCACCATCGTAATCACAGTATACGATTGGTATAGAATATTTATCACATTCTTTAATCGCATCGATGAATGCTCTAATTTCTCCCACATGAATCATTTCATTCATCATCGTTTCTGAAAATCCATATGGGTATGATTTAGCTAGAATTCGCAGAAACTCATTACCATTATGGAGCCAAGTCGTGTCCAGTAACTCACAATCCTCCATTTTAAATATTTCATCTAACTTCCGCCAATTGATTGGTTCCGGATATTCAATTTGAAATTGTGGCACTAAGCTAACAATTTTTGCAATTGTCTCCGCATCATTTTTAGTTTGACGCTCAACGGTTTCGGTTGTTTCAGCCATATTTGATTTGTCGCGATTTTCAGCAATCACTCCTTCCATTGATATAGCAATAAACAAAATTCAATTTTACAAATAGCCAAAACTTTATCGCGCAAATCATTTATCATTTTATTTGGATAGATATGATTTGACGATATTTGTTACCATTTTAAATCAATAACTTCTTGAGTCATCATGTTGTACATTAGATAGATAAAATTGAATTAGTGCAATAAGCTAACATCAGAAAGTCAAATGGATGCCCAAATTGAATCAATTACTAAATCATTATCATCTATGATGATGGATGAGTCGAAAATAATTCGGATACAGAGTTGGTTTAGAGGATGTATTTTTAGACTAAAACATCTACCATTAATTATGTATAAAATTCAGTCATACCTAAAATCACAAGTATTTCAATTTTCGACGCATAGTGACGATGGTAGGATAAATAGTTGTCTTGATGAAGATGCTGTCATTAAACTTCTTATCGACAAATTCGGTGATAAAATAATAAAACCGAATAAGAGAATGTGGTACGATATTTTAGTATATGATTATTTGTATGGATGGATTCCAGTTAATATAAAGACGACCACGACTATGACAAGTGATAATACCGGTAATCTAGCTATGTGTGTATATGCTTATACAGACGCTATATTAGATATACATAGAAATAAAACTTATGAAAATGGAAAAATGAGTGCGATATTATTCGAAAAACTTAAAAACAAAAAATATAACACCCGTAACAAAAAGGACTATTATTTTATAGTATTAAATAAAATAAATAAGGAAGATATAATAGTAAATAGCGTGAAAGGGTTAAATATATTGACCCCCAATATAAATAATTTACCATTTCAAATCTGTTGGAACAAGAATAGGATATTTCAATATGGGAACATCAATAAAAAAGTAAAACTATTTGTTGATTGCTTACAAAAACCCAAACCGAGTTGGAGAGAGGTATTCATGTCTAATATAAGAAGTTTGGATTATCACACTGACAATATAGAATCACATGATGGAATGAACGATGCACCTGAAATATAATTTAGTCAAACAACTATTTGTTTTTCGTCCTGATGAATCACAGATATTCATCCGGAATATAAGAATTACATATCTGTCTATGGCCTATTTTAAATCTGCCAGACGACATAAAATTACCCTTAAATGTATCACTGTTCAAATATGCAAGTATGCTATGTAGATCACAATCTTTTTTTGGAATCAAAATTATCAATCCACCACCAAAATACCTAACATTTCCCAGAAATGCAACAACTGATTTCCTTGTTAAATTATAAACATAAATACATTCCTTGCCTATATTAGTATTTATCGTATTAATATTTCGCGGCGCCCCCCATTCAAACCAATTTTTTTCATTAAACTTTCTTATTTTTCGCCCAATTAGTTCGGTTTTGTGTTCCAATAGATATTCATTAATCGCATTATCATCACATGGATATTTTTCAATATAAATGTATTTATCAAATTTATTCTCCCCATTCAATACATCAATATTCCCAAGTTCTTTGTTTTTATACACATCTTCCTTACCACTAACTAGACCGACATAAACATCAAAATAATCGCTAAACATTGCGTTATCTGTGTTTTCTTCTTTTCTGAACGTAATCATACCATTGCTATTTGTGATATAGAGCGGCTCATCATTATATAATACTATTTTATCGATTGTTGCATCTTTACAATATCTGAAAACGATTACATCAATAGATGCATTCTCAAACATTTTTTCGTCATGGTTATGAAATATGTGTGTGAATGTTCCATTGTCCATCATCTCGTTCAACAATTTTGATGCACTCGTTAATTTGAGAAAATCAGATGGAACAATAAATATTAATTCACCACCATTATCAAGTAGATTATAACATTTTTCGGTAAATTCTATATATAAGTTTCCTCTCTTAGTTTTAACATATGGCGGATTTCCAACTATTGTTTTGTATTTTTTCGCTATTGTTTGTTTCATGAAATCTCCATACATGACACAATCTTTTTGTATACCATCTAATAATTTAATTTTTGTGTCAATCTCAAACATGTCAAATGTTGTATTTGGTAATTTATCCAGAATAAAGGAGACTAAGTCGCCTCTTCCAATCGATGGTTCTAGAATACTTTCTGGATCGTTTAAAATAAATTCGAATATCTTTTCCTTGAGTATAATGTTCGTCGTAAAATATTGCCCTAGATCGTGTTTTGATGACATGGTTGCAATAGCGTAACACCCAATGTCCCTATTATGTAAATCAATTTTTTATCAATCGTTATAATGGATTTTACTTTGTATTTAAAAAAAAATTGAATTAATTAATCCAACTGACCCAATTGACCATGGAAGCCGAACGAGTTCCGAACGTCAACGCTCACAGCGATGTCCGTGTGGATGATGTTGAAACTCAACCAGCTGTTGGAACAACCACTGAAGCCGATATTCCTAATGTGCCGCCGCATACACGCATTCATTTGATTTTGATTGAAAACATGCTAAATCGGCTTTATGATGTAGCATGTTATTTGTATCTGTGTGTTTATGCGGCATGTGTGATCATTGCGTCAATGATAGTTTTAACATACACGTTAATTCGTTCGATTTTATTTCTAATTGTTGAACCATGTTCGACGTTGTTCATTGCTTTCTGCACTGATGATGAGCCATCATTGCGAGTACTTAGAACGAATAGACCTCGTTCAGGGGCCGGCATTGTGACGATGTTTCGTGTTCCGAATATTCCAACGTCTGCCTCAGGCGCTCTATTTACAAATACTGCAACTACGGCGAATGTAGAGAATACTGCAAATACTGCAAATACTGCAAATGTGAAGAATACTGCAAATGTGGAGGATACTGCAAATGTGGAGAATACTGCAAATGCAGTGAGTGATACGAGCAGTGATACAGAATTTGAATCTACTGGAGATCGCCAAACACACCAATCACATAAGGGTGGTTATGTTCGGGTTGAATGATACCGAACACACTGAGATAACGACTTCCATTTTTTTACAATTTAATTTTATTTTATAAAATAATTAAACTCATTAAAAAAATTGATAATTATTTTACCTATTGTACAATCACACAACCGTACACAACCACACACAGCCGCCACGTGATCATGAAGTCCGCATTTGGTTTTAGTGTGCTTGCTGCGTTCATCACACAGATTGTGTTTGTCGCGTTTTGCGTCACCCCGTGTGCTAGCCATGTGCTGGTAAAAATTCCTGTCCGAGTGCGGCCGACCCATGTTGAACTTCAAAATTCAACGTCCGCCGTCTACGCGCGTCCATTCCTGCAAAGCATTTTCGAAGCCACACGATTCGGAAAACTCGTCCCAACTGGCTGCGAAGAGATTGGCGACGGAGACATCATTTGCCGCGCGCCCTACGAAGTGTTTGCGTATGCGGACATTCTGATCCCCGACACATACCACACGGTGGAATACATCAAACGTGTCAGTTCGATTTTCCCAGCGGATCTCGTGGTGTCTAACAACGCGATTCGATTCGCAAAGTTTGGCAATCAATTGCCGCCGGTCTACGTGACCACATCGCGAAACGGTTACATCGGCGTTCTTCAGCGGATCTACTACAACGAAGCCATCGAATACTACCCAGAGAGCACTGTGATTCAGGTCGACGACGAATCGACTCAGCCGTGCAGCGACTGCGATGGAGCCAAGAACGCGCACCTGTGTCAGCAGTATGTTTCGATTGACCTTTTCAAGCCTCACAGCGGCCATGAGTTTGTGTTGGCGATCACGATGACGATCATTTTCGGCATGGCAGTTTGCATGGCTTGTTGCTGCGCATACACCAGCCGGCGCCGTTGAGCATGCGCCGGCCGTAGAGCACTGTTTCTTTTTTTCGAATCAAAAATTGAATTTGTTTTCGTGATTGACCAGCACAACACACATCAGAATGATGCGTCGAAAAGTTGCGATCCTGTTTGTATGTGTGATGTTCGCAATGTGTTCAGCCAACAGTATGCTTAGCGGTGTTAATGTTCGCTTATATACCACAAATGTAGAATTTCGTAAAAGTAGTGTTTTCACAACGGCGCCTCCATTTCTGCAGATTATTACTAATACAGTCAAAATAGAAAATAACAGTGATTGTGTCAACGATGACACTGTGATATGTCAAACACCAACATATATGGAAGCATCTGTTGATATCCTAATCTTGAATGTTGATAAATCAATTGGCAAAATTAAACACATTAGCTCGATCAATCCAATTGAACTTATTACAACAAAAGATGAGGTCAAATTTGTCAATACTGCGATCATTCCATTTATTTACGTCTCAACATCCGAAGGTAATTATGTAGGGCTATTGAAGAACTTGTATTACAATGAACCAATCCGATTCTGTCCAAAATCTACATTTACTACACACTGCGCCGACATTGGCTGTAACCTAGATACTCCGATTTTTGGTTGCAAACAGTATGTTATGCTTGAGGCTCATATGGCTATTGATGAAGATGATGATGACGACAACGATCATCATGCTAGTAATGTGATAAACATACTTGCTAGTATCGTCCTCTGTGCTATTCTGTATGAGGCATATTATTTATATGAAAATGTCGTATTAACAGTTACCTGTAGATGGCGATCGACGGTTGTTTACGGTGACCGATTCTCATGAGTTCAGCTGCAATCGCGATTTTCGTCCTAATTTGTTTTTTATGGCACATAAAAAATTTGATTTTATAAAGTTGAATAGACTAACAAAAAGATGTTGCGAGTCCCGTTGATCTGGGCATGTTTGCTTGGGGTAGTTTTGTGCCGTAGTAACACTCTCCTAACGAAGATACAGATCGCATTGCACGTATCTCATATTAAGATGTTGAATCTATTCGAATATGAAAATAGCTCAGCAGATGTGATATTGGCCCAACCATATTTAAAAGTCGTTTTTGATAGAATAGATGGATTAAACATTCCGCCGCAGTGTGTACATCATAACAAATATAAGACTGTCTGTGACACATTTAAGAGAACAATGACGGGTGCTACAACACCAATAAGAGCATACGCAGATATTCTGCTTATTGATGCGGAATTGTCTAGTTTTCCATCTGCTATTCATGCCGTCTTCCCCATTAAATATGCAGTTTCATATGGTCAATTAGTGGCAGCACTGCCATCTGACACTTATCCAAGTGTAACAGTTTCTGTTGAGCATAAGAATTTTACGGGAAATCACAAGACTAATTATCTGGGTATTATACAACGATTATACTATGATCGCGGAATCGATCATCAATCATTGTATGCTGTTATTAAACCAGAATGTCGGTATGGATTTTGTGGTTCATCGTCAGCATATTATTGCGAACAACATGTTATCGCAGAATTATATGAAGATTTAGGAACATCGAAAAATAAACCTACATCATACGGGTTTAATTTCATGAGCGATTCAATTGTTGTTATTTGTGTGTCGGCATTATTTGTTGCAATCATATTAAATAATTTGGGCAGCCGATAGTCTGGGCGGCTGATGAATGACATATAAAATTGATTTTTTTCTCATCAGATGCACATCCATGACGCACATGACGCACATCATGATCCGCATCATCTGGACATTTCTCTTCTGCGCGCTGAACTGCAACCACGTCTGTTTTGGAAGCAACATTTACCGCAACGTTCCTGTGACCATCATCTCGTCGCACGTCGTTCCCATGGAAGAAACCACCTCCATCTACGCCCAACCGTTTCTGCAAATGCTGTTTGACAGCACCGACTTCGGAAAGGGCGTTCCCGATGGATGCCAACCACTTGCGGATCACCAGATGATTTGCAAAGCACCGATTCGCATGCATGCGCGCGTCGATCTTGTTTTCAGCGGCTCCAAGATTGGGAACAAGCACTTCGAGACCATGTTCGGCTTGTTCGATGTTGACTTCGCGATCATTGGCGACGAACTTCGCTATGTATTGCCGGACAGACGCAACCCTCAAGTGTTTTTGACCGCCAAACACGAGATTCGCACCGGCTACATTTCGCGCATTTACTACGACGGCCATGCTCATGTTCGTGACCGTGAGTTCTTTTACTCGCCAAAAAAAACATTTGTCCAGACGATGTGCGCAGAATACGTGTGCGATAGTCCGGTGATTGTGTACACTGGCAAGCAGTACGTGACCATTGAGCATCATGAAAAGCGCAAGACCGCCACGTTGTTGGTGTCAATTGTTTGCGTGACCGTCAATCTGGGTCTGATGTTGACTGTGATCAAATGTTTGCTTCGTTAAGTTTGCTTCATTGAGATCATTTTTTTGTAAAAGCCGTCAATATATGAATCGAAATCATCTATTTCTATTGATCTATAACTACATTCACGAAAACTATCAACCGCGGATCTATAATCATGTATTATCGTCGGGTATATGATACCTTTATAGGTTCGAATATATATTACGGTAAAATCTAACAATAGCACTTCAAACATTATTTCGGCCGCAGACGTGTTTAAAATATCAGAACACCTATATTCTATGACCATTTCTCCGTCGCGTCTGCAGTAATACTGGCCCACGCATTGATATATGTACCAAAGAACTTCGTTTAAATCCGAGAATATGAACAACGAATTATCGAACGTGACATGATATTCGTCGAATCGCTTTCGATCAACAATGGTGTCACACATGCTCAATATAATATAAAAAAAATCAATATTTTTATAAATTATGATGCATCATACCTCACAAAGTGAAACATCATGGCGCTCACCGGCACATGATGGGAACATCATACTTTGTAAAAACTTTTTTGATACATTTTTTTTGTTGATGTGTCAAAATCATCGCGACAAATCGCATAAAGGTGCCTTTTGCGATATTGCAATTCGTCTCAATATCTTGTTTAGTCACATTCAAAGATAGTTGTTTGCAAAGGATATAAATAGAGCCCGCGCAACGGGTCGTCATAATCGACGTATTGTCCTTTGTGTTGATTTTTTCCAATCTGGAATTATGAATCAAGTCTGCAACAAATCCCTTGTAACGCGCATTATTTTCGATATTTAATTTCTCGAAATACATTTCAATGTAATCTTCGCAACTATCATCAATGTGTTCAATAACTGTTTGGTCTTTCAATTTATCGATTGTTTTCTCACCGGCCGACATCTGATTGTCTTGGATGCCTGTGATTTGCACAATTGTCTTATGCTTGCGAGGAGCATGCATTTCGGCGCATTTACAATAGATGATGTATGACAAAACAGCATCCAAACCACCGGCTCGTTTAACGAGTTTGTTTTCTTCTTGAAGTTCACAATATGCATGTGTTGTCTCGTCGACGACTGAAATTGGGATACTATCAACATCATCAGGCGTTTGATTCACCCATTTCAGAATTTTATTCCGGATACGCGCCTGTTTTAATGTGTTGTAGTCAGAAACGCGCTTAATTAAACTATTTTGTATCCGCGCGGATGGAGTACATCCAACAACTTTAAAGTGAATATGCGAATTCGCGCCGCAATTATAACTGTGCGCAATATCGTATGTGAATGTGACAGTTTCGGACTCCGAATTAACTTTGAGTCCGCATGATGGACAAATTTTGTGTTGTGTATCTTCGCGTTGTAACTCCACACAGCACATCGGACATTTGCTATCATCAGTTTGCGAATCGTGGATCGGCACGTCTTCCACTTGTGGTAGTTCGAAACATGATGGCAATGAAACGAATGTCATCGTATATGATCGTCGATTATATGTTTAAATGATAATTCAATTTTAATTGGACATAAAAAAACCTCATCAATTACATTATTTTGCCACTCTCAAAAGAGCGCCAATATGCTTTTCTGGAGCAGTTGTTTAGGGAGCTGCCGTATGGCAAAGACTGGTTTACTTCCACTATTTGATAAATAGGAAACATTTTAATATCATCATCGAAAAATTCAAAGTAGGTATGCATGTGCATTTGCGAATGCATATTTTGTTCCATGCATTTTTTCGTAAGAGTCATTTTGAATATGTATGAGGATGGATTGATGTATCTCCTCAACAATCTCAAACATACATCCTTTATTTTGCAATGTGGTTTATACCATGGTATGAATGTAACGGCATCCATGGTACTTGCATCATAAGATGTTACAGCTGTTAATAGTTCGCGCAATAATAAGTATTCTAGATTGTTAACTCGATGACCATATGAAGTAATAGCTTTGGTAACAATACGACGAGTATCATTGTTTTCGAGTAACCCAAGTTCTATGTAAACTATTCCGAATTGACCTTTGTGTCTCGCAACATATGACAACAGTCCCTTGAGTAATTCTCGTTCTAATTGCAAGTCCATCTGGACGAGCTGTGTTTCGGCCATCTTGTGAAGTGCTGTGTGGTGTAGGATCGTGAAAAAAAAAATCATTTTTTTACCACGCGGCACCATGAAATGGTGCATGAATCACAATATGACATCTCTTCAGAGAGTAAGATCTCGACCAGTCGTGATGAAGTCGACGATTTCATCTGTCGTGATGTTGTCCGCAGTGAGGTCGGCTCTGGCGTTACTGGTCTTGGTGATGATGGCGCACAACTCGTGTAAAAACCTCCAGCAGTATTTTTTGAACATCCAGATGATTTCTTCGTCAGAAACCCACACATTGATGAGGCGTGGATCGCAACCTCTCAAGCGACGATGAGCACGCACTCCATCGCAGAATCGCTTTTTGTAAGCACCGTCCAACCTGCGGAACTCCCGCACAGAAATATCTGTCATGAAAAGATGTTTTTTGTGAGTTCCTGTTCTGAGACGTTGAACAACCAACTCAAAGATAACCGCAAACAAATACCGCCGAAACAATTCCTCATGTTCCATCTCGGTGATTTCCCTCTCGACGGTGTCTGTCTTGGTGTCCGTCTCGGTGGTGTCTGTCTCGGCGGTGTCCATCTTGGTGGTGTCCAGACTAGACTTTGCTAAAAAAAAATCAATATTTTTTGTGCATATCATGCGGTTATCACGCGAACATCATGCAGTCATCCTATTATCTCACCGCTCTCAAAGGATCGCCAATATGTTTTTGTGGAATGGTCGTTTGTGAAATAACCGGTAAATAAAGTCTGGTTTGATTCCACTATCTGATAAATAGGCAACATTTTAATATCATCATCGAAAAATTCAAAGTATGTATACATAACTATTAGATCATTATCTCCCACCATTTTTACTTGGTCTGTCTTATTTACTATAAGAAACATGCTAAATATGTATGAATTTTGATTAATGTATCTATGTATTTCACTGGGTGCTTCATGTTTCCCGTGTCCTTCATGGTGTGTTTGACTCTGTGGCTTATATGTAACAGCAACCATGGAGTTTCCATAGCATGATGAAACAATCACAAGTAGATTGTGAAGTAATCGGCATTCGAAATTGCTGATTTTATGACCATATGACGAAATAGCTTTAGTAACGGTATGGCAAATATCGTTGTGATCGAGTAATCCAAGTTCTACCCATGCGACATGATTTATGCCTTTTTTTTCAAAAATACGCGGTAATTTGCGTTTAAAATCTTCATACTGCGATTGCATATCCTCCATTAGCGCAAAATGCTTGTGCGACTCTGTGTTGTGCGACTTTGCGTTGTGAGTAGGATTACGAAAAAAAAAATCATTTTTTTCGCAAACCAATGTCATCTCGCAGTGCATGGGGTGCGCCATCAACATGTCTGGAAGATCTCCTCCAGGGTCAGACGTCTGTGGGATTCGACGTAATCGATGATCTCCCAGATCGTGATGTTATCCTTGGTGACTTTGACAGTGAGGGGATGGAACTTGTTGATGTTGGCGCACACCACATCGATAAACATCGGGCTGTGCATTTGGAGCAACCAAGCGATATCGTGGTTGGTGATCTTCACCTGGGTGACATATGACTTGCATTCTGTCATCTGACGGTAAACCCATACCCCCTCGTAAAACCACTTTTTGGTGCGAGTATCCAACGCGTAGAACTCCCTCAAAGTAATCCCCATCTTGAGGAGATCCTTTTTGGCGATCGATGTCCTGAGACGTGCAGCATATACATCAACGAAGACCGGAAGCAAATAAACCAGAAACCAGGTTTCGAGATCCATCTTGGTGGTGTTCATCTTGGAGTCTAGACCAGAGAGTGTTCAGACTAGACTTCGATAAAAAAAAATCAATATTTTTTTATGCGTATTTTTGTGCATATTTTTATGCGTATCATGCGGTTAGATCATTCATCAGTATTCGAAAATACATCTATCATGGAATTAGATTCATCGGATGTATCGTCGATATCGAGTTCATTAAACAGTTCGATTAGTTTATCGCAAAAAACACTCATTTTATCATCATCAGATAAATCGCATATCACATCTTCACATATTAAATCCGTATATATTACATTATTCGGCATTCGAACACTATATATTTCGTTCATACCCGTGTTTATTTTTATGCTCCGATTATCAACCATACTACAAACTAAATCCGCGAATGGTATTCTACATCTATCATATTCGACCGCAATGAATCGATTTATTTTACTAAAAATAGACACACATGCTTGATATAATGATTGATCCACCAGAACATAGAGTTCTCCAATACCATTTTTATCTAGCCGTTGATTAAACATATTCGTAATCATATCCTTGCCATTTAAAATTACATATACCAATCCTAATGATATTGCATCACATTCTACGCCATTAATACGGCAAATATCAATTGGTTGATTCATGTTTTGATACGTCAATATAATTCAGTATTTATATTGAATTAATCCGATTCATATTCGGATTCTTCCACGGATCCACTTGCTTCGCTGGAATCATCCGAGTCATCAGTTTCTTCTGATTCATCCAAATCATCCAAATCCTCCGAATCCTCCGATGAATCATTCCGACTTTCAACCTTTTTATAAATATCCATATACGACTTATAATTTCTCTCATCATTAACATCTTCGACATTATAATTATCGCCGAGTCTTTTACTTAGGTCGCGGTGTCGCCGCGCGTGATGTTGTTTAATTTCTACGCGTTTTGGTTCTTCGCAATTTTTATGTTGTGTGGCAACATTGTCCACATTTCGGCAATATTTTATCCAAAGTAATCTTTGCTCCTCAAAATCCGGAGAAGATTCATCCCCAGAGGACATTACAATAAACACATATTTGATACCAGATTCATTGATGCATTTTTTAATGAGACCCAAAAACGCATCTTGCGGGTGTTTATTCGAAAATCTGAGTTGATTAAATACAACAACATTATAGTTGCACTTATATGCAATATGCAAAGCTTTCTGTATTGTTTTTAGTGTTACATCATAATGCATATCCATTTCATAGAGTTCTTTATTATCCTGTATAATAGTCGATGGACGATTAGGCAACGTAATTGATAATATATCGAGATTAAATGTTTCGTCAAGTGTTCTATAGTCCGCATCTTTGAAGACTGTGACGTCCTTCGTATAAATTAATGTGCCAGGTTTTAGCGGGTAATTTTCATTTTCGACACGCTTAAGTGCTTTTCGGTAATTAGAACGTCTGCATATTTCGGCCTCGATTGTATTATTGCCCGTATCAACGCCACCGCCTTTGTTTGTATAACACGAATGGTTAATAAGCAATGTTGTTCGAGATTTCGCGATTAGTTGTTTGCATAAATTTAGGGCGTCCATGTCGGTAACATGACATTTAGCATTATCTGTTTTTTCGGCACTTTTATGTTTATGTGAATCAGATTTATGAATGGATATCTTGCCGTTGTAATGTGGGGCTCGTTTAACGGTGTCTTCCCAACATTTTCTGCGAACCTCAATATCTAATAATACATTTTCGGCCATCCGCGTATTTACATAGCCTCCGAACCCGTCCATGTTTTATAAAAAAATGCTAAATTCTTCTTTAATATAAATTATCTTGAATCAATATTTTATCATCAGATCATTCTTGGAACAAATCATATTAAATCATTTTTGAAACCAATCATATTAAATCCGTCTTAGAGACAATTATGCCAATATTTTTGCGACACGATCGTAACTAAATCCTTTTGACACCAACCAATTTGTTAATTCTGTTTTATTTGGATCGCTAGTTTCGATTTTTGGGACAACGATTGCGCGATTAAAAACATTAATTGTTGCAATTTGCTTTTCTGTTAATTCAATATCTTTAAATTTTTTAATAACTGTTTTAATTCCGACTCTGGGTGTTTTGTCACAAAAATCGCATCCTAACATTACGGAAATTTTAAGAAGATCATCATGTGTCAATTTATTCGTCAATTTAAGATCATCAATATTATACAAAACCATGATGGTTTTTTTCGACACAATTTCATATCGAATCACATAATCAGCCCCATACAGAAACGCATCGGCATCATTAGTCAAAACATAATTGACTTTATTTAATTTAAATAATTCGGAACATACATGTTCCGCGTCAAAACCATCGGGCGCAACTACCCATGGAATACCCATCAGCGATAATAATTGCTTAGTATCTTTAATTATATTGTTGAAGTCCAATTTAGGACGGTCTGAATTGGCACGCCTCATCAGTTCATCTTTTTTCTCAGGTACCGCTATGGGTGAATCAAAGACATAAATTTGATTAATATTGTGTTTTTGGAATTTCGTGATCATTAATAGTAAGTAATTGATATGGACGGTTGAATTACCGTCTGCATCAGTTAAACTATGTGTATTTGGCATCCCCAATAATGATCTATACAATAGTGGCATACAATCGACTGCGATTGTCGAGTCTTCGATGTCATTTAAAGAAATTTTATGGCCCTTAAACAACTTGAAGAATTGTTTGATCCCCATCGCTATGATTGGTAAAACATAAATTCAATTTATAAAACATGTGGGATGGATCCATATTGAAGATAAAAATCATTTGTTATAAAAAATGGAAGAGGACCATTATACATCAAGCGATTATGATACAGATGATGAGGAAAAACAACGACGTGAGATGGATACACAAAATGAAATGATTGATGAATCGCGAAATGTAATGGCTAGTTTTGTTAGGCAACCTATTATTGAACTTCTCAAAAAAACAAATCGAATTCAAATGGAAAATGACAACATAAATAATGTAGATGACCAACAAGCTGAACAACGAGCTGAACAACGAGCTGAACAACGAGCTGAACAACGAGCTGAACAACATGTAAATCACATTAATATCGAAATGCCTGACTGTGATAAGGTATATAACATTTATTTAGATGTTGTGGATTGTGACTATGTTTCAAAAATTAGAAATGCGAATATCGCAATTGTTCATAATACTGTTAGAAAACTCATCGATTCAGTTTATTTGTATGCCAGTGAGATTGAGAAAGAATTTAATATTCCGATAAAAATCAATCTGCACAAAGACACCATTTATTTGCATTATAATGATCAATATAGGATCGGTATTATATGTAACGAATATTCTTTTGAAGAATTTACTAACAAATTCAGAAATGTTAGATATGATTGATATGATTGATATAATTGATTTGATTGATATGATTGATATAATTGATTTGATTGATGTGCCATACAAATGTGTTATTTTTTCATAATATGATAAAATTGAATTTTTTTTTATGAATAGCAACTGTCACTTGTTCCAGTGAAAATGCAACGCCAAACGCCAGTGTCGAATGCTAGTCGTCGATCTGCATCTCCTGATTTGTTTATTCCACTTGTGGGATCGCCACGATCATCGCCATCGTTGCGTTCACGTAGAAGCTCTAGTTTGAGTAGTAATCGACCATCCAGAAGCGGACATGATTGCAGGAGACACCATGATGATTCACGTGAGAAACACATTAAACACCTTGAGAAACGCATTAAACGCCTTGAGAAACGCCTTGAGAAACGCCTTAAGAAACGCCTTGAGAAACGCATTAAACGCCTTAAGGAACTTGAAAACAGTCTTGAACATTGTGTGAACGTAAACGTTGAATGTAGAGAACCAGAATCTGATGCATCCGTTGAGTCTGATGCTCCTGTTGAACAGAAAGAACCAGAGCCTGATGTTTCTGTTGAGCCTGATGTTTCTGTTGAGCCTGATGTTTCTGTTGAGCCTGATGTTTCTGTTGAGCCTGATGTTTCTGT
>JACCDV010515126.1_pt1 | contig 15029 bp, 8 predicted proteins | sample 7446131 | NCBI WGS metagenome assembly JACCDV01 (sample SAMN15323448, study PRJNA562643) | freshwater metagenome | isolation source: river surface water | place: USA:Blue River Watershed | collected 2017-08-17 | reverse complement strand
GCGCCTGTCCCATCAGGTACATGCCGAGTCTCTTATTCTTGGATTGGATGACGACGACATCCTTTCCGGTGATGTCGCGCCGAACGTCGTCTGAAGTTTCGAAGGGGCCGTCCAGGATGACGAGGCCATCCATGAACCGGGGAGCGTTGGAGTCGTCCTCTGCCCGTTCGACGGCCACGTATTCCTCGATCAGGGTTCCCTTCTTCAGGATTTCGCGCCAGTACCAGCGCGTCATGGGGGTTTCGTTCAGGCTCATCAGCCAATGGCGTTAAGGCGGTGCTCCAGGCCTGAGGATCGACGTGCCTGTTGGCGCAGGGCATCGAGGAACACTGTCTCGTCGCTATAGATGTTCACCTGGTTCTTGGCTCGTGTTACTGCAGTGAAGAGCAGTTCACGATTCAGGAATCCGTCGCTCTGTGTGGAGTCTTCGGATTCAATCGGTTTCCCTGAAATCGAGATATGCACGACGTCGTATTCTGAGCCTTGCGACTTGTGTACCGTTGTGGCGAATGCGTCCTCGAAGGAGGGGAGATGGGTTGGTTTGATGAAGCGAATCTTTGAGCCAGCCTGTCCTGTTCGGTTCTCCGCGAAGCAGGCCTCTCCGTTGGCCATGACGATCCCCACGTCTCCATTTGAGAGACCTGTGACTCGGTGGTCATTCTTGTTCACCATGATGATGGATCCCGCGGCTAAGGGCTCGGACAAGGCATGTTTCTTCCTGATCAGCTGATTCAATTTCCTTACGCCTGTCTGGCCTTCGCGGTGTGAGCAGAGGATTTTCACGGAGTTAAGCATCTTTACGGCATCAGCCGCTTTGCCGTCTTTAGCCAGTTTGATGATGGCAGAGAAGGCGTCATGAGAGGCTTTCTCGATCTTGTCCGCGGTGTTGGGTGAAATCTCGCCATACTTATCCTTGTCAGGCTTTGGCCCGTCCGGGTTCAGCGTGAAGTTCGACCAAGCCAACGGTTGTTCTTTGTTTCTTTGGCCTTTTTCGAGGACCGCGATGTTAGCCTGGATTGTCGAGGACCTGCATAGGTCAGTAAATACCGATCCTGTATCGATGGAGGGCAGCTGTTGGGGGTCGCCGATGAGGACTACGCGCGCCTTTTCGATAAGCCCGAGAAGTGCGTTGAATGTCGAAAGGTCGACCATCGAGCATTCGTCGACAAAGATGAGCTTGATGCCGCTGATGAGCTCAGGGTTATGGATGATCTTTTGGATCGTTTGGGCCGGCTTGATGCCGGAAAGGTCGACCTTCTTGAGGAGTTCGCTTTCGTAGATGCCCTTGTAGAGTTGGCTCATGGCTCTGCCTGTCGGCGCACATAGCTGGATTTCATCCAGCTTGTACCCCCCCTCTTGGACGGCCGTGGAGATCATGGCTGAGGCCGTCGTGGTTTTGCCGGTTCCCGGACCTCCGGTCAGCAGTAGGAGGTTGTTCTTGGCGAACTTATGGACGGCTTCCTTTTGCCTGATATGTAGCACCTTGGTCGGGTCCGGGTGCCTGATGCATTCCTCGCCCGGGATCCATTGGTAATCGGCTTTCTTGTCCCGGATACGGATGATCGTTTCGGCCAGGCGGGCCTCTTGCTCGCAGAACTTGCTCAGGTAAAGCTTTCCTTCCGTAACTGTCAGCGGGCGAGAACTTTTGAAGAGGTCGGATGAAGGCGTCTTGAAGTCCGCCTCGAGAAGCATCTTGGAGGGGATGGCTTTGATGATTGAAGGAGTGACTTGGTCGGGCAGCTCACCCGATTCCACGCAAGTGGCGCCGCGGCTTACCGCATGGAAGGCCAGTTGGACCGCCTTGAGGCAGTCGGGATTGTCCTGGTGGTCTAACCCGTATGCTGAGAGCAGGCTTGCGCTTAGCAGCTTTGTCTGGGCGTTGGGTTTGAATGCGGAGGCCATGTTCAGTTGATTTCCTCAGGTGTGAATCCCAGTGCAAGAAGCACCGATCTTATCTGATCCCAGCTGGGTCGATGGAAGAAGTCGCCGGCGTTGCTTTTACCATGGCCGAGCGCGCGCAGGAACAGGTAGTGGCATCCGCCGAAGTCGTCATACTTCCAGGTATCCAGGCATGACTTCATGTGCAGATGTAGCGCCGCTGCGTACAGGGTGTATTGCAGCTGATAGCCGTGTCCCAAGATGCCGTTGATGAGATTGTCTCCTTCGTAGTGTTCGGCGAGGAAGCCAAGTTTGTTGCTCTTCCAGTCGATGATGAAGATGCGACCGTCGCTCTGATGGGTGACGACAAGGTCGATCGACCCGTTCAGGAGGCCTTGGACTGCCTCTGCGGAAAGATCATTCTCCGTGATGACGAGGTCCTTCTTGTCGGTGTCCTTATATTCGTCCTCGAATGCGCGGACAAGGTCCGCTTGCCAGCTGGTCGGAAGGCTCCACCGTTTTCTGTCAGAATTATTCAGTTCGCACCTGAGGCTGAAGCGCATTTCGGCGGACCTGCCGTTCTTGGGCGTGTTCGCAAGGATGAGGCCGCTGCCGGTCAGGGGCTGCTTGAGCCAGAGGGGCAGGGCTTCGGCGACCTTTCTCGCCATCGGCTCTTTCTGCGACGCGCTCTTCCCTTGGAATAGGCCGCTGAGGGTGAGCTTTCTCAAGGTTTCGGCGTAGCAGTAATCCGCATCTTCTGCCGCACGAGCGAAATCAAGGGTTTCAAGCAGGGAGTGAAGCATGAGGCCGGGGGCCTTGCCGCTAGGGAAGTCGGTAAGCGGAAGCTGAACCGGTGAGCTGCCAGAAATCCCACGCGCCTTGGATTCGTCATCTTCAGCGTCGGACAATCGCGAGAAGCTCGTGCTTGTTCTTAGGTAGCCTGGCGTGTGTGTGGTTGCGAGCTCACGGATCGCTGTCGGCTGTAGGGTGAGACGCTTTGCTAGGGCGATTTCATCCTTAGATGCCGGCTCGTCTGCCTTGATGCCGAGCGCGGTGGCGAGTGACGAGCCGTTGCCAGCTCCGTGGACGCGTTGGAAGCATTTGGCGAAACTGAACTTATCTTCGATTGGCTCATCGCCCCATAGCAGCACGATCTTTCGTTGGGCGCGGGTTAGGGCTACATACAGAAGACGTGCATTTTCCATGTGGCTTTGACTGGTGACAGCGTCTTTCTTCGCCTCATCTGATGTTTCGTCGACGAATTCTGATTCTCCCTGCGAGCGCAGCACGTTCATCATGTCTCGGTTGTAGCTGATATCCATACCTCTGTTGATGCCTGGTATCACGACTCCGTGGTATTCTAGTCCTTTCGCAGAGTGCATTGTGCGGACGATGATCTGCGGATGTGCGGTCTCCGGCCTGATACGTTCTTCTTCTGCGGCTTCATCTTCTTCGGTCGCACCTTCGGACTCGATTCTCCCGGCGAGATGGTCGATCAAGGCTTCTGGTGTGAGTTTGAGCGAACGCTCTCTCAGCATCAGCAGTTCTCCGATGTGATCGATGTTTGCCAGCAACCTTGCTCCGTTGGCATGGATTGCACTAGCCAAGCGAATGTTGGGCATGCCGTTTGAAGGCGGTGTTCGCATCAGGTTTTGCCATGCCGCGCCGAATCCCTTTTTGAGCCAAATTTCGCGAGTCGTGCGTAGCCATTGGGTTATCGATTCCTCGTGCTCGTCGAGGACCGCTTGCAGGTCGCCCTCCAAGGCGAAGATCGAGGGCCGCATGGCGACCAAGGATCGACGAATTCCGGTCCTTTCAGGGTTTAGCACGCAGGAGAGCAACAGGTGCACGTGCTTGGCGGTCGGTGAACTGAAGATGGAGGCGTTGCCTGCGATGGCGGCCGGAAGCCCGGCGCTCACCAGCGCCTTGTGGATCGATTCGGACTCCTTCTGCGTCCTGGTCAGGATGCCGATCGTCGCCTCGTGTCGGATGAGGTTCCTGGCCTTATGGTCGTCGGGCTCCTTGTCTGCCTCTGGATTGAGTTCGCGTAGGAGTTTGGCTACCTCCCTTACCACGATGTCATTACCATCGTCTTTGACGATGCGCACAGGGTGGGGGAGGTTTAGGTCTTCCGCCTTCTTTTTTCTTGGTGCATCCTTTGGGGTCTCTATCGCTTGGAAGGTTCCTTTTGTCCCGAAGAAAGGGGAGAGGCTTTCAGGCGCGAATATGCTATTGAGTGCGTCCTTCATCACGAACGAACAACGATTGTTCTCGTTTATGTGGAATACTTGGCCTTGTTCCTTGGCCAGATTGATGGCGTTCAGGTAATTTTCGACGTCCGCTCCGCGAAATCCGTAGATCGCCTGCTTACGGTCTCCCACCATGATGAGCGTCTTTCCTGTTCCTGGTCCGAAGAGCGTCCGGATGATTTCCCACTGCTCGTTGTCGGTGTCTTGTGCTTCGTCTACCAGGCACACGTCGAAGTCCTTATGGATTTCATCCCTGAGGCGCTTGGATGTGGCATCGGACGTCAGGGCTGAATGCAGCCGTTTGATGGCTGAATCGAATGTCACGATGCCGGTTTCGGACGCCAGCTCTTCGGAGCGTCTAAGCGCATAACTCTTCAGCGACTCAAAGCTTGCGCCGACTTTTACGTTAGGTGTCGCCAAGACCGTCTTCGTGCAGGTGATGCATTTGCTCACGGCTGGAGGCATCCTGCCGTTCGCCACCTCGGCTCGCCACCAGTCCTGGGCGATCTGAGTCACGAGGGAGTCACCCGCCTGCATTTCTCCTTCGATGGGAGGTAGTCCAGCCTTCGGGCCGTAGTCCCGGTAGGCCATGTGGCAGAAGGAATGGATCGTGCTGATGAACATCCCGCCCAGCTGCCTTTGCGCGGAGGCCACGTTTTCTTCGATGAACTTCGCCCTCAGACGTTGTCTCATCTCCTGTGCGGCTGCCGTCGTGAAGGTGACCATCAGGACTCGGCGAATGTCCCGATTGCTCGCTAGGAATGGCTTGTCGCATTGACAGGCTATGCGGTGGACGAGACCTACCAGATTGTAGGTCTTCCCGGCGCCAGCTCCCGCCTCGATTACGGCGAACTGGGGCTTCATCTCGAGTTCCTGGAGTTTAAATTCTTTGCTCATGATGAACTCTGAGGTCATTTGATTCCGAAGGCGGATTTGAACTCGACGTTTTTCCGCGTGCATTTCTTGAGTCCGAGTTTCGCGAATACTTCCATGAATTTTCGCGATGATTCGGCGTAGTCATAGGCTGCGGGGGCTATCAGGGCGATGTGCCTGTCGAGTTTGTCTCCTCTTAGGAATTTCTTCCCTTCGAAGTATTCTGTTTTGAGCAAATGGTCGAACTTCCCTGATGCGGCGTGCCAGATGAGCGCACCGGTGCATTTGGGACCCCAGGCGTAAGTCTCGGATATGGCTTTTTTGGCTAGGGCTTCGAGCGCATGATAGATCCTGGTTCCGTGCTCATTGTCCTGAAATACAAAGGCATGCGCGCCTCCATGCTTAAGCTCCCCATTTTTATCCGTTTCGTCGGGTTCGATCAGGACGATTCCTTTCAACTGTTCACCATTCCTTGCCATGACCGAGGCCAGCGCCAGGGCTTGGATTATCGGCGCACCGTTCTTTTCTTCCAAATCTTTGCTTGTGCAGGCCGCTAGCCAGCCTTTCGAGATGAACATTACCGGCATTGAGCGGCAATTTGCTGCGATTTGCGGCCTGGGAGCATCCTTGAAGAGTGAATCGATGCCTAGTTCCCAATTTTTAGTATCGGCTTCGCCAGCGCTATTGACGTTAGCGTCATTGGCTTCGTCCAGTGTCGCTTTAAAGTGATCGTGGCCTTCATCGCGTGTGTCGAAATGCCCCGAGAGCTTTGCTTCATCCCAGCTTGGCTCGCGCCCTGTGTTCTTGATGAAGGACTCGGCCCAATTTTTGGCTGCGAATTGCCCGTGCGCGTAGGGATCATCCAGCACCTCGTCCGAGTGTAGTTCGGTCTTCAAGTATGGCGCTTCGATGTTCAATGAGTTGAGTACGCCCCTTGTCGGGTTACCCCAGAATTCAACCCACTGGGCCAAGCTCAGCTTGGATGCGTCGATCGGTAGGTCAGGTCCCGGCTTACGCTTCGTTTTGGGTTCGCCCAGTTTTGCGGCCACCTGCGCGGCGATCGGGTCGTGGGTGGTCAGGTTGTCGCGTGTGGACTTTAGGACCTTGGGGTCGATGGTGATGCTTGCCTCATGCGAGAAGAGCCCGTGTCGGGTCTCCTTGAAGCCTTTATGGAGCTGGTGGCAGGCCCTCCGTAGGATCTCCACGGGCAGGGCTGCGGAGGCGTCCTTCCCTCCGGTCACGTATCCCGGGTAGGTGCAGATGATTCGGCTTTCGGCCGCGCAGATCGCCAGGAGGAAGGCATGCATTCCGGCCTCTTCTTGCTGTTCGCGGTACTTTTTGGCACTGGCCTTGGGATTGGTCCTTAGTTCGGGTCCTGGGCTCAGGCCCCTTGTCGGATAGCTGCCATCGGCCATGCCGACGAACGCGATGACCTTTGCCGGATGGATGTGGCCCGCCTTCAGGGGGGCGACGACCGCATGGCCGTTCATGAACTGGCCTTTGGCGAAGTCGAAATCGAGATGCTCGAGGGCGAAGGATGCGAAGATCTGGATGGGGACGGGGTTGCTGTCGGCGTTGGCCGCCATGGCTTCCATCTTGCCCAGAGCGCCGAGCATGGCCGCTGACGACTCTCTGAATCCGAACTCAGTCGGAAGGAGGGCCTTGATTGTCTCCGAGAACCGACTGACCCATTCCTGAATCGGCTTGGCTGAGAGCGCATCGTCGCACCATTCCCTTGTGGCCCGGATGAGTTCCAGCATGTCAGCGGTGAGTTCCGTGTCATTTTTACCTTCGATGCCGAGGAAGGGGAGCGTCGCAGGTTCTCCCGCTATGCCTGCCCCCTTGGGCAGCGCGGTTCCTAGGATGAGACGTCTTTCTAGGTCTCGTAGGGTCCATGCATCCTGCTCGGCCGGTAATCCCATCTTGGCGCGATGCGACCCGCTGCTTCCCCAGTAGAAAGGCGCGTTGGCGAGCCACTTGGAGATCTTGGCCGTATCGTCAGCTTCCCATCCAAAACGTTTCCTGATCGCCTCTGATTCGCATAGTTCGAGGATTTCAGGGGCGGTGCATCTTCCAATTGGTAGGGTGAGGAGTCGTTCTGCCAGTTCGCCGGCCGGAGATTGCTTGGCTCCGCTCATGCCGACCGTGACTGTGCTGATGCCGGCTTCGCTCAGGATCGCAGGAACGATCGCCCCGTAAGTATCCTGGTCCGGTGTGAGGATAAGGATGTCCTTCGCTCGGAGATTTTTATCTTTTGAACACGCGTCGAGGATGGCGTCTCTCAGGATCTCGGCTTCGCGGACAGGTCCATGACATCGATGGATTGAGATATGCTCCTGCGGGGCATCTTCGCCGAGGGCCTCGGCGGGGGTGTCGAAATGATCGATGGCATTCTTAAGCTGCCATAGCAGGGTGGTTGGTCTGCTTTTGTCCGATTCAAGGACGTCATCGAATCCGAGGTCCCAGCCGGGGGTTCCCATCACTTTCCGGAACTGGCTTCTGAAGTAAGGCGCTGCGCTGGAGAGGATGTTAGCCCCTGGGTGATCGATGAGCAGGCCCTTCGGTAAGTCGTATTCGCTAGGGGATTGGTTGGCTTCCAACTTACCGCTCTGTTCCTTAAGCTCGGCTCTGATTTCCTTATCAAGATCCGCGTGGTAGTTCCGCGAGGGCTGTAGGAAAAATCCCTCCACCGCCACGCCTGCGGCCTTGAGGGCGTAAAGCGACCTGAGGAGGCTTCTGGGCACATCGCCCGTAGCAAAAAGGAAGATTCTTCCCGGAAGTTCATCGGCGACAGCCGATCTATTCATGCCGGCGTCTTTCCCGTCATTCAGGAGTCGGCAGATGTCACTGGCGGTCCTGCCCTTAAGGTTGTTGCGTATGGCTCTCCAGAGGTCCTCGAGCGGACCTTTGAGTTCACCTTTTTCTGTCTGAGCCACCCAATCTGGGTCATCTAGGCATAGTTCTCGCAACCAGCTTGAGATCCTCTGGCTGGCTCCCCATCGGACTACGCCATGATCTTTGGTGATATCTCCGCAGAACTGTGCGAATTCCCCGGGGGTGTTCCGCAGGTATTTGTCCACGACAAGTTCGAGGGATTCGAGAGGGTCGTCTTTCGAAGCATCTTTATCGATGATTCCTGCGACCCAGCTATGGAATCGCTGTGTGTTCATCAGGTCGGCGTTGGCGTGGACGCCGAGACCCTTTGTCCCGTCTCCCAGGTCCGCTTCCCGGACGAGATAGTGCGTGAGCCAATTGCTCATAGCCTTTCCGTTCACCAGGATGATCTCTTTCTGGAACGGCTTCCCTTGCGCGACCCGCAGGCTTCGGGCAAGCTGGTCTGCCATCGAGTTGAGATCGGTAGATAGTTTGCACTCTATGCTTACGTCGGCCATGAGGTAAGGCTCTGGTCTACCCGGGGATGGCGCTGGCGCAACCTTAGCGAGAGGGGGAGGGTGGATTATTATCATCCTGGCAGGGCCGGCCCGAATGGGTCTGGCTTGACAGCCTAGGCCACGGGCGAGCCAGCCTGTGTCGGGCGGCCCATTCTATACGAACGCACTAAAACTTCATGACCATTTCGGCTAGGCGTTTGACAAGGTCGCGAGAGGCGATGATCCCCTCCGTCAGCCGCTTCTCAACCGATACGCAGTATTTTTACCTGAGTTGCTTTTCGAGAGCGGAAAAAAGATGCCAGAAGACCACAGGTGGAATCGCATTGCCAATCTGCCGGTAGGCATCGCCGTCACTTCCCGCGAATTGAAAGGAATCAGGGAATGACTGGACACGCGCTGCCTCTCTTGGCGTGAAACGTCGGTATTTTTCTTTGGCTGGGTCAATTAGTATTACGGGGTCGCGGGAATTCAAACTAGCCTTGGCAAGGTGGCTGGTGATCGTAAGGCACTGCTTCTCCATGTCTTGTGCAAGTGCACGCTTCATGTTCTTTTTGGCTCGTTTGACTCCCTCTACGGCTCTTTGGGAGAAAATATACCGCGGTCCGGGGCCTTCGATATTGTCTATGACGTCTGAAAGGACGCTCTTCCTTGGCTTATGTTGAATTCCGTGCGTTGGCTCAGGGAATATGAACTGTTTCTTAAGGTCTTTTCGAATGCCGACCATAAAAATACGTTCTCGTAACTGAGGAACTCCAAAGTCGCTAGAATTGATAACCATGCAGGACATTTTGTAGCCGAGTCGTTCGAATTCCTCTGTTGCCATCTTGAAATATCGGCCGCCTGCAAGGCGGTAGAATCCTTTTACGTTCTCGGCGATTATGGCTTTTGGGCGGATCAGCTTGATCACATTGGCCATTTCCCAGAAAAGCTGTGTGTCCCTGTTGCCGGGTGTCTTCGTTGGATTAACTGTCGAAAACGATTGGCAAGGGAAGCCTCCAATTACGACATCAGCAAAGCCTTTTTTGAACTTAAGATCGCGAATGTCTGCCACCTCGGCCTTGTGTTGGAAATTCAGATTATAGGTGGCGGTGGCCTTGGCGTTGATGTCAGAGGCGTGTACAATCTCTGCGGCGTTTTTTTGGTATGTTTTACCAAGGAAAGAAAATCCACCAATGACACCAAGGTCAGCTCCACCGCAGCCGCAAAAGAGCGAGAGTACTTTGAGTTTAACGTTCATATTCAACTAGTGTGCATTGTTCTGAGGTCACCGAAATTTCATAAGTAACAGCTTCCTCGGAGATTTTCTTCTCCATGCGAACTCCTGGTTCGCGCTCGGAGGTGCCCACCGGATCTCTCAACGCGTAGACAACGGCAGAGTCTTTTTCCGGAAGCAGGTATACTCTAAATATGTAGAAGTTTAGCCGATGTTGTCTGGCCGCTTTGTATTCGTTTTCGGTAAGTGTGAGCGTGTGTCTTTGCTTTGGCATGGGTCGTGTCACACATCGGCTGGATTTAACTTCGATGTATTTAAAATTATCATCAGTCCCCGGATCCGTGAACACAGATTGGACGTCAAAACCTAGGCCGCGCCGAGCGCCTAGGCTAAGGACTCGGTCTGCTTCGTTGGGCAGGCGCAAGAGAACAAGTTTTTTTTCTCTGGACCAAACATATTGCTCTCCGGCGTCTCCAGTCACTTTGGAGGAAAGGCGGATTGGGGTGGACCCTTGGACAGGGGGGGCGTCATGAATGGGCTGTTTAGTGCCCAGCTTTTGCATCTCGTCTATAGGTGTAGGAGGTTGGTCGCCGGGTTGCGTGACGGTTGTATGTGGAGCCGGGGCCTCGATTGTCTCTGTCGGCTCAGCTATTGTGAACCGAAGGTCACTTTCCTCGTCTTCGGGCTCTTCCCATTCCTCTGTTTTTGTTGCGAACACTTTCTCGTCTTCAAAGCAGGAACGGCTGTAATGGGCGTCCCAATCTAACTCGAAGTTCCTTTTATCGGTTTCGAGGTTGTATCTGCTGATGTCAAAATAGTTGACCTCATTTTGAAATGCCAAAATCCGGTCGATATCTTCCTGTTCGTCGAGGTTGAGCGATACCTCGTCCTCATTGTACTTAACTAGATTTGCATTTGCCATTAAGTTAAGGACTTCATTGCTGTGTTGAGCTACTTTTGAGCCTCCGCCGATGGGAGGCTCTTCTTTTTCTGCCCTCCATAGGGCGATTATTTTTGCCGTTTCGTTGGGTGTTTGAGTACCGGTGAGCACATCAAGGTTTGAGAATACGAAATAATTGATCTCTTTCTTGGTTAAGCTTCGGCACCCCAGCGTCGTCGCAGCCCTCATTACTTTAATTAAAGTTGATGCTGGCCAAAACTTGATACGTTTTCTTGCGAACTGATCGGCATTCTTCGACATGGCGCTAGGGACTTGCAACCGACAGCAGAGGTCTTTGAAGAACTGAATGTGGTCCTGTGTCTTGTTTAGGCGCTTTGCTCGATCCGACATCAGGACGTTTTGCTCATTGTCGACGTAGTAAAGGCCAAGCAACTTGCCTAGGATTTCCGTCCTGTAGTTATCGGCGGTCTTTTTGCTAACGCCGCCTAGGATGATTGCCTGCAATGCTTGGAGGGCTGATTCGTTGAATGCAGCTTCTTTATTGGGGGTAAATTGCTTAACAATTCGGCAGAACTCGGGAAGTAATTGATCTGTCTGCTGTTGCCCGCGGCCGCGTACGATGAACGCGCACCTTTCGTAGTTAATAGGGGTAGTTGCCATGTATTAGATGCAACGCTTTAGCTCTGTTGCGATTGCTTTGGATAGCAATGGCGGGACGGCATTTCCTACCTGTCTGAACTGGCTAGTCTTGTTCCCCTTAAAAATGAAAGTGTCAGGGAAGCTCTGGATTCGTGCGCATTCTCTTACGGTGGGGACGCGGTTTGCTTTGTAGTGAAAGTGGTGGTTATGCCCCGCGTCGATTGTGAAGCAAGGTGCGTCGCTTCGCATCCTGGTCCATGCAATATTCACGTTTCTCGAATTCCATAAAGACTTTGGCAGTGACTTGTAATTTCCGCCGTCGGGTACCATCGCGATTGTCTGTTTAGTTTTTTGAGTATGAATGACCGCCCAATGGTTGTGCAATTTTTCTGCCCCTTCTCGCATCTTGGCTTGGTAGCTATTGTGAGCCTTGGATCTATAAGGTTGTTCGTCGGAGCCAGGTTCGTTTTCAAGGAGAGGCAGGTCGTCGATTGCGTCCTTGCAAGTGATAATATCCTGGCTTCCGAGAGGGTACTCAAATTCTGCTTTAGCGTATGCAGGATTTATCGCGACGATGATTAACCGCTTCCTTTTTTGGGGGACGCCGTACTCATTTGCCCAGAGCACCTTCTTGTCGACCGAGTAGCCTAAGCGTGTGAGTCGCGCCTCTAGCTCTTTTATGAATGCCCCCTTGTTCATGGTCATCATTGTTGGTACATTTTCAACTACAACTGCCCTCGGTTTTGTTTTTTTAATTATGTCAAAGTAGGCTTCGAAAAGACGGTTCCTTGGATCTTCGTGGTTCCGTTTCCCGGCAATTGAGAACCCTTGGCAAGGGGGGCCCCCGACGATTACATCAATCTTATGGCTCAGGATTTGCTGAGCCTCAGGGCACTCGGTCAAGGGTTTGAAAAGGTCCCAGCAGATCGCAGTGCTTTCCTTAAAGTTGTGGGCATAGGTCGAGATGGCCTGTGGGTCAAAATCCACCCCTGCCAATATTTTGAAGCCAGCTTGCCTAAATCCCTCCGAGAAGCCGCCCGCTCCGCAGAAAATGTCGATTACTGTTAGTTTGTCTCTTTTGGTAGGCATTTTGCTTATTTATTGACCAATGAACAAATGTTCCATGGAACTCAAGGCAACAAGGTCTACTTGCTAGTCAATGACCTACAAGCTAAGCTCAATTTAATCCATGAATAACCACCCTTTGCTGGAATACGCCACTCATTCGCACCTAAAGTTAGGCCAAGGCCGTGATACCTTTAAGGTTGGAGATGGTGTTCGCGTCTCAAACAAGGTGCGTGAAGGCGATAAAGAGAGGACTCAAGTTTTCTCTGGAATCGTGATTTCACGAAAGGGGGGCGGTGTCCATGAAACCTTCACTGTGCGCCGCGTGTCATTCGGCGAAGGTGTTGAGCGAACCTTCCCCGTGAACTCTCCAAATATCGAAAAAGTCGAGGTAGAGCGCGTTTCTCAGGTTATGAAATCCCGGCTTTACTACCTGCGCAATCGCCGTGGTAAGTCCGCGACCAAGGTGAGGGAAAAGCGCTATGAACCTGATCAGGAGTTTGTAATTAGTTCAAAATAGGGCGTTTTCATGGTCAGTGATTCATGTGGACGATTTAATTAGGCTGAACCACTGGGCAATCTGTCTGACCTTAATTTGGGTCTGATTTTATCCAGTATTTTAGCTTTCTTGACTGCGAGTGCAACCTGATACCAGGTTGGCTTACTGGTGTCGTCGAAATTGCGCCAGTTAAGTAACGAGTCTCGGCTTATTCTGCCACATCGGGCCAGGCTGATTAGTTTATATCTTTAATATCAGAGACTATCTCTTTACTTAATAAATGTATGACAACCAACTTTGAAAAGCCGATGGAGGTGCCATTTGAGGAAATCCCATTTTCCTCTTTACACGTCGACGTTGTTTTGAAGGGCGGTTCCGGAGTTGGCAAAGGGTTTGAACCTTTAAACCGGATTATCTCTGGAATTGGCAATGAAGGTGGCTTTCGACCCATTTGGTCAAAAGATAAGAAGCGCGTTCTTGCCTGCGTACTTGTTACTACGGGTAGGGATCTTGATTGGCCTGATTATCTAGATGAAACTAGCGGCGTGCTTACTTACTATGGCGACAACCGTAAGGCCGGGTCCGCCGATTTCCGCAGAACTCGAAAGCGCGGTAACGAGATACTTGAGAGAATATTCGATTGGCAGCAGACGCGCGATATTGCGGTGAGAGCTAACATACCTCCATTGCTCGTCTTCCAGAAGACGGAGAACGGACATGACTATCAGTTCAAGGGCTTGGCGGTTCCTGCTGTTAATGGTCTTGGACACTCAGAGTGCTTGACTGCGATCTGGAAGATAGATGCGCAGAGGCAGCGTTTCTTGAATTATCGTGCTAAGCTAACGATTGTTAACGTCGATACGGTTTCTCGTGAATGGCTTAGTCAGATTAAGGAGACTGAAGTTTCTACCGGAAATAAAGCACCCGCGGCCTGGATTGATTACATTAAGACTGGAAAGTTTGCGCCGCTCGAAGGTGAGCGTTCAAAACTGCTTAGGTGCGCTGAAGATCAGATTCCTCATCCAGTGAGGCACCCCTTGGAGTATTTGGTGCTCAAGTCTCTGTATGATACTCTATGCGCTAAGGGGCGAATCGGTAACCGTATTTTCGAGTATTGTGCCATTCAGCTATGTCGCTGGTGTGATCCAAACATCAAAAAACTTGAGATAACAAGAGCTTCACGTGACGGTGGTCGTGATGGAATAGGTCGTTACAAGATTGGAAACGAACGCTCGAGTCATTGCTTTGTTGATGTCGAATTTTACATTGAAGCAAAAAAATATAATCCATGGGGAGGTGGAGTCGGTGTCGGGGAGACTTCGCGCCTTATTGCTAGAATTAAGAACAGGCAGTTTGGTTTTCTCGTAACGACTGGTTTCGTTGCGGAGCAAGCATATCGCGAGATACTAGAGGACTGCCATCCGGTTGTTATCATGGCCGGAATGGATGTAGCTCGTCTCCTGATCGAGCACGACATTAAGACCGATGATGCCGTCAGGGAGTGGGTTGGTTCTTTTGAGTCGATGTGCTGAACGGTGAGAACTTTCTAAATTTAAGAATACTTTATCCAGGTAATTGGATGTTCGAGGCTCCAAGTTGTCAGCACCATGGCTTCCTAAGCCTTGCCTGCGGCGCCTTGGCGGCACATTGATGGGGCATGGCCCGTTGTATCCCCGACGTCATCCCTGCTGCCCAGCATCATGAGGAGGAGGCTGCTTTGTTGGTACGCTTCCGGACGGAGCTGCCGGATGAGTTCATCATCTTACCTTGCTTGGAGGTACCCTATAATCAGGCCGGTCGCGATTCGGAGGCTGATTTCGTCATCTTGCACCCGCGGGGTCGTCTGGTCCTGGAGGCCAAGGGCGGGGAGATTCGTTGCCTGCAGGGGCGCTGGGAGCGAAAGAAGTCCGGTAAATGGAAATCCTTTCATCCGCCTTTCTTTCAGGCCCGGGATAACTCCTACGAGATCCGCGATTACCTGAAACGGTCCTTCGGCAAAGAGGCTCCCGAAGCCGGAATGCCTTTCAACCACGTCGTGGTCTTCACGGGCATCGATTTCAACGTCGAGACGATCGAGATGCCCGACGCCCGGCTTATCGATCGCACGGAACTGGCGAATTCAGATCTGCTGAAGATCGTCAACCGGCTGTTGGATGACACGGAGCAGCGTTACCTTGCTCGCTTCCCGGACCGGACCTTGCCTCCGCCCCTGAGTGATAAGCAGTTGTTGGCTATCGCGGATAGGCTGCGCCCGGAGGTCCGGATGACGTCTAACCTGACGCCTGACGACCTGGAGCGTCAGCTCGTCAGACTTTCTTCG
>JACCDV010373358.1_pt1 | contig 15032 bp, 6 predicted proteins | sample 7446131 | NCBI WGS metagenome assembly JACCDV01 (sample SAMN15323448, study PRJNA562643) | freshwater metagenome | isolation source: river surface water | place: USA:Blue River Watershed | collected 2017-08-17 | reverse complement strand
TTATATCAAAATCTCATGTAAGGCTCTATCTACAGAAGATGATTCTTTCGGCAAATGGATTGATTTTTTGATATATTTTGAAGAATCTTCTTTCGACGCTATTCTTTGAGAATAATGCTGTTGACTTATTTTTACTATTTGGCTTATGATTCCTTCTTAAAGTAGGCCTTCATATACTCTTAGTCGTCTCCAATAGGCAGTCCAATTATACCCTTAATCTTCTTCTATTGATTTATATAGTCAAAGGGAGCGAACTTCTTTAGTGATTGGTATATGCCTTGTGACTATATTTGTTAATTTGGTATTTTAAGGATTTTGGGCAAACTTGATAGGACTAAGTGCTAACTTTTTGGGGTCAAATTGTGAACGCTTTTATTTCTAACTATATCCTTTTTTGAACTTTATTCGTTTAGAATCTCCTGCCTTATCTATGTAATAAAGTTTTTCCTTTTGCCCTACTGCATTTTATTAGGCTGGGATTGCTATCTATTCAATGATGGTATTATGGGTAGTTTAACAGAATGAGACTTGTTGAGCTTTATAGGCGAACTTTTAATTTTGCCCTTATTCGCGGAAAGCAGTTTCTTCAATTGTTAAATCTTTCCCATCTACTAATTGCATCGTTATTTTACCTTCCCTATTTCCATTTCCTGAGAAGCTATTATACTAGGTATCAGCTCATCTTCAATCTCAAATAACTACTTGTGAATACTCCAAAAAGATTCAAATATTAACTGGAATTCTTTTCCCTTGTATTTATCAAAATGTTTGATCATTTATTCCTTCGAAAGTTTATCCATTTTAAGATCATCAAAATATTGAATAAAAGTTGTTTTTTAGAGAAATTATTGTTTGGATCGTTTGCAGTACTGATTATAGGCAGATTGAAGCTGCTTCTTTATTGCTGTTATTGAATTTTTATAATTGAATTGTAAACTCACTAGCTACCTCGCATTTGCTTTGTTGGGATTATTGAATTAGCTGATAAACTAAGATATGGCTTGGTTGTATTAAAAGTCTTTAGCATGAGTAAATGTATTTTCTTCCAGCTAATATTGATTGATGCTCTACACGAGTGCAATAAAGTTACTTAACTACCCTCTTAAGGCAAGTTTTTATTGCTATTCAACTTCTTAGTTTTATTATGTGGTAATCTTTGACTGGTAATAGTGCTTTTGAAGCTCACTAACTAGTGCACTTTTTGTTAGATGCCGATCAAAGTTCAATTATTTTCTGAATTTTTCATACGCATTATGGTATTTTATTATGTTTTACTTGTTTAGTTATTACTGCTTATCCCATTCATTACGATTCGACAAGATATACTCCTAACATTATTCACTAATTTTCACCAAATCTTGATTTGAGAATTTTCTCCATTGAGTAGATTTGGATTTATATTTCTGATGCAAAAACCTGCGGCATTCATAAAGAGTGACCCTTTTAGAACTCATGATAACTAAGATCGATTAAAATGGGAAGAGCTATTAGTTGCTGGCGATCTTCTTGAGTTACTAAGCTAAACTTAGCTTTTATTGCATTTGCTTAATTAAAATAATAACACTCTGTCTTATCTATACTTCATAAAATGATTAGTTGAAAATGAATAAAATGTGATCATGCAATGATGTCATTGATGGATTGCCTTGCTGTTTCTTGAGAGATCCGTTTGATAGTGCTGGCACGTTCATGCATTTCTATCAGATAATAGTTACATATTTCTTATGAGAAATCTAGCATTTATCGCTTAAACGTAGTAATGAAGTACTGTGAGTATTGGCTTTCCTGCCTAATCAAATTTATTATGCTATGCAAGTAGGCAGGATCTAAGGCAGCGTCGATCTCATCAAGTACATAGTAAGAGGCAGGCTCACATTTCTGAAGGGCCATCAAAATACAAAAGGAAAGAACACTCTTTTGTCCTCCTGAAAACTATGACCATCTTTTTGATATTTCTCTCTATGCTTAGAATGAAACCATAATGGAAATAGCATTTCTTGATTTCGAAAAACCCCTTGATTTTTATTGACTTCTTTTAAGCCTGACATCAGCTTGCCCTCTGGTCACTGCGCTGAAAATCCGTTAAAACTATTTTTTAAACTGATTGAAATCTTGACTTAAATGCATCTCCTTCTATTTTTCACATTATTCAATCATTTATCGAACGTGTGCCTCCATCTATTCTACTTGTGCATATTATTTAAGATAAATGTTCATTCTTTCACGGAAGGACTGTAGTTTGGCAAAGAATATCTTCTCCTTTGCTGAATAGTAGTGGGTTTTATTCTTTTTGCCCATTGAAATATGGGAAAAACTCATACTTAACGAGTTAGATTTGTCCTATATTTATTCAAGAGTTAAATCAATATTTCCTATCTCTTCAAGTTTTTTGCTGTAATACGCGTTTTATTCAGTGAGTAGAGAAATTTTGCCTCTTAATTAGCTATCTTCGCTTTGCTTTATCGCTATTTATTATTCAATTTTCATTATTTATTTTTAAATCTATGCCAATCTTTGTTGCCGGGCTTTTAATTATTTTTCAATATTGACTTTATATTCTTTTTACCCAACGAACTCAATGCTAAAGGATTGGTTAAATTAAAGCTATTCCTTGATTTTATTTGCTTTTTCAATCAGTTCCTACTATTCCTTAGCAATTTTTCCTAGTTTCGTCTATATTTAGTATTATTAATCATTTTTCTTGTTATAGTATTTGAGTTTACTATTGTAAGTTTATTCAAGTTATTTGTATTACTTTATGTTCACTTGAATGATTTTTTTAGAGTCAAGTGTTTGCTGCATTTATTGCATTCTGCGAAGTTACAACTCAAATCCTTTTTTCTTCCGTTATAGGTTCTACAGCTCACTTTGCACTTTTTCAAGTGCTCTCTTCTAATAATTGATTTCTTATAACTTTTTGGTGACAGTAACAAAACCATGTTCGAGGTCAACTTTTTTCTTTGTTAAATCAAGCTCAATATTCTGTAGGGCTATTAACTATTTTGAACATTACTCTAACTTTGCATGAGCCTTATTAATTTCTTACTCTTTTTCTGCGTATTTGTAATATATTTCAATTTTATCGTCAATGTTTTAATCTTTGCCTACTTTACAAAACAATCCTTACGAATAAATAATTTCCTTATCTGCAGTAATGCAGTTCAGGTAGAATTTCTTTGAAATTTAAAGTCCCAAGTCATAAGATTTGACTAGGGCATACTTCCCGAACGTATTCATGATAATCTTCTTTAGCTGTTTATCTAAGTCCTATCCAAAGCTATGAGGCTTGATCTTAATCCATTACTAGTTTAGAAGAGAGTAGCAATCTGGCATACTGGGATAGTTCTTCTTCTAGCTGATCTGCCTCCGTACAACACTAACTGGTAGCATATTGATCTGCTTTCCTTTAAGTTTTTTGTTCAGCTCGATTACTTTGTTACAAGCTTATTAGTCTTAAACTAGCAAGGTGCAAAGTTTACTCAGTCCTGCCATTTAATAAGAGAAAGCAACAGAAGGTTAAATTTCAATGAATTATATTAGAAAGCCATATACACCAGGTATTTTTTGCTTGCGTAGTTCGCCCACCAGATTCATATCTAACAAAGGCATTAGCTTTCTCATCTTACACATGTAAACAAAGCTTTGCTTGCTTAGAGCATCGATTTCATATTCAAGCTGGTTTTTTATTCTGTTCTATTCATAAATTTTAATTTTAGCTGCCTTAAGCTCGATAGTAATAGTATTTAGCTTTTCTTTCAAAGTATTGGACTCTTAGGATTACTTATTTCCAGGTTTGATTTTGAATTCTTTAAGATAGTTACTCATCTTTTTGATGTCTTACTCAGTTTATTTGATATTTTGCTGCAATCTCTATATCGTTGATTTTATTTGTGCTTTGCCCTTACTTGTGTTTCCTAATTTCTATCCTTCAAGTTGTGCCGTTAAAGTGTTATATTTTTGCTTATAGTTTTACATCTCAACTCTTGCTGCTTATGTTTCTTTGCTCTTTTTATCAAATTAACTTTTCATTTTGTTTTTATTCTCCCCTATTTTCTTGAGTTTTTTGTTTAATTCTTGGTACTCTTGATTGAGGAATGGGGATTTTTTAACTATTTCAGCATCCTATGGACTACTTTGAAACTCATAGAACTGTTTCTGATTGACTGAGATATTTTGGTTCAGCTGCTATAACTCCTCATTTAATTCCTTCGATTTAATCTTCATTTTGACAACTTGGTCAGACAGCTCACTTTATCTTTATTTCATGTTCTCAATCTCATTAGTATTCTTCTCGATTTCATCTTCGTAGTCATTTTTGCTTCTAGCTTTATGAGCCAATTATTCATAACTGTAATACTCATATTATTCTTTTTTGCTTTCGTACACCTTCATACGTTTTTAGATTTCTCCTAGAATTCCCTTGATTTCTTCCTTTTGGATGGCAATCTTTCTTAAGTGATTTTGAGCCTATTAGTTTTTTCTCTCAAACTTCTTCATGCCAGTTGCCTCTTCAAGTAGTTTAAATAGCTAGAAGTCATCCATCCGAGTTAATTGATCTATTTTCCCCTGCTGAATTATATGATATGAATTGGTGTATGCGATTCCTATACTTTAGAGATAGTTTTAGAATTACACTTTTTTGTATGTTTTCTCTTAGATTTTGTATTCTTCAGTTAAGTCGTTCTTCCATATTCTTTATATTTTGAAGAGGGTGCTATCCCCTTGGTTAGCGGGATTATATTTGAAGTAGGCCTCCACTGCAATCTAGTCCACCGTATTATCAATCCCTCTCTAAATAAACAGTATATTACATGAGAGTATGCGTTAAACTAGTTTCTATTGATGGTGACTCGATCAGTGAGTAAAAAATTGATAGCTATATGATTTTGGAGGGTTACCTTTGAAGAAATTAGACTTTCCCTATCCATTTTTACCAATTATTATGTTGATGTTGGGAGAAAGGTTGTTGATTAGTTGGGATTCATAGGATTTAAAGTTTTTGAGGGCGATGAGCTGCATTGCTAAACCAATTATTCCTTATTATATATTTATATTATTTGAATTATTGTCCATTTCATAGAAATACACTACCCCATTAAAGTGCAAACCTTTAATAATAAAGCCAATAAATCGTCCAATGACAAGACTGGCCACATCGAGGTAAAGAAATATGTCCTGATAGTGTTTATTCGATAGAATTATTATTATTAATTGGTGATGTAAGAGTCAGCTTAAAGGAAGAGGAGTAAGATAGTCTAATACTTCCTAAATCACCCTAACTTCAGAACCTTCTTCTTCGAGTTCATTACCTGTGCCTTTCTTACCTTCATGGCCAATGGGCTATCCACTGTCCCTCCCATCGAAGGTCATCCAAAAGATAGAAACATCTTCCACCAAATCTATGTCGCACTTGTAATATACACTATCATTTGCTTCAGTGGATCCATATGTGGAGCTTTCATCAATCCTGCAGTTACACTGGGTGTGTTCCTCTCTAAGAAAAAGCAGGATAGAGACCTCAAACTTGCATTAAGCTATGTATCTTCACAATTTACAGGATGCTTTACCGGATTCATCTTAAGCAAGAGTATCAATAGTGTTGGAGGGCCGATCTATGCTGAATTTCCTGATGGAATTGTACTGCTCAAGGAATGCACAGAGGAAATGGTCGCCACCTTTATGCTAGTACTATTTATATTGATAATTACTACAGAGGAAACAACATTCATAGATAAAGAAGCTTGGGCTCAACTAATCATAGCTTTTGTATTTTTCTTTTGCCTTACGTAATCCTTAGTTAATAAAGATTCTCAACCCACTTTCAACTCCTCAACCCTGCAGTTGTGTTCGGAGGACAGATCCAAGGAATGATCTACTAAAGCATTGAAGGTTCAACACTAATTGCTTGTACGCTGTTATCATTATCTCAATTGTTAGGTGCCTTTTTAGGGCAGCTTTTCTTCAAAACATACAAAAAGCAGGTAATAGGATGGAAAAATGCAACTAAAATGATTTGATTTACTGGCAATTATATATTTGTATTTACTAAGATAATTTGATTGGAGTTATAATTTTAAATTAATCGAAGCGATGAGCTTTATGAAAGAGGAAGAGGGAATGTATGGCAGTAATCCTCTATACCCACATGAGTCCAGCAAATCAGTTTATCCTCTTTTATTTAGAATCTGGAGTCAGATAACGAAAGTAAGTCCAAAACCGTCACCAGGTTTCCCCCCATCGCCAAAAATAAGACAGATGAAACACCCAATTTGAAGGAAAATTGCAAGGAAACATCTGTTACAACCAATACTGCGAGTCGCAAAGCTATAGAATAGGGAACAGTTGTTGGGGGATCTTTTAAGAAGCCTAATCAATTAGGACCGCGAAAGGGGGATAAGAAGAAAAACAAAGCCTTATAAATAAAACCGTAAATTCTGGACAAATACAAGCAATACAGTGAATTCATCAATCTTGTTAATCTATCCAATAATCTGAGGGTGGCAGTTAGTGAGAAATTACCGAACTACGTGCTTTACGTAGGAAAGGGAAATAATAGTTCGCTAATTAAGACTATTTTTAGGAATTACAGGCCTTGGTGGACAGTGTAAGAACTTAATCCTGCTAATCCTAGCATTAATATGTTTTGGTTCCAGCTAAGGCAAAATTAAATACTCGATAACTTTAAGGAAAATATTAAAACCTAAGCGGACTTCTAAAATTGCTAATACTATATTGAGGGCAATGGAGATTAAGAGAAGAAAGAAAAAACATAGTAGAAACCAACGATGACAAAGAATTCGAAGTCGTCACAGTTTCGGAGTCAAAGTGTAACCCAAAAAGATATTAAATCCACATTGAAGCTTGGGATGACCAAAAGGAGCTCTTCGAAGACCAAAGGAGTGAGCACATAGAAAACTGCCTCAGTCAACGCCCTTGTAAATCTTGGCAAAGATGTCAAAGATGAAATCGATACTTAAGGGAAGAAAAAAACTCTTGCAAATCCTAAAATGTGGCCTATTTATACTAACTATCGCAAAGTATTTTCTCATCAGGAATTCAAACAGATTAAGAAGTTAAAAGTAATCAACTAAGATGGCAAAATCGAATCAAAGCTCAGTAGAAATAAATTAAAATATTACTAAAATCGATCCAATTACTTTAGAATCCATAACCACCTAACTAATAACTGGAATCTATCGAACAAAAAGGCTCTTTTTATGAATTTGAAAAATTATTACTAAGCTCAGAAAATAAATCCATTTTAATACATCCCTATGACTTTTCATGTGACTGACCTCAATGATAAATAATTCTTACGCTTCCAAGAATAGTACGAGAAGCGAACTGATCTTATAAAAGATGAGTAAAAGAAGCAAAAGAACCAGCAATTCAAGCATGGATTCAAACCTAAGAAACGTAATGCTTGGCTGGTGAAGCCAGGAGAGAATACCAATAGAGGAACAGGGATCGAGGTTGTTGAGAGCGTTTAAGAAATAAAGGAGTTAATTGAAAAAGATAAGGTCGACAAAATGGGAAGGCCACGCACTCATATCATCCAATAATACATTATGCCTTTCCTCTACCAAAAGAGAAAATTCGATATTAGATCTTACATCTGCGTTACTAGCATCAATGGCTATCAAAAAGGTTATTGGTTTCAAGACGGATACATTCGAACTGCCTCTAAAGAATTCAATATGAAAAATCTCAACAACAAGTTCATACATCTCACTAACGATGCAGTTCAAAAGTACCATGAGGATTACGGTAAATTCTAGCCAGCGAATAAACTTTCCTTTGCTGACTTCCAAAGGTACTTAGATACAGTATACAACTCCAACGTGGAGAACGGAAGCAAGCTTAAATTTTACCAGCAAGCCTATCCTTAAATGAAGGTAAAATTTATTTAATCTAGAAACTAGCTGCAGACGCAATCCGTTCTGTTTACACCAAGATGAACCCCAACAAGAAAGAGTTTTCATTCTAGATATTCGGCCTTGATTTTCTTATTGATGAGAACTTCAAAGTATGGCTTATTTAGGCCAACACTAACCCATGCCTCGAACTATGCTGTCCTCTACTCAGTAGATTGATCCCTTCTATGCTATAAAATGCCTTCAAGTACTCAAAATATTATTGCAGAATCGTGATCGACCCAATTTTCCCGCCTCCTCCAGTTGAATAGCTAGTTTCAATGACGAAGAAGCTTGTCCTACCTTAAAATTTAGTGTAGACAAATAAATTTGAGCTGATATTTGACTAGGTCGAAGAAGGGAAAGAGCTGAAAGCACTAATGAGCAATACTCCTGAAGTAAAGATCTTCGAGGTGGAGGAAGAGGAGTAATAATATGACTAGAATTTCAATGAGTGCGAAAAGACACATGGCTTGAATTGATTAATCCACAGTTAACTATCATATCAATTAACATTAAGTTCGATTATTATAACTTTATCGAAATACAATGAGCTTTGCCAGCACCTTAAATGCAACTCATAGTCTAAGCAACACGGGCAATCCAAAGCAGAAATCTTAGGCGAGCTTCTTCAATAAGATGGATGCACTTGCAAGTGAGCTCAAGGAGGTTTAAGCTGCCCTACATGATCTATAATAATAAACAAGCGTAATTATAACAATAAAGTAGAATATTCGTGAGGAGAAGACAAATGTGGAAAAGTATTTAGAAAAGAAGTCAGAGGAAAATAGGCTGCGATTGATGGGGGAGTTATAACTGTTTGAAAACTAAGTTAAAAGACGCATTTAGGACGCAAGGAGATAAACTCAGAAGATTGACTAAGGAATTTAAAAAATGAAATAATCACAGCTATATTCCCTGCAGATGATTCTGTCGATCCAGCGTAGAGTGCACGAGTTGGAAGTGCAGCTCGGTACATAGCAAACTTAATGATAAATATAACCTTATTGATCTTATGGATATCACTTTTTGTGTCCCTTCTGATGTAGGATCATACTCTTGGCAATAAAATGCCATTTCTTCATTAATTTAGACGAAACCTACTTTGTCGTTATTCTATTCTTTAAATGCAGATTTTTTTATTTGCATTCGATACAAATGGTCACATATTTTTGATTAATTCGATAAAACTAAAGGAAAGTTTGTGGATCAAAGAATTTGTTTACATTTAAAACTCTGTACTAATTAACTAATTATTGGAAATCTCTTTTTTAAAGGGCTTCCAATTCGAAAGCCATATTACAAAATTGACAATTCCTCTTTATTTTTTCATCTTTAACACAACTTATGATTTTTTTGAGGTATATGTTTTGCTTCGCAAGATAAAGCCAGTAATACATGATGGGCTTAGTAAGCTAGAAGGTCTTTTTGCTGAGAATTATTTTGTTTTATTAAATTAGCTGAGCAGGTTTCATATGGTATGTTGTCTATCTTAGCTCTTTCAGCTTGCGTTTCTATTGCATTTCCTTTTTCTTGAACAGACTTTTGTAGTGTTTGTATTGCGATATAATCTCACCATTGTTCTATTATAAGTCTTATCTTTCAAAAATTCTATGTAGGTTTTGGACGATCCACTCCTTATTATAGATGATGAAGTATTCCTTAACACCTTACAGCTCAAGAAAATCATTCATATCATTATTTTTGAGATACTTCTATGTCTTATTTAAATTCTGCCTCATAAATTAAACATCCCTTTTTTCATAAAGCTTTAGCTTCTTTACTGCAACATAACTTAGTGCAAACGACAACACATCCCCGGAAATGGCTACCGTTATTCCTATGATGATCATTCCAGGATCGTAGACAAATTTATACTGTGCCTCAACAACTATAATCATTCCTAGAAAGATAAGAAAAATGCTATACCCAAGCAAGGAAACAATGAAATAGAGATAGGAGGAAAATGAGAACTTCTCATACTATCTATAATACCAATCAATGTTGGAACTATGAGAGAATTCATCATTGATCCACTTAAACTTCCTGCGCTGGAACTTGAAGCGGTTTAATCGAATTACTTCTTCTATTCGATAATTGTATTTCTTTAAAAGCTCTATTATCAAAAATATAGTGTAGATCTCCAAAGGAACAAAGGCTACTATCATAACGAGACTTCTATACAATGGTCCTTATTCTAAAAGAATTGTTATTTAGAAGATGTTATTTCTGCTTATGATATACATCGTCAAGCAAATGAGCGGTGTTAATATCGCAGCCAATATTTCAGTAATAACAATTGAGCTTAGATACAGAGATTTTTAATATTAGGATTACTTGCGTTTAGAGTCAATGACAGTTTTAAATACTTTGTTGAGAAACTTAAGAAAAATATTTTATTCACTGAGCTAATCTATCCTCTTCATGCCTTTATCGAAAATCAACTCAGTGAGATAAGTCTCCACATAGAAATACATGAATTTGCAAAAGTAAAGATATGTGAACTCGGCAAGGCTTCTATTTCTTAGCACGAGTATTGTAAAAAAAAGAAGGAAGCTCAAAGCGTAACCACATGCATAGAGCAACTCTTTTATCATAGAAAACCTAATGTATTGAATCATAACAATGCCGAGGATGGGAGCAGCAACGATCATGAGTATTGCAACAATGTAGTTGGGTAAAGATACTGTGATTTCGACATAGAAATAACCAAACAGAATAATGAATAGTGAGCTTATGAAGATATATTTCTTATGGCTCACCATATTCTTCTTTGTAAACTCAATTCTTTAAGATAAATCTTAACCTACAATACCATCGTCTTTCTTCAGCTTCAGGTCATCTTCGAAGAAAGTTTTTAAGTCTGCATTTTGGGTTATTTTGAACGATTGTTTGACTCCTGTGCTTAGTAGATATAGTCCTATGAAGCCAATCATAAGGCCATTTCTTCCAATGTTATTAAGTTCAAGTGTTTCATCACTTAAATCATCGCCATACAACGGAGTTATTCCTCCAAAATTAGTCTGATATGTAATTTAATTGAGAAAGAAGAAAAATGCTCCCCCACTCAAGATGGTATAAAGACTCCCCTTTAAAGCTGGAGTCAAAATGCATTCTATTTTGCGCTTAATGTCAATAATTACAATATTAGAGACAGCATACCAAATGGAGACCATCACAACAAAATCTATTAAAAGGGCATATATGAAATAGTAGAAGACAGGAAGATTGTAGGAGATGAATCTTTGAAAAATATTTTGATATGTTACATGCGTATGAAACAAAGCACTAGGTAAGGCAATGTCCTTATTGTATTATCCCCTTATCTATGCAGACACTATTGATATTTCTAGCCGATTATTAATGGTTACCTGAAATTAAATAAAGAACTAGTTAACTATAATTGAATCGCTACTTTTGCGTTGGTAGACCACTGGAACAATCTATTATAAAATATTTGTTATGAACCTTTTTGCTCCTTATAGATTTAATCGAGTTTGAATAAACTCAGTCATCTTCAACTGCTTCTCGAACAAATAAAAGAGAATTTCTAAGTATAACGGAGGAGTACATTCATCCTTGTTGAACCAAAATTATGAACCCACATTGCTTATTTACAACTATTCCATTATACAGCTGAAATCTAAGTTTTTATCAGCACAAATGATTCCATGGAAGCTATCGAATTCACAATTCTCAGGCTCAATCAAATCACTGAGAATGATATATGACTTTTGGATGGAGCACTGGCTGAGATAAGGAAAATGAGGATATATTTGAATGCTTGACTATATCTCACCCCAGTATGTGGACATGAAGGGCTAAAGGTTGAACACGCGCTGCTCTGGAGTAGCATTGTATTGATTGACATAGAGTGAGGATGTTTTGCTATTGAGCATGTTGAAAGGCAACCTGAATCAAGGACAATCATTACATGTAGCCACTTGAAATTGTTTTGTCTATCGCAGCAGCGATTACCGGCCTATCTTACATTTTCTATATACGCATAATCTGAGATGTCAGGTTTATGCCTTATTATGCTGCAACAGATATTACTATGAGTTGGTTGCTGTTCTAAAAGTTCCATATTGAAAACTTGCGGGCCTGCTATGTTTGAGTGAAAGATGAAGAATAGAAGGAGGCTGTATTGCTAGTAGTTTACAAGTAAGCAACATCAAGGCTGAGATTCGCACCAAGTGTGTCTTTGATGGGAGAAATATAGAAAGTGACATGGTGGTATTGAAGAAGAGTGAATGTGAGTTGGAATTGAGAGCAATAGCTATAATACAAAGCTATGGCAATCATTATCCATAATTTATTACTAAACATGCCTTCTTTTGCTCTATGAAAAGGGCGATTATATGATTATGTATATAATATGGACAAATCACTTGGTTAAGGCCGAAACAAAGGATTAGAATTAAACTTGAAGGCTAGACTGCGAAGGAAATCTTTTGAATAGTATGTGAAAGTCACGATTCCTGTAATACTTCCCACTCTATGTATTAATAAATCTGACGAAATCCTAAAGAGCTATCTGCTCCTTTCTCTGCTCAAAGAGGATAATAGATTTAAGTTATTCCTCTAAGAGATTTTCCTTATTCCATCGTTTTAAGATATTGATATGCCAGTTACTTTAGCATTTATCATATGAACTTACCAGCTTGCTTAAACCTTACTAGAAATCTATGTTTTACCACCTATAAAATGGGTTGTGCTACTCCACTGTTGACTCAAATTTACTCCTGCATGCCTACGAACTCATCATGAAACCTTTGGAGCTTAATTTCTGTTATAGTTTGATCCATTTGTTCTCTTAGTTGGAGAAAGTAAACCATATTTTACCATTTCTCAACTACTAATCTAAGGTCATTTGATTGATAAACGCATTAACTACTTCTTTTATGTATTTCTTTTACTTGACCTTCCTTTGCTAAATGCAGCTCTATTTTTTAAACTAAACTGGGGTAAAACTTGAAGCTACTGTTGCTGTATACTTGTTTTTGACAATTCCTCCTCCTCTCTCAGCTGTTAACTTCTTCGGTGTTTGAACCTATATCTTGAATTAACTAATCTCTTATTTTATCTTCATTATTGGCTGCTCTTTATCTTCCTTTGCAGGCGTCACTATAAAGTTAGGTCTTCGCCTTCCTCTCTCAGATAAATTCTATATCTTGGGCCTTGATTTAGAATGGGCAACAAATGGATTGAATTATATGTTCAAATTCTTTTTCTTCTCTTCAGCTTGTTTGATTCTTTAGGTCAACTTCTGTATCTATGAATCATATTTGGAATTTTCCTTTGGCTTATGGGATTGATATTGTTCAGTTGATTAGAATATTTTATTGCTTCTTTATCTAAGCTTCTTCCATTATTATTTTGCATGCTCGCCTTTTAACCCTTATCTTTTAGCAGAAAGGATGGGAGATTTGGGCTGTATTTTGATCTCATGGATTGATAGATCTTTGTAATGATTAGAGTCATTGTTTATACTTAATTGGGTGAGAGGAGTACGAGTGTAATCATCGCTGTTTTGATGTTTTTTCATAATATTGTTGATTCTCTAATCAATGCTTTTGATAGACACTTCTTTCTATTACATAAATCTCGCAGAAAGGGTTTGAGGCTGAGCTGGTTCAATTTTATTATTTTTGGAAAGCTGAGGTGTGGGAATATTTTGATCCCTTGAGGAATACTTGGAAAGAACGACTTAAAAATCATTAATTTTCTGGGTAATATTAGCTTTGTGGCGAATGGTCATTTTTTATCAATAAAACTAATAATTAGAATAAACCCTCTATGAATTTATAACTGAAAACATATCGTGTAAGTTATAAATTTATTAGTGTTAAGTTGATTTGATTGGTAATAATTCATTCGATGATCGGCAAAGATATTATTGCAGTATTCCTTTTGGCTGTAGTCTTAGCTGCCAGGACCTACCCTCTCTACAAGCAGTGCGATAGCAGATGGGCCAACTAACAACTCGGCACCTCTCCCATCAACACTATCTGCAAAGCTGGATGCCTCATGAGTTCAGCCGCAATGGCACTCTCAGGAACTGGAAGTACCCAAAATCCATCAACGCTCAATACTTGGCTGAAAGGACATGGAGGTTATGTTAGTGATGACCTGTTTGTGTGGGCTTCCATCAATAGCTTTGGAGTTGCTTTTTCTGGCTTCATCAAAAGGGCACAAGTAGAAGAAAACTTGAACAGAGGCAATATTGTGATCTTGAATGTTCACAATGGCGGCCATTGGGTCCTGGCAACCAGTATGCTCAACAGTAATACTGTGGCTGTGAATGATCCGGGGTATTCGACCACATCATACGGCTTGACTGAAGTAGTTTAGGGAAATATCGGAGTGTACAAGGTAGTCAATGGCTTCATTGGTGTAATGATCCACTAGCTTGAGACAATTTTGAAGATATCAGATAAGCGTAAGATGAAGCAAACAAAAGTAGCCATACTCAGCCAATGATTCAATCAAATAGGATTATATGCATTTACTATTGACCAAGATTTATTGTCACTATATCGAAATTGGTTTTATTAATTTATAAATCTTACAAGTTTATTTTGAAATATTTAATGATAAACTAACTTCTTTAATTGTCTGAGAGAGCAGAGGAGGACCAGCCCTATTTTAAAAGAGTGGAGTTGAAGGTTCAAGCATAACTTTTGATTAGAGTGAATGAGAACGCTGACTAACCCATTTTCTAGAGGCAAAACTTTAAATACGATAAATATGAGCTACCAAAAGTCATTAGTTTTGATCAATTCTAGCTTCTTATTAGACCTTTTAAAACCCACCCTTCCTTTAAGAGAAACCTCAAGTGGAACAAAATCACCAAAATCATCATGCCAATCATATTTTTACTTGTGATCGTCCCTGAATTCATACTCATAAGGCGAGATACAGATCCGATTATAATTATGATTTGGGGTATTTGGGCAATAGTCTTATTCACTCTATTTTTCTTAATCCTCTTCCTCTCCGTGCGAGTCAGAAATAAGACATTAGATGAATTGGAAAATTACTGCACAACTATATCCTCACAACAGAATGATGTATAAATTCAGTTCACTCGAAAGAATCTTCACAAAGGTTGGGATA
>JACCDV010464216.1_pt1 | contig 15034 bp, 13 predicted proteins | sample 7446131 | NCBI WGS metagenome assembly JACCDV01 (sample SAMN15323448, study PRJNA562643) | freshwater metagenome | isolation source: river surface water | place: USA:Blue River Watershed | collected 2017-08-17 | reverse complement strand
GTCGCCCATGGGGTGCTTGCTGGGCATGTTGCGCACCAGCGGCAGCGGCCGCGTGTCGGCCACCGAGCGGGCGAAGGCGATCGCCTCCTCCAGCAGCGACTCGGGCGTGAGCATCAGGTTCATGAAGATCTCGCGCTCGAAGACCATGCCGTCTTCGAATTTCTTCTTCGTGGCAGCTTCGACCGCATCCACGCACTTGACCGGAGCCGGCAGGTTCTTGGCCGTGGCCTTGACCATGTTGCGGGCGAACTGGAAATAGGCATCGCCCTGAGGGTGCTTGCACGGCAGGTTGCGCACCAGCGGCAGCGGCGTGCCGTCGGCATGCGCGGTTGCCACCCTGCGGGCCAGGGCCTGGGCTTCATCCATCAGGCTCTCGGCGGACTGGGCCATGGCATCCCACAGCTTCTGGCCGGGCAGCATGGCCAGCATCTCGCTCTTGACCGGCTCGCCGCTGACGATCATGTTGGTCGCGGCTTCCACGCCAATCACGCGCGGCAAACGCTGGGTCCCCCCGGCGCCGGGAATCAGACCCAGCTTGACTTCGGGCAGCGCGATGTTGGCGCCAGGTGCGGCAATGCGATAGTGGCAACCCAGAGCGAGTTCCAGCCCGCCGCCCATGGCCACGCTGTGCACGGCCGCGACCACCGGCTTGGGCGAGTTCTCGCAAGCCCGGATGACAGACAGCAGATTGGGCTCCTGGATCGCCTTGGGCGAACCGAATTCCTTGATGTCGGCTCCGCCCGAGAAGGCCTTGCCGGCGCCGGTGATCACGATGGCCTTGACGGCTGCATCCTTGTTGGCCTGCTCCAGACCATGGGTGATGCCGATGCGTGTGGACAGACCCAGACCATTCACCGGCGGGTTCGTCAGGGTGATGACCGCCACGTCACCGTGAACTTTGTATTCAGCTGTCATGCCGAGTTTCCTTTGCGAGAAAGACAAAAATAGAACGACCGTTCATTTTTAACATGAAAAAGGAATGAGACCTGCGCATGGAAAACCCTTGCGCGGTCACCATGGGGACCTCACCAGCAAGAGTAAGGCATGAAGGACAACCCCGATCTGTGTGCGCCCTGCCTGGCAGGTCAAGACAGGGTCTGTGGCCCCTCAAACCTCCAGCCACTCCTTGCGGATGTACTGGTTGGCGCGCAGCTCGTCGGGTGTACCTTCAAACACAATGGAACCATGCCCCATCACCAATGCCCGATCGGAAATGTTCATGGCGATGGTCAGTTTTTGTTCAATCAGAAGGACCGAAATACCGCGTCGCTTGAGCTCCTGCAGGTACTGCCCAACCAACTCAACAATCTTGGGTGCCAGGCCCTCGGTGGGCTCGTCAATGATGATCAGGTCAGGGTCACCCATCAAAGTCCGGCACAGCGTCAGCATCTGCTGCTCGCCGCCCGAGAGGACGCCCGCTTCGGTATGCTCACGCTCCTTGAGCCGCGGGAACATGGCGTACATATCGTCAAACGACCAGCGCGAGCCCTTGCCCGCCCCCTTCTGGCCGAGCAGCAGGTTCTGGTAAACCGTCAGCTTGGGAAAGATGTCACGGTTTTCGGGCACGTAGCCGATGCCCAGGTGAGCCACCTCATAAGCCTTTTTGCCCTGGATGGACTTGCCCCTCCAGTCGAGGGTGCCCTGACAGTCGACCAGCCCCATGATCGCCTTGGCGGTGGTTGAACGACCCGAACCATTGCGTCCCAGCAACGCCACGATCTCGCCCTCCCCGACTTCAAAGCCGACGCCGTGGAGCACATGGCTTTTACCGTACCACGCATGCAGGTTTTCGATATTGAGCATCGCCATGTCAATGACCTCCTGCCTGCGCTTCGGCCACCGCAGAGCCGAGATAGGCCTCCTGCACGCGCGCATTGGCGCGTACCGCCTCGGGTGTGTCGAACGCGAGTACCTCGCCATAAACCACCACAGCGATGCGATCGGCCAGCCCGAAGACCACGCCCATGTCGTGCTCCACGGTCAGCAGGGTGCGTCCCTCGGTGACCTTGCGTATCAGCTGAATAAAGCGCGCGGTTTCGCTCTTGCTCATGCCGGCGGTGGGCTCATCGAGCAGGATGACTTCTGCACCACCTGCAATCGTGATACCGATCTCCAGCGCTCGTTGCTCGGCATAGGTCAGGTTCATGGCCAGCGTGTCGCGCTTCTTGTCCAGACCGATCATTTCCATCAGTTCTTCGGCCCGCTCGTTGGCATCCTTCAGACCGGACAGCGCCTTGAGGAAGGTGTACTTGTAACCCAGACTCCAGAGCACGCTGCAGCGCAGATTCTCGAATACGCTCAGCTTGGGGAAAATGTTGGTGATCTGGAAACTGCGCGACAAGCCCAGGCGATTGATCTCGTAGGGCTTCTTGCCATCGATCCGTTGGCCCTTGAGCAGAATTTCTCCGCTCGTGAGTCCAAAACGGCCACTGATGAGGTTAAAAAGCGTTGACTTGCCGGCTCCGTTGGGGCCAATCACCGCGACGCGCTCACCGGCCTGAACCGCGAGATTGACGCCTCGGATGATTTCGGTCTTGCCGAAACTCTTGCGCACTTCCTTGAGTTCCAGGGCGTAGCTCATACTGCAGCCTCCCGCATGACCACCACAACGAAGGCCGAAACCTCCGTCGGGGAGAGTAAATACATCGTTTGTTGAAAATGGGAGTTCACAGGGTCTCCCTTCGCTTGATTTCCTTTTCGATCTCTTCCTGGATCGTGCCCCATTCGATGGCGTACTGACGGCGCGCCAGCTCAAAGAGGCCCAGACCGGTCAGCATGACAAAGACCGAGCCCACCCAGCTGTCCAGGCCACGCGCGTTGAGTGTCATGCCCATGAACTTCACGTTGTCACCCAGGGCAGAGTTGAGCTGCAGGTGGTAAACCATCTCGATCATCGCGCCCGCACCGGCCAGCATGACAACGGCTGTGACCGCCAGGCCGAGGTAACTCGTCCAGATCTGGCGCAACTTGCCAAACTTGGCCACACGCAGGTTCATCATGATCAGGCTGGCAATCCCGCCTGGCGCATACATGACCATGAACAGGAAGATGAGGCCCAGGTAGAGCAACCAGGCCTTGGTCAGTTCCGACAGCAGCACGAAGGCAATGATCATCAGCACACCACCCAGGATGGGGCCGAAGAAGAAGGTCGCTCCGCCCAGGAAGGTGAAGAGCAGGTAACCACCCGAACGGGCTGCGCCCACCACTTCGGCCGTGACGATCTCGAAGTTGATCGCACCGAGGCCTCCGGCAATGCCGGCGAAAAAGCCGGAGATGATGAAAGCCATATAGCGCACCCGCTGGGTGTTATAGCCAATGAACTCCACCCGCTCCGGGTTGTCGCGTACGGCGTTCAGGATACGTCCCAGTGGCGTCTGGGTGAAGGCATACATGGCCGCCACACAGATGAAGGTGTAGACGGCGATCAGGTAATACACCTGAACCTGGGGACCGTAGGTGATGCCAAAGAAGGGTTGGCCCGCCACCCGGTTCCCCGAGACCCCCGCCTCGCCGCCGAAGAACTCGGAGAACATCAGTGACATGGCAAACACCAGTTCGGCCACACCCAGGGTGATCATGGCGAACGGCGTGCCTGACTTGCGAGTGGTCACCCAGCCCAGCAGGATCGCAAAGCCCATGCCCGAGAGCCCGCCCACGATGGGCAGCAGGCTCACCGGGATGCCCAGCTTGCCCTCGCTGACCAGGTTGAGCGCATGGATGGCCATGTAGGAGCCAAGACCGGTGTAGACCGCATGGCCGAAGCTGAGCATGCCCCCCTGACCCAGCAGCATGTTGTAAGACAGGCAGGCAATGATGGCGATGCCCATCTGCGCCAGCATGGTGTGCGAAAGATTGCTGGTGAACAGCATCGGTGCGACCAGCAGGATCAGCGCAAACAGGCTCCAGATCACCCAACGCCCGACGTTCCAGGGCTTGAATTTGTAAACAGCTGCCATGGCTCAGCCCTCCCGTGTGCCCAGAAGACCCTTGGGTCGGAAGATCAGGATCAGCACCAGCAGCAAATAGGGCAGGATCGGCGCCACTTGCGAAACGGTCAGCTTGGTAAAGGTGTTGTCCTGCGCCGCTGCCGACAACTGCCAGCCCATGTCGCGCGCAAAGCTCAGGAAGGAGTAGTCAATCGCCACGGCAAAAGTCTGGATCAAACCGATCAGCAGAGACGCCAGGAACGCCCCAGCCAGTGAACCCATGCCACCCACCACCACCACCACAAAAATGACCGAACCCACAGTCGCCGCCATGGCTGGTTCGGTCACGAACGTGCTGCCGCCGATCACGCCAGCCAGTCCAGCCAGACCAGTGCCGGCACCAAACACCAGCATGAACACGCGCGGTACGTTGTGGCCCAGAGCCTCCACGGTTTCAGGATGGGTCAGCGCAGCCTGAATCACCAGGCCAATGCGGGTACGGGTGAGCAGGAGCCAAAGTGCAATCAGCATCAACAGCGCCACCGTCATCATGAAAGCGCGGGTGGCCGGAAAGCGCGAGCAGACCACACGTACCGCAGGGTCTGCAGCGGAACACATTTCGGCCGGTGCAGCGCCCCAGACCATGCGCAGGCCATCGGACGCATGGTTGATGAGGGTGAACGCTGAACCCTGCAGGACAGGTGGAGGCAGAAATTCGACCGCCACGCGGCCCCAGACTAACTGTACCAACTCGAGCAGAACGTAGGACAGGCCGAACGTGACGAGCAATTCAGGCACGTGTCCGTAAGGATGCACCTTGCGCAGGCTCAGCCGCTCAAACAGCGCGCCACAGGCGCCGACCAGCAAGGGGGAAACGATGAGTGCAGGCCAGAAACCGATGATCCCGCTGAGCGTGTAGCCGAAGTAGGCCCCGATCATGTAGAAGCTGGCGTGGGCGAAGTTCAGTACGCCCATCATCGAGAAAATCAGCGTCAGCCCGGAGCTGAGCATGAACAAGAGGAGCCCATAGCTCAAGCCATTGAGCATGGAGATGATGAAGAACTCCATCGGGAAGGACCTTCCTGGCCGCCGTCACGGCCGGTACTGCTTGAAGGGAGGAGAAACCGAAGGCAGGGAGCGACAGACCCGATCAGCGATTGAGCGGATCGGGTCTGCGCTGGGGTTCAGCCCGCCATCAGCCCGGGCGCTTCATCTGGCAGCTGGTGGGCGTGCTGGACACGTAAGAGGGGTACTCCTTGACGGGGGCCAGCGTCATGCCGGTATTTTCCGGGCTGTAAGGGTGCTTCTTGTCGGCTTTTTGCCAGACCGTGATCCACAACGGCTGCTGCAGCTGGTGGTCGGTCTTGCGCATCTCAACTTCACCATGGTAGCTGTTGTACTTGAGACCAGACAGAGCAGCAGCGACCTTGACAGGTTCGGTCGATTTGGCCTTGGCCATGGCTTCACCAAGACCCTTGAAGATCGAGATCACCGAGCCCGTGTAGAAGTCATCATTGAACTTCTGCTTGAACTCTCCCATCCACTTGCCCATGTCACCACCCATGTTGTAGTGGTTGTAGGACACCTGGTAGACGCGACCAGCGCCGCCTTGCCCAAGGGCTGTGGGCGTGCCGGTCACGCCGGAATAATAGGTGAAAAACTTGCCGCTGTAGCCTGCTTCATTGGCGGCCTTGACCAGAAGTGCCAGGTCAGAGCCCCAGTTACCGGTGATCACCGTGTCAGCGCCGGAGGCCTTGATCTTGGCAATGTAGGGCGAGAAGTCACGAACCTGGGCCAGCGGGTGCAGGTCCTCGCCGACGATCTGCACATCAGGACGCTTGCGGGCCAGGTTTTCCTTTGCGAACTTGGCCACCTGGTGACCGTGGGAGTAGTTCTGGTTGAGCAAATAAACCTTCTTGACATCCTTCTGATCCTTCATGAAGGTGGTCATGGCTTCCATCTTCATCGAGGTGTCGGCGTCAAAGCGGAAATGCCAGTAGCTGCACTTGCTGTTGGTGAAGTCCGGATCCACCGCCGAATGGTTCAGGAAAATGATTTCCTTGCCCGGGTTGCGTTCATTGTGCTTGTTGACCGCATCAATGAGTGCACCCGCTACCGACGAACCGTTGCCTTGTGTGATGTAGCGCACACCCTGATCCATGGCGGCCTTGAGCGCGTTCAGGCTTTCAGCCGGGCTGAGTTTGTTGTCAATGCCGATGACCTCGAACTTGACACCCGCGGCATTGTTGGCACCACTGAACTTCTCGGCAAAGAACTGGAAGCTCTTGAGCTGGTTACTGCCCACGGGCGCCATCAAACCCGAGAGCGGGTCGATCCAGGCAATCTTGACGGTTTCACCCTTCTGGGCAAAAGCGGCACTGGCACAGGTGGCCAAGGCAGCCACAGCAATCATGCGAAAGGTCTTGCTCATCGTTTGTCTCCTGCTGGTTAAATCACAAGGTCTTGAGACTAACTTCAAGTCCGGGCAAAACGCACCGGGTTTGCCCTTAGGGTCTATCGCACGCGTGACTGATGCAGATCAAGTTGGCATCGGAGTCACGCGCCGATGGCTTCACAACCCGGGGAGCTTGTAATCCTTGAGTTGTTCGCGCAGTTTCGTCTTGAGCATTTTTCCCGTGGCGCCCAAGGGAATAGCGTCAACAAAAACCACATCGTCCGGGATTTGCCATTTGGCGGTCTTGCCTTCGTAGAACTTGAGCAGTTCATCGCGCGAAACCTCAGCACCAGGTTTCTTGACCACACAAACAATAGGTCTTTCGTCCCACTTCGGATGAAAAATGCCCACACAGGCCGCCATGGCCACCGCAGGGTGGGCCATGGCAATGTTCTCGACATCGATCGAGCTGATCCATTCGCCGCCGGACTTGATCACGTCCTTGCTGCGGTCGGTGATCTGCATGAAGCCGTCAGCATCGATGGTGGCCACGTCACCCGTGGGAAACCAGCCATCCACCAGCGGGCTACCGCCTTCCTGGCGGTAGTAGCTGCCGATGACCCAGGCGCCCTTGACCAACAGATCGCCTGCGCTCTTGCCATCGTGCGGCAGGGCATTGCCCTCGCTGTCGACGATTTTCATCTCGATGCCGAAAATGCAGCGACCCTGCTTCATGCGGATCTTCATCTGCTTCTCGGCAGGTAGCTTGAGGTGCTTGTTCTTGAGCGTACACACCGTCCCCAAGGGGCTCAGTTCGGTCATGCCCCAGGCATGCAGCACGTCCACACCGTAGTCTTCGCGGAAAGCATCGATCATGGCGGGCGGGCAGGCCGAGCCGCCGATCACCGTGCGGCCCAGGGTGCTGAACTTCAGGCCGGCGGGCTTCATGTGGCCCAGCAGCATCTGCCAGACGGTGGGCACGCCAGCGGCAAAGGTCACACCTTCGGCTTCGATCAGCTCATAGACCGATTTGCCATCGAGCGCAGGCCCAGGGAACACCAGTTTGGCACCCGTCATGGCTGCGCTGTAGGGAATGCCCCAGGCGTTGACGTGAAACATGGGCACCACCGGCAACACGCTGTCACGCGCCGACATGCCCATGGAGTCAGGCAGCGCCGAAGCGTAGGCGTGCAGGATGGTTGAGCGGTGGCTGTAGAGCGCAGCCTTGGGGTTGCCCGTGGTGCCGCTGGTGTAGCACATGCTGGACGCCGTGTTTTCGTCAAAGCTCGGCCAACTGTACTGATCGCTCTGCCCGGCGATCCAGGCTTCATAGCTGATGAGGCCTGGGATGCCGCTGTCGGCGGGCAGTTTGTCGGCGTCGCACAGGGCCACCCACTGCTTGACGGTGGTGCAGCGCGCATGCACCGCCTGCACGATCGGCAGGAAGGTCATGTCAAAGCACAAGACATTGTCTTCCGCATGGTTGGCGATCCAGACGATCTGGTCGGGGTGCAGGCGGGGGTTGAGGGTGTGCAGGACCCGCTGCGAGCCGCTCACGCCAAAGTACAGCTCCAGATGCCGGTAACCGTTCCAGGCCAGCGTGGCCACTCGGGCGCCCGCCGGTACTTTCATGCCATCGAGGGCATTCGCCACGTGGCGCGCGCGCCGGGCCACATCAGTCCAGGTGTAGCGGTGGATATCACCTTCGACTCGGCGCGAGACGACCTCGCCATCGCCATGGTGGCGCTCGGCAAATTCAATGAGCGAAGAAATCAGCAGCGGCTGCTGTTGCATTTGTCCAAGCATGGGCTCTCCAGTGGTTTTGAACTGCTATTTTTGAATGACTTGGTTCTGCATCCGGCTTGGCAATGACGGGTTGCAGGGCGGCAGCATCATCGACTGCCCCCTTGGCTTTGTACACGCTGACAAACCCGCACACGCGCTATGCCATGTCAAGACGGTGACAATCGTCGGCATGCGCTCACCTGCCCCTGCCCCGCTCAGCTGGACCCACCGCCTCACGCGGCTCGGGACGAACTTTTTCACCAGGCTGCACCCTACGCCCATGGCCTCGCCGCAATGGGCAGCTCGCAATACGGTTTTGCTCAAGAGCCTGGGCTGGCCGCAGGCGCTCTTCGATGACAGCCTTTTGCCCGCGTTTGCCGGCAACGCGCTGATCCCTGGCAGCGACCCATTGGCGACCGTCTACAGCGGCCACCAGTTCGGCGTGTGGGCTGGCCAACTGGGCGATGGCCGGGCCCTTTGGCTGGGCGAAGCCGATTCGGTCCAGGGTCCCCAGGAAATCCAGCTCAAAGGCGCCGGCCGCACCCCCTATTCGCGCATGGGCGATGGCCGCGCGGTGCTGCGCTCGTCCATCCGCGAATACCTGTGCAGCGAGGCCATGCATGGCTTGGGCATCCCGACCACCCGGGCGCTGTGTCTGGTGGCCTCGCCCCAGCCAGTGGTGCGTGAAGAAGTAGAAACCGCCGCCGTGGTCACCCGCGTGGCCCCCAGCTTTCTGCGCTTCGGCCACTTCGAACATTTTTCGTCCCGCGACCAGATCGACGCCCTGCGCACCCTGGCCGACCATGCCATCGAACAGCACCTTCCTGAAGCCCGCGAACGCGCGGCGGCGTGGCAGGGCAATGCGTATGCCGGCCTGCTCGATGAAGTGCAGCAGCGCACTGCTCACCTGCTGGCCCAATGGCAGGCAGTGGGCTTTTGCCACGGCGTGATGAACACCGACAACATGAGCCTGCTGGGCCTGACCATCGACTACGGCCCCTTCCAGTTCCTCGACGGGTTTGACCCTGGCCACATCTGCAACCATTCGGACACGCACGGCCGTTATGCCTATGCACGCCAGCCCAACATCGCCTACTGGAATCTGTATTGCCTGGGCCAGGCCCTGCTGCCGCTCATTGGGGATCAGGACCTGACGGTGCAGGTGCTCGAAGGCTACAAGACGCAATTTCCGCGCGCCCTGGGTGATGCGATGCGGGCCAAGCTCGGGCTGACGGGCGATCTGGCCCCCGAGGCGCTGCGCGAGTCGGACTGGACGCTGGTCGAAGACCTGCTGCAGATCCTGGCGAGCGAACGGGTGGACTTCACGATTTTCTGGCGCCGCCTGAGCCAGGCCATGACGCATGAGGACGGTTCCTGGTCGCTGGATGCTCCACACTGGCAGGCCGTCACCGACCTGCTGCTCGACCGCCCTCGCCTGCTTGCCCTGCTGCAACGCTATCGCGAGCGCGTGGGCAAGGCCGCGCCCCATCGTCTGGGCGAGCGCATGCTGCGGACCAACCCCAAATACGTGCTGCGCAACCATCTGGCCGAAATCGCCATCCAGCGCGCCCGCGAGGGCGACTACGCCGAAATCGACCGGCTGCTGCACATCCTGCACAGCCCGTATGACGAACACCCTGAGCACGAAGACTGCGCCGGTTTTCCCCCCGACTGGGCTGGCCAGCTCGAAATCAGCTGCTCATCCTGAGGAGAACCGCATGGACAAGATCACGAAGACCGCCGAGCAATGGCGCGAACTGCTGGCCGCCAAAGGCGCCGAACCGCTGGCCTATGCCGTCACCCGCGAAGCCGCGACGGAACGCCCTTTCACCGGCCGCTACGAAGACCACTGGACGCCTGGCATCTATCGCTGCATCTGCTGTGACGCGGAGCTGTTCCGCTCCGACACCAAGTTCGACGCCGGCTGCGGCTGGCCCAGCTTCTTCAAGGCCGCGAACCCGCAAGCCATCGAGGAGCGGTTAGACCGCAGTCACGGCATGGTGCGGGTCGAAACCGTCTGCGCCCAGTGTGGGGCGCACCTGGGCCATGTGTTCGAGGACGGCCCGGCCCCGACCCACCTGCGCTACTGCATGAATTCGGCTTCGCTAGACTTCGAGCCTTTGTAAGACCCGCGAACGCGGCGGACGCATGAAATTCCTGATCGACTTCTTTCCCATCCTCCTGTTCTTCATCGCCTACAAGATGGGCGACATTTACAGCGCCACCGGCATCCTGATGGCCGCCACCGTGCTGCAGATGCTGCTGGTCTGGCGCATGGAAGGCCGGCTGCAGACCATGCACAAGATCACGCTGGTTCTGGTGCTGGGCTTTGGCGCCCTGACGCTGGGGCTGCATGACGAGCGCTTCATCAAATGGAAGCCGACCATCCTGTACACCGGGCTGGCCGTCGCGCTGGCAGTGGCGCACTGGGTCTTTGGCAAGAACGCCCTGCACAGCCTGCTGGGCCAGCAGCTCAAACTGCCGTCCAGCGTGTGGCACCGGCTCAACGTGTCCTGGGTGCTCTACTGCCTTTTCATGGCCAGCATCAACGCCTATGTGGCCGCCTACTTCAGCACCGACGCCTGGGTGGACTTCAAGATCTGGGGCTACATCTTCCCGGTGGTCTTCATCCTGGGACAGGGCCTCTATGTCTCGCGCCACCTGCCCAAGGAGGATTGAGCGATGGACACCGCCCAGCTGATCCACCAGCGCCTGACCGAGCGCCTGCAGCCCACAGCGCTGGAGGTCATCGACGAAAGCGCCCAGCATGCCGGTCATGCAGGCGCCAGCCCTACGGGCACCGGCAGCCACATCCGTGTGCGTGTTGCCTCACCGATGTTCACCGGCCTCAGCCGGGTTCAGCGCCACCGCCTTGTGTATGATGCGTTGCAGGATTTCATTGACCAGGGCCTGCATGCCCTGGCAATCGAGCTGATCTGAACCGGGCAGCCCTTTGCGGTTGCCCTTTTTGTACCCTGATTGAGGAAGAGACCATGAAAAAGCAGATGCTTGCCGCCGCCCTGGTGGCCCTGCTGGCCGCCCCGGCCTTTGCCCAGAACATCGCCATCGTCAATGGCAAGCCGGTGCCCTCCGCCCGACTCAATGCCCTGAAAGCACAGATCGAAAAATCGGGCCGCCCCGTGACCGACGAGATGATGGGTCAGCTCAAGGACGAAGTCATCGCGCGTGAAGTCTTCATGCAGGAAGCCCGCAAGCGTGGTCTGGACGCCACCGACGACTACAAGAACCAGCTCGAACTGGCCCGCCAGACCATCCTGATCCGTGAACTGTTCTCGGACTTCCAGAAGAAAAACCCGGTGACAGATGCCGACATCCAGGCCGAGTACGACAAGTTCGTCAAGGAAAACGGCGGCAAGGAATACCGCGCCCGCCACATCCTGGTCGAAACCGAAGACCAGGCCAAGGCCCTGATCGCCGACATCAAGAAAGGCGGCAAGTTCGAGGACCTGGCCAAGAAGAACTCCAAGGACCCGGGCTCCGGCGCCAACGGTGGTGACCTGGACTGGGCCAGCGCCGGCAGCTATGTGGCCGAGTTTTCCAGTGCCATGGTCAAGCTGGGCAAAGGTGAACTGACCGGCGCACCGGTCAAGAGCCAGTTCGGCTGGCACATCATCCGCGTGGACGATGTGCGCGACGCCCAGCTGCCCAAGCTGGACGAGGTCAAGCCCCAGATCGCACAGCAGCTGCAGCAGCAGAAGATGGCCAAGTTCCAGGAAGACCTGCGCGGCAAGGCGAAGATCCAGTGATCCTGCCGATCTGACTGCACAGAAAACGCGGCCATCGGCCGCGTTTTTGCTTCTTGGGATAATCGCACCATGCTCCCCCACCAGCTCGAACTGCTCTCCCCCGCCCGCACGGCCGACATTGGCATCGAAGCCATCCAGCACGGCGCTGATGCGGTCTACATTGGGGGGCCTTCGTTCGGTGCCCGTTCCACGGCCGACAACAGCCTGCAGGACATCGCCCGACTGGTGCAACATGCCCACCGCTTTCACAGCCGCATCTTCGTCACGCTCAACACCATCCTGCGCGACGATGAACTGGAGCCGGCCCGAAAGCTGGCCTGGCAGCTCTATGACGCAGGCTTCGATGCTCTGATCATCCAGGACCTGGGCCTGCTGGAAATCGACCTGCCGCCCATCCAGCTGCACGCCAGCACCCAGACCGACATCCGCACGCCCGAAAAAGCCAAGTTCCTGCAGGACGCCGGGCTCTCGCAGATCGTGCTGGCGCGCGAGTTGACGCTGCCACAGATCGCGGCCATCCGCGACGCGGTGGACACCGAGCGCACGGTCATCGAATTTTTCGTGCACGGCGCGCTGTGCGTGGCCTACAGCGGCCAGTGCTACATCAGCCACGCCCACACCGGCCGCAGCGCCAACCGCGGTGACTGCTCACAGGCCTGCCGCCTGCCCTACGAGGTCAAGGACAGCCAGGGCCGCATCGTCGCGCACGACAAGCATGTGCTGTCGATGAAGGACAACAACCAATCGGACAACCTGCGCGCGTTGATCGACGCCGGCTGCCGCAGCTTCAAGATCGAAGGCCGCTACAAGGACATGGCCTACGTCAAGAACATCACTGCGCATTACCGCCGCCTGTTCGACGAGATCCTGAACGAGCGGCCGGAGCTGGCACCGTCTTCGCACGGCAAGGCCACGTTCAGCTTCTCGCCCGACCCCAACCAGAACTTCAACCGCGAATTCACCGACTACTTTGTTCAGGGACGCAAGGAAGACATCGGCGCCTTTGACACGCCCAAGAACCCCGGCCAGCCGATTGGCTGGGTCACGCGCGTGGCGGCCGACCACCTCGAAATCAGCACCGACGAACCGGGTGCCGTGCTGCACAACGGCGACGGCCTGTGTTACTACGACCTGCAAAAAGAGCTGGTGGGCCTGCAGATCAACCGCGCCGAGCCCGCCGGACAAAAAGGCCACTGGAAACTCTGGCCCAAGGACCCGATGGACGGCTTGAAGGACCTGCGCAAGGGCGTGCAGGTCAACCGCAACCGCGACATGAGCTGGGTGCGCACGCTGGAGAAAAAATCCGCCGAGCGCCGCATCGGCGTGTGGATGAAGCTGGCCGAAACGCCCGACGGCATGCAGCTGAGCCTGACCGACGAGCATGGCTTTGCCGGCGAAGCCAGGCTGGCGATCGACTGGCAAGCCCCCAAGGACGACAGCACGGCCACCGCCAAACTGGAGCAGCAGCTGGCCAAGCTGGGTGAGACGATCTTCGAGCCGCTGCAGGTGCAGCTCGACCTGCCCCGCCCCTGGTTCGTGCCGCCTTCCCAGCTGAATGCCCTGCGCCGCGAGGCCGTGGCAGCCCTTGAAGCCTCTCGCGCAGCCGGTCTTGAGCGCTTGCCCCGCGCCCAACCCGTGGAGCCGCCTACGCCCTACCCCGAAGACACGCTGACCTACCTGGCCAACGTCTTCAACGACCAGGCCCGCCAGTTCTACGCAAAGCACGGCGTCAAGGTGATTGCCGCCGCCTACGAGGCGCACGAGGAAGAAGGCGAAGTCAGCCTGATGATCACCAAGCACTGCGTGCGTTTCAGCCTGAGCCTGTGCCCCAAGCAGGCCAAGGGCGTGACCGGCGTGCAAGGCACCGTCAAAGCCGAGCCCCTGCAGCTCATCAACGGCAAGGAAAAACTTACCCTGCGCTTTGACTGCAAACCCTGCGAGATGCATGTGGTCGGCAAGATCAAGCGCAGCGTGCTCAATGCGGTGCCCGAATCGCCGGTGCAGTTTTACAAGACGCGACCTGTCGAGGGCGTCCACTGACACGGCCCGGTCGAACGCCGGGGAGGATCACATGAATAAAAGCGTCACGTTGTTTGGAGCCTTCGGCCTGATGACCCTGCTGCTGGCTGGGTGCGCCAGCGTCTCCAACGAACGCCCGGTGCTCTACCCCAATGCCGCCTACAAGGCCATGGGTGAAGCAGCGGCACGACAGCATCTGGACCAGTGTGTGGCCCTGGCCCGTCAGAGCGGTTTGACCCCGACGAACAACGCCGCCGCCAGTGGCGCCATGCGTGGTGCAGCGGTGGCCGGGGTTACCGGCGCAGTCGGCTCGCTGGTGTTCGGCCGCGGCAACCTGGAAGACGCCGTCAAGCGCGGTGCGCAAGGGGCAGTGATGGGGGCGGCAGGAGGGGCCACCGCAGGCGCCATGAGCGAACGCCCGAACAGCACGTGGCGCCAATTCATCCAGCGGTGCGCCGCAGAGAAAGGCCTGGAGGTGATCGGCTGGAACTGAGTCCGCCGATCACACCTCAGGGCATCAGCCCACCCACTGGCGCGCATTGCGCCAGATCCGCATCCAGGGACTGAACTGGCTCTTGTCTCCGCTGGTCCAGCTCATCTGGATGTTGCGGAACACGCGCTCGGGGTGCGGCATCATGGCCGTGAAGCGGCCATCCTTTGTGGTCACCGCCGTCAGGCCGCCGGGGCTGCCGTTGGGGTTGAAGGGGTACTGCTCGGTGGCTGCACCCGTGTTGTCCACAAAGCGCATGGCGCCGATCGCCTGGGCCGCGTTGCCGCGGTGCTTGAAGTTGGCAAAGCCTTCGCCGTGGGCCACGGCAATCGGCAGTCGACTGCCGGCCATGCCCCGCAGGAACAGGCTGGGTGAATCGAGCACTTCGACCATGGACAGGCGAGCTTCAAAGCGCTCGCTCTGGTTGGTGGTGAAGCGCGGCCAGGCTTCGGCACCGCGGATGATGTCGGCCAGCTCGGCGAACATCTGGCAGCCGTTGCATACGCCCAGGCCGAAGGTATCGGCGCGGCCAAAGAAGCCCTTGAACTGCTCGGCCAGCACCGGGTTGAAGGTGATCGAGCGCGCCCAGCCGATGCCCGCGCCCAGCGTTTCGCCGTAGCTGAAGCCGCCACAGGCCACCACTCCCTTGAAG
>JACCDV010207334.1_pt1 | contig 15035 bp, 9 predicted proteins | sample 7446131 | NCBI WGS metagenome assembly JACCDV01 (sample SAMN15323448, study PRJNA562643) | freshwater metagenome | isolation source: river surface water | place: USA:Blue River Watershed | collected 2017-08-17 | reverse complement strand
TGAAAGTGGAGAGGCCAACCCCTCGATTCGTCGGATCAAGCTCTACGCTCTTGCGGTCGGTGCCAGTGTCAATTTCAGCATTATCGATAGCGGCATCACACCTGATTACCATTTGCGAGCCGATGAATCAGTGATCGTGCGGCGCACCAAGCCCGGTCCCAAGTCCAAAAAGCGGGAAATCACGGCTCTATCAAACGCATAGGCGATGTTCAAATCGTGACATCCAGCTATCGATAAAGTCGCGCGAGCAACTTTGTTGATGTTTTTGAGTCAGTACACCATGGCCATGGCGGGCAACGAGCAAAGCTTCCAGGGTGAAGAGATTGTTGCGCATCAGCTGTCGACCTCGTTGCCTTTCACGACGGTTAACACCCTTGATTGTGATTTAAAGGCTTGCTCTGTGTTGATTTGTCCCCAGATTTATTGCTTCGCAAGATACCTTCCTGCCCTATGCTGATGGCTAGAAGTGACCTTGGGGGAAGCTGTGGGTTTTTGTTCATTTTGTGGAAACGCGACCAGTGGGGGTCCGTTCTGTGTCTCTTGCGGCAGAACTCTTCCTCCTGAGGCCCAAGGCCCCACCCCTCCGATCGGCTTTGGCCAACCGCAGGTAAACCCCTATCAGCAAAAGAGCCCTAGTGGCTCAAACACCTTGTCAATCGTTGCCATGGTTCTCGGTGGGGTAGCGGTGCTGTTCTACCCAATTGTTTTTGGTGTGGCCGGCATTGTCTTGGCATCGATTGCGAAATCAAAGAACGAGCCACAGTCGAATTTGGCTCTGGGAATTTCAATAGGCGGCACCGTTCTCGGATTCATCCTGGGCTACGCAACCACAGCCTCCTTCTACTACTAGGAGTTAGATTGATCGACATTTCAATTGGAACCTGTGCCGTGTGCACTGGCCTCCTCGTGGAGGATGCATCCCCGGCCTGCAGCTCTTGCTCTACCCGAGTCCACTTCGAGTGCTGGAAGCAAACCGGTGGTTGCCCCAACGAGGTCTGTACCTATTCGGTTGCCACAAAAGCAGAGAAGCTAAAGAAGCTGGACAGGGGCTAGAAGTTATGAGCGACCTCTATGAAGAGCTGAAGTACTGCCCAAATTGTGGAATTGAAAAGATTGCCCGCTTCTGTTCGGGGTGCGGTTTCGATTTTCAGGCTGGTTTTTCCAGCCCAGAGCCAACACCAGAACTCTCGAACGAGTTCGAGGCAGACGCCCAAGCTGATGAAATCGTCCCGGAGGCTATCGAACCGGAGTTGGTCGCTGAGATCGAGCCTGCGGCTGAGCCCAGTGAAGTCGAAGCAGCGCCAGAAAAAGAGCTAGCTGCCGATGTCGAGCCCGAAGCGATAGCCGAGCAGAGCGCTCCCCAGGTGGAGCCCGAAGTATTCGTGGCCGAGATTGCGGCAAGCTCAGAACCGGAAAACCAGGTTGCGATTACCCCAGAGGCTGAGCCACTAGTCGCTGAACCGATTGTGGCGAGCATCCCAGTGGTCGAGCCAACACCTGAGCCGGTGATTCTTCCTCAGAGCGGTTGGTATAAAGATCCTCTGTCCCTCGCTGAATATCGCTATTGGAATGGATTTAGCTGGACTCAGCGAGTAGCTGCCTCGGCGCTCGCTGAGGATGCTAACCCAAGGACAAAGAAGTCCAAGGCGTCCAGTGGCCAGGAGACAGCCGTGCTTGAGCAGAAGCGATCTGCCCTAATCCTTGAGGGATTAAAGCGAGGTCCCGGGTTTGTTCAATCCACATCTTGCTACAACTGCGGCTATCAGTACTCGAGTGCCAAAGAAAACTGCGATTTATGCGCTGCGCTTCAAGAGGGCTAAAGATGGCTTACTGGGTTTCGCAAGCATCACTTATTGACTAATCTTGAAAGGTATGTACTGGGGGGACATGAATCATGCAGATGCCGCACGGTTTGAGGGCAATCTCACCATGCCAAAATCGGCAAGCACCCCACGACTTCACCATCGAATTGGGGCAGGTGCTTAGCTCATGACCATGCCTCCTCCACCGCCACCTCCCGGTGGCATTATGCCCCCACCACCTCCAGGTGGTGGCATGCCAGGAATGCCTATTTCCCCTTCCCCATTTACATTCGGAGAACAGGGCAAGCCAAAGCCCAGCTCGTTAGTGCCACTGATTGTGGCTGTAATTGTGGTGTTGGCGGGAACCGCGCTCTATGTTTTCCGTGATGCCCTCGGGGCGAACATCTGGTACCTCTTGGGATACTTCTTTACCCCCTTCGCAGCAGCGATGGCCTTGGGGCTAGACACTCTGCTGCACATTCAGGGGCAACGTGATCCTTGGTATTCGAGACGCAGATTTGCTGTGGTGGCGGTCCGAGCTGTGGTCGTAATCGGCTTTGCAGTCGGCGTGCTGCACATCTTCGAACTCGGTCGCTGGCTCGGAGAAATTGCCGTCCAGTCAGGATGGTTCTAATGAAGTCGATTCTTAGGCGCTTTGTAGCAGGCGCGTTCGCGCTAACCCTAGGTTTGTTTTCGGTGATTCAACCGGTTCAGACTCCAACTGCTCAGGCCGAAGAAGTATCAGCTGCGGGCCAGGCCGCCTTCGGCGATTTGACCGCCTGTCTTACCAGCAGCAAGAACAAATCCCTCGATGTCTTTTACCTAATTGATCACTCCAACTCGCTCAACGACACCGATCCAAAGGGTGTCAGATTCCAGGTTTTGGAGAACAGCATTGCCCAGCTGGGTGACTTCGCCGAGTCTGGTGTGACAGTTAGATATGCCGCCGGCATCTTCGGTAACAATGCCGAGTTGTTGGTTGACTGGACCGATATATCCGACGGAGCCAGCGCTATTGCTCAGGGTGAGAGGACAGCGCTCAAGCTCAAAGAAAAGGCAACCATCGGAAAGACCGACTGGGAGGAGGGTGTTCGCTTCGCTTACGACAAGCTCAGCGAGAGTGACTCCTGCCGAGCCATGATTTGGTTCACCGATGGTGCGATTAACCCAGATGACACCGAAGCTTCCAAGTTCCGCTCACTAGATGCGCTTTGTCACGCAAATGTCTCTGATGGAAGGCTTGAGGCCGACGAGTATGGACTGTTGGCAAAGTTCAAGTCGGAAAACATCAGCGTCTTTGCCGTTCTACTCGAGGACCCAAAGTTTGACGCCGAGGACAGATATTTCGTTAGCTACCTCAAGGCGTTGGTTGAAGGCTCCGGAGAACTGGCCCAATACTCAGCGACTGAACAGGGCCCCTCCTCAGGTGAGTTGAAGTGTTCAGAATTGGGTGAAAACGGGCTCGCACTGCCTGGTCAATCCAACGGCGCACTGCTTCGGGCCGAGGACCCGGTTGCGCTTGCCTATCAATTCTTGAAACTTGAGACTGAGATCTCGGGTGGCTCCCAAGGCAACATGGTGGACGGTAAGTTCACCATTGGAGCCGGCACCGTAGGCTTCCGAATTGTTGCTTTGGACAGCGAATGGACCCTAACTGGTCCGGCAGAGAGTGAGTTCGAAGCCAACTCATCAAACGCCGAGTCTTTGGGAGTAGAGGTCGGCGAGAGCTCGGGCCTGATGACTATCGATGTCAGAATCACCGAGCTAGCCCAGTTGGGTGAGTGGAAATTTGATTCACCGTCGGCTATCGCCGATGTTTACGTTTTCTCCGGGCTAACGCTTGAGCTAGACCGCGACAAAGAGTCGATGGTTATTAGCGGCCGAGACAACAGCCTCACTGGAAAAGTGGTCCGCGAACCGGACTATCGAAATGTGCCGGTTGATCTTTCGGTTTATCAGAGCAAAGACCTAAAGCTTGAGATCATTCACGAAGGTGAACTAATCCCAGCCGACGGCGTCAAGATTGATATCGCCGATGACGGCCAGTTCCGCATCGAAGGATTCCGTCCACCGGCCGATTTGGGAAGTCCAATCTCAGTCCGTTTGACCCTAGATGTCGGCGCTCCATTTACCCCGATTCGTGCGGAGTTTATTCTCAACGTCATCGATGCTTCAGTGTTCCCGACCGCTGGTCAGGATGTCATCAAGCTCTCGAAGCTCACCGGACCAAATGGCGTAGCGACCGGAACCTTCGAGGTTGCCGGAGCTGCCACCGGCGAAGGCGGTAGGTTCTGTTTCGCAGCCGAGCCGATGAGAACCGACGACCCAGCAACGGTTGGTCCGGAGAAGATCGACCGACTAGAGGGCTTCGTTTGGAAGTTTGAGGGTGCTGGCAGCGAAGAAGTTGCTGGCGAAACCTGTTTCAACGTTCCAGCTGGCGAGAAGTTGGTAATCACCGTGTCGGTGACAAACCCAACTCAGGCCAACTCAAAGGTGATTTCCGTTCGCGAAGTTCGCAGTACGGCAAACGCGACCGAAGCGGTCTTTTCAGAGAACCTAACTTTTGAGTTTGAGACCGAGACTGAGCGAAACGATTTGGTCACCTTCTTGGCAATCGCACTGCTTTTGCTACTGGGCTTCCTCTTGCCATTGACCATTCTTTACATTTTCAACCGCTTAATTTCTAGATTTGACTGGGACTCGAATGTGGTTCGTGCGGACTTCGATGTAGTACTGGATAACACGGTCCCAATGATCCAGCTGGTCGATCAACTTGGTAATCCAATTGGCCCGATCCAGGTTGCGGCCGATACCTTCCAAGGCACCACCCCAGCCGGCAAAGTCGCATCGGCATCGCTAGGGCAATTCGGTGATCTTAAGGCTCGCACCCCATTCAACCCGCTGCGCTCCAGCTGGTTCGAATGGGTAGCGCCAGCCGGAAAGCGCGTTATCTCGATCCCTGATGCCTCATACGCTAACCCGAAGCCGTTCGTTTCTGGCAAGCGCGCTGAGGTGAATAGCGGAATGACTCAAAACTGGGCATTCGTTGCTGATGAATCTGAACTTGGTGGAGCTACTTCCGGCCCAATCCGTGGGACGCTAATAGTGTTTGCGAAGCGCGGACTGGTCAACGATTACGCTGCGAGAGTTTCCAAGATCACAAATAATCGATCGATTTTGGATAAAGCCCGCGCCATAGCGCAGACCTTGCCAAAGGTAAAGGTTGAGACTCCAACTTGGTCAGTTGGCGGCACGACGCCGCCAGCTCCAGGCTCGGGCACTACTCCACCCCCACCCCCACCGGTCATGCCGCCACCGCCAGGTGCCTAGTAAAACGAAAAACTTAGAGAAAAAGAGGAAAACATGCTGCAGCCATTTCTAGTAGTTGGTGTCGGTGGATCCGGCGGCAAGACCGTCCGCGCTCTTCGCCACGCAATCGATCTAACTCTGCGTCGCTACGGCTGGGACGATGGCATCCCTGATGCTTGGCAGTTCCTGCACTTTGACTCGCCACAGGCTCAAGATGGTGAAAACTTTAGGGCGCCATTCCTCCCTCGCGAAGATTACTTGTCCTTGGTCCCAGGTGGCGTTGACTACCAAGGCGTCTACCAGGTAGTGAAGAGCAAAATTGATCCTAGGCACATGCCTAGCATCGAGAGAGTTATGCCGGACCCATCGCAGGCAGGAATCGCAATTGGTATCGGCGCCGGACAGTTCCGTGGAATCGGAAAGGCCATTGCTTACGCCAGCTTGGACCAAATGTCCGCGAAGGCAACTCTCGCAATTGGCAAGATGAGGAGCAATCGAGCTTCCGCGCAACTTTCTGAAATCGACGCGATTTTTGGAGGAGCAGGCGGGGCGGTTGGCCAGCCGATGCTTGTTATCGTCTCATCCATTGCCGGTGGATCTGGTGCGGGTCAGTTTATGGAGGTTACCGAAGCCGTAAAGTCTGCCATTGGTCCTGAGCCTTGGGCTAACGAAGCCGTCTCGTTGCTTTACGCTCCAGACGTTTTTGACAGCTTGGGCGCCATGGGAAGCGCAATCGCTCCTAACTCGCTTTATGCCCTAGCCGAAACTATGAATGCGATTTGGGCTCAGACCCCTTCTGAAGCAATTGGCTCCATCTACAGGAACCAAGGTCTTATTGCCGGTGCCTCGGAGGCCTACCGAATCGGTGCGAAGTACAACCACATCATCGGTCGAACCAGCAACACAGTTGACCTAGGTGGTCCAGAAGACGTCTACATGGCGGTGGGCGACTTTATGGCCACTTGGATAACTAATCCAAGCCTGCAGGATGACTTAAACGTTGGTTACTTCGGAAACTGGCTTTCAAGAGCGCTGAAGGTTCCGGACTACACCGAGTTGAAGCTTCCAGCTGTCGATCCAACCCCGTTCTCTTCATTCGGTTACGGCAAGGTATCGCTGGGTCTCGACCAATTCGAAAACTACTCCGCAGAGCGAATCTCGCGCTCAGTGATTCACAACCTGCTGAACCGTCACCTAGCTCAGGACCCTGGCTGCAACATCAAGAGCGAACAGGCTTGGGTGGAAGATCTCGCAAATGCATCCAAGGATGATTTCTTTGGAGACACCAGGCTCTATAAGCAAAAGGGCTCGAACGGATTTGACATTTACACAGACCTGTCACCTTCGCCAGCTGAGACGCAAGCGCTAGAAGGCCAGCTCAACTCGTTCATCAGCCAACAGGCTCTCACCGGTATGCCCAATGGCGGACACGCCCCAGGCGTGTGGGTGCAGATTATTCAAAACTCACTCCAGAATTTGAAGCCGGCCTTGACGCAGCAGTTCACCGAGAAGGTTGCGTTGCGTGCCAAGCAAGAGTGGGTTCCCGCTGCTCCAGATCGCATTATGGGAGTGGTTGGAACATCGCTGGCCCAGAAGGGCCTCCCAGTCACGGTTGAGCTGTTGACCATGTTGCGTAAGCGCACGCTCGATACCGTTGCCGAACTTCGTCAAACCGCGTCTCAGTATCGAGGCGTCGAGGCAACTTTGATCGCACGAATGACTGCGGCGATGGCCCCTGCTCAAACGATGCAGAAGGTTCCTCCAGTAAATCCCGCAGTAATGGCCTGTATGAACGAGGCTGAAGTCACCCTAAAGAATGTCTTCTACGCCGTTGTTTTCGAATCCGGCGCAACACTGCTGGAGGACTTCACGGAGAACTTCCTAGCTCCTCTGCTTCAAAGTCTGGAGGCCATGAAAGTCAAGCTGGCTGAGGCGGCGAAGGACAACCAGTTGCCAGACGGTCGTCAAAACCCATACTTCTCTTGGGCGGCTGAGGACGGTCAGACCCCGAGTCGATTCAAGCCAGCACCAAACGTTGCTCTCTTGATCGATCACAACAATTACCCAAGAACCTTCGATTCGTTGACTCGTGACACTTTCGGGCCGGCGGTGGCAAACCCAGGTCAGGTGATCTTGGATGAGGTCTGCATGGGCTCAAAGCACATTGAGGGTGTTTCGATCAACCCGAAGCACGCTTGGGCGTTGCTAGAGCAGGTTCGCCACTGGGTGCCTGCGGAACGTCAATTCCAGGCGATTGTTTCTTCGCCACAAAAGTCGACCTTCCGAACCACCGACGACATCATGAGCTTCTACGAAGCCTCCAAAAACTGGCTTGAAATTGGCGGCCGACCATTCCGCGCATTCTTTAACCAAAGCTTGGCGGAGTTCTTGGAGGGCAACGGCGATCCACTGATCCAGGCGGATCGCAACGCTGCTTTCATTGAAGGATTCTCAAAGGCTGCTGCGAGCTCGGACCCTCTAGTTCGATTGAACAGCGCTCTGCTTCAGGCAACGCACGGTGTCGGAAGTGATTCCCAGCACGTGGTTGTAAGTGACATTCCTATCTCTAAGGGATCGGCTCTTTTTGAGCAGATGAAGAATGTTCTTCAGAACAATGGCCTGTGGACCGAAAACCGTTCCGAAGGTTGGTTCAAGGGGCCAACCGCACCGAGTGCGGCTACCACTACTGAGGTATTCATCGCAAAAATGCTTGCCTTCCCCGTGCACCCGCTGGCAATGGGTTCGGTAGTGAATCCGATTGCCAAGCAATGGCTCCAATCATCTAACCAGCCGGTCTCGAGGCAAACCTTTATGCAGTGGCGTCAAGGTAGGAGCTTGGTCGAGTCCATCCCGGCTGCTCCAAAGGTTTGGAGGCAAATGCTTCGTGGTTGGCACGTCGCGAGATTGCTAAATCTTCTGAAAGAAGACCGTGGTGCATCAACAGCCGAGTTGCAGGCCAAGGGCGTAAAACTCAGTTTGTGGGTGGATGGCGGTCAGCAGTATTCAGAGTTCCCATTCCCATTGTTCTCAGCACTTCCCGCCAAGCTAATCGATTACCCAGCAGTAGTAATGCAGTCTCTCAAGGTTGCACTGCTGAATTGCTATGCGCTTAGCTCCTTGACTCCGCTGGCTCCTTACAAGCACTTGGAGCACTTAGGACAGGACGGCGTTGGTTCAGATATCGCTCCAGAGCTCTCCAACTGGATCCAGTACGGAACCACTGATCCTGGTCAACCTATCCCGGATGCCTCAAGAGCCGGATCCGCTTCTGATTCACCGGAAGCCAGGAAAGCCAAGGCGCTCGAGTTCTTCAATTCTGAACTCGCGACATTCAAGGACCAGATGGCCAGGTTGGATAAGTATGCCAGCAGCCGCACCTACCCACTTGTTTGGGAAATCCGAACTGAGCTGGAGCAGAGCCTGAATGAGGCGATCAGCATTATTCGCGCAATCGATGGTGGAAGCAGACTGTAGTGGCTGACCTATGGGGGGACTACGGGCTCACTCTGGTGGTGCTTCCTGACGGTGAACTCGGGGATTCATTCCTCGAAACCGCCAGGCAGTGGACTGGGCTAAGCCTGATTTCGCCTGCGCTCTGGGTAAGGCCAAAAGACGCCGACGTTACTTCGGTTCCAATGCGACAAAAGGCTTTGGTTCTCGAACACGACGGCGTGGTTGGCTTTGATGAGACCGAGGTTGACGTTTTTGAGTTGCTCTCATCTCGCGAAAGAATCGCAAAACTTCGCGTGATAACCATCACCCCGCTTCTTGCCATGGAAACGGAAACCCAGGATCATCTAGAGAAATCGTTGGCGCTGAGAGATTACATTTCAAAGTCAATGGTGCTGCCAAGCGCTGGTCAGTCAGGTGCGGAGAGTTATCCTTCGGTTGAGTTCTTGAACCTAATTGTTTCTCCAACCGAACACAGCGAAACCAAGAAGACTCTCAATACCGACGGGTATCTCGCAACCTTCATTGCCTCACCGGAAGATCGCGCCACTCCGCTGTCAGCGGATGGCTTCATCCGCGAAGATGAGCTGCTGAAATTTGTTCGATTCGCAATGATGCATGTGGCGACGGTTGGTGGATTGTGGTCTGGTCTGTCTGATGGCATCTTGGATTTGATTCGCAAAGACTCCTTTAGGCCGTCTTCGGTTTACGTTTCAAGAGTCTTCATCAGTGGAATTTTGACCGAGGGGCTAGCTGCTCGCGCCGTAGCGCGAGTATTGGAGAGAGTTTCAAATCCAGACTCGGGCTTTGTGAACCCATTTACAAACATGCCTATCGAGGGAACCGCTCCAATCACCGCTGAAGAGCGAGAGGCCTATCTAACCCTGCTTTTGAACACCGTCCTAGGCTTTGAAGGCAACGCCCTTCGCTACGCGGCGCCAATTGAACTTAGAAATCCGGACCAAATTAAGACCAACATGAAGGGGGCGCTGAAAGACTTCGGCTCCTTCGCCTGGGCAAAACTCAAATCATTGCCACTAAGTATTGGGCGCGCATTTGTTTGGTGGATAACCGGAGTCTTTAACCGACTGTTTTTCGGTGGCACAAAAGGCCACGCTGTGGTTGAAGCAAAAGATCCAAATTTGGACTCGATCGATGCGCAATTGGTCTCGGCTTGGGAGCAAGTCGGTGACTTGCGCATCAAGGCAGATGAAGTTCTCAAGATGCCGGCGACTTTCTCGGGTCTTCGGGTTACCCCGCAACTGTGGGCCAACATTCGAGAGGCTATCTTCGCACTATTGGACGGCTCGAATCAGGAGAGATTTGGCTTTGTTCGTAAAGGTGATGCTGACCCGGTTTACCCGATTTTCTATCGAGCCGGCGACCTTTTGAGCGATCCAGCCAAACGCACTTACGTAAGCGACCCAATTCAACCAGACGGCAAGCTAGAGCTTGGTTGGGCGGATTTCCAGACCTATACCGATCTGATGAACCTTATCCAGAAGCTTGAGCTGCAGTTGAGCCAGCAAGACAAGCAGTCCCGCGAGCGTGCGCAACAAATCAGGGCTGAACTAGAGTCGGCCAGGCAGAACCTAAGCGCACTCGAGTCCGAACTAATGATTAGGGGGGCGTGATGGGTCTTTTTGATTTCCGAAAGAAAGAAACTGAAGAATCTTTTGTCCCGGCACCGGCCCCACTTCAGCAACACCGTGAGCTAACCCTAGAGGAGAGATTGCGGATTGCCGCCCCGCCGGCATCGGAGCCGATTAACGAGCAAGAGCTGCTCGAGTACCAAGCTTTCGAAGAGCCACCACTTAGTAGCAGTGTTCTGAGCGAGCGTTTGGATCAGCGTCGCGCTGAGGTCGAAGAATTGACAACTTGTCTGGATCTTATCGAGCAGGCCATGGAGCTCAGGGCCGAATCGGTGCAGCGAATTGAGAAATCCAAGACCCAGGCCATGGAATGGTTGGCACGCGTTCAGAGCTCTTTCGTTTGGAAGCTCAAGGCCTCGCTAGGTGCAGAGCGCGCAATTGCCAACCAGCAGTTGCGTCAAATGGAACAGGATGTCGCAAATGTCCAGCTTCCGGAAAAAGGCGTGCTGCCTAAGCTGCAGGCGCAGTTTGTCTCAAACTTCCTAAAGTCTTGGATTGCTCCGTTGGCCATCATGTTCGTGGTTTACATCATTCCTTGGTCCTTTACCGTGCCTAGGATTCCTGAGCTGTCGGCTCTTTACGACCCCGCGACGGCAGGTCCATTGCTCGCAGGAATTGTGTTGTTCCTGCTGGGGCTATCGGCACTGATTGTCTACTTGTTCAATCGGGATAGATTTCCAACCACCAAGTTCTTGGTTTGGGTTGCGCTTATTGCCATAATCGGAGTGCTGATCTATCAGCTCAATTTCCTAGAGCCTTGGTTGAGAAACGAGCTCGCACCTTGGTTGGCTCGGAATTTCTGGGGATTCTTTATCTTTAGCCTGCTGCTGCTATTGGTCTCAATCCTCTCCGCTCTGATTCTTTATTACTCAAAGTGGAGCCAGTTCAGACGTGAAGTGGACTTGCAGCTAACTCGTATGCAGAATGTGGTTCGAGGCTACGTTGCGGTCAAGCAAGAACTGAAGCGTCTGGAGTCGCTGCACCAACAGGCAGAGGACTGGCTAGCGCTACTTGCCAGCGCGGTCCACCGGCCTTGGAAAGTTGACCCTCGTTGGCTAGATGAACCTAATGCCAGCTATGACCTAGCTCACACGCCTTCCGCACTTCGCATCGCGAGAGCGGTCGACAGTGGTGATTCAAAGACCAGCGCGCTTGAGCGCACCATTGGCGAAAAGCTGTTGGTAAGGGGCTGGCGTAAAGCAGCATTTGAAGACATGGTGGGCAAAATTGGTGCCGCTTTAGGCGCGAACCCAGCCAACTTCAACGTCGAAACGCTAGATGGTGACCTGCCGCACCTTCCAAACAACCATCGAAAGATCGTCTCCGCCTTTTTGCAGCAGACCGCAAACAATGAGGCGATTGGCAGGGTTGACTTTTCAAACCCATTGGCCGATCCAGATGCCCCCGGTGGTGTCCGGGCCACCGACAAGTACATGCGAGAGATTGCGCTCGATCGAATCCGCGCTCTACTGCGTGATGCACAGATGAACGCAATTCGCGTGCAGCGTCCTGACGTCGAACCACTGGGCGGCAACGAGAACCTCAGGTTTGATTTCGATGAAACCGGATTTGACGAAATCCACACTCGACGCAGTTGGGACGAATTTTTGTCTGAATCGCTTGGAACCGTCGATGAAGCGCAGCCACCATTGAGTCCAATGATCTTCACCACCCGGGGTAAATCACAGCGCCTTCACGAACAGGTGCAGTCCTACCTAATCGCTCCGACTCGCATTGAATCCACAATTCCAAGTGTCAAAACTTCGAAGGTGAAAGTTATCCCATCTGGGGTTTCCAAGCCAAGACGCGTTGAGGTGATTGCCCGCGTTGATGTCTCTAGCCCTGTCACCTTGGACGCACTTACGCTTTTCAACAGGGAAGATCAGAAGTTGAACGCAGTTGCTAATACTGCTCCCGTTAGTTCAACCAAGACCTGCTCACGGTGTGGCTACATCGACTGTGCTGCGAGCAGCGACCCGAATGCCAAGTGCAGTGAAAGCGGCAGGCTGTGATGTTTTGCGTGCACTGCGGAAAACAATTCAATCCACAGGCTCGTTTTTGCCCGCACTGCGGAAAGCCATCCAGCGGCGCTCCGTCAACACCAGTAACCACTTCTGCGCCGCAAGTTAACCCTTACCAGGCTCAACAAAACATATTTGCGCAGCAGCCTCAAGTGCCGCAGCCACAACCCAAGCAACCTAAAGAGCGAGACCCTGAATCCGGCAAAAAGTTAGCCATCATCATCGGATCCATTGCCGCTGCCGCGCTCGTGGCCGGCGGCATTTGGGGCGGAATTGTCCTTTTCGGCGCAGCTGACTCGCAGAAGGCTGCCTTGGCTGAGGGGCTAACCGCAAACTGCGACTCGGCGTTTACCCCGTCGGATGTTTCTGATGCCGAGGTTCAAGATTCTCGAGGGTTGAAGACTTTTAGCGTTTTTGTCAGTGGAGGAAACATGGACTGGGTGCTGGTAGAGGAAACCTCATCTGAGTATTCATTCGAGATTGACAGCATTTACAGCGCCTCCGCTATTCGCGCTCAAGACGAAGGCTGTGAGCTCGCATTCACCGTGCGCAGATAACAATTGACGTTCCCAGCCGACTTTTTCAACTGCCCGAATTGTGGTGCTGCGAATGTTCCAGGGTCGCCGAGTTGCCTGATTTGCGGCCGAGCCCTAGCCCCAGCTTTGCCCAACCAGCCGCAGTACCAAGTTAGCCCGCCTCTCTACCCTCAAGCCAAACAACCAAAACCAGTCATGCGATGGCTGCTGGCAGCCGCTATGACATCCGGCGGTTTATTACTCGGTCTCGGTCTAATGAACCTCACGGCTGATCCACGGGTAGAAGACATCAGGACTGCCGCCGAGCAAACCATCCCGAGTAACGAGGTATCTGGTTTGCGTCGACTGGCGCCGGCGGTAGAACCAACCCAGACAACAGGCTTTGAATTCTTGTTCGTTGACTCGGCTGGGAAGCCAACCGGGCTGTTTAGCCCGTGCGAACCAATTGAGTACCAAATCGACACTACAAATGAGCCTCAGGGTTCGAGGGATTTGCTTGATTTGGCAATTCGAGACCTTGAGAAGGCAACCGGTCTGGTTTTCGAGTTTGCAGGCGAGATCAAATTGGATGTGCTCAGCGACCCTGATCAGCTCCAGGAGGATGGACCGGTCAGGATCGTCTACCTGCCAAACAATGAGTTCAATGAGCTTCGAAGTCTGGAAGGTGACACGAATCCTGACGAACCATTGGCCTTTGCTGGCCCAAGGGTGTTGTTCCTAAATCCTGAGGCTGATCAGTCTCGAGCAGTTGGAGGCCGTGCCGTTTTCGATACCTCTTGGATGCTAGCGGAGCTAGATCGGGGCTGGGATGGCCGCGATCCTAGGTCTACAACCATCTATCAAACCTTTGTGCACGAATTGGCACATGTTTTGGGGCTAGCCCACGTCGATGATGAGACAGAGCTTATGTATCCGGTGCAGTCTCCGGCGAATGCCTCGGGTCTCGGTCCTGGAGACTTGTCTGGTCTGGCTTTAGCTGGCCAAGGCGCATGTGGTGTCGACGAAGAGGGAAACCTGGTTTTCCCGACAAACTAGGCCAAAATGTCCCCAATAAATCGTTATCTGGACACCTCGCTTATCTTGGGCACGAGTGTTACTTTGTGAGTTGGGTGATTGGCGCTAGTTGCGCCTATCGAGTGGGGCAAAAATGAACAAGAGTCTTTCGAGGGTTCTGGCAGTCACAACAGCAACTTTGTTAATGTTGTTGGGTCAGGGCACAGTGGCCATGGCAAACAACGAGCAAAGCTTCCAGGGCGAAGAAATCGTTGCCAATCAGCTGATCGTGCAGCTTGAGAAGGATGCCCCACCAGTCGAAGAGGTTTTCGACTTTGGTTCGGTTATCAGCTACTCCAGTATTGGTCTTGATGGTGCTGGCACCTACCTTGTGAAGGTAAACCCATTTGACTCACTCGCCACCAACCTCTCCCGTATTGAGGCAATCGACGGTGTCGAATTTGCTGAGCCAAACTATGAGGTAGAACTTCAGAATGCCAATGACACCAGATATGCAAGTGGCGAGATGTGGGGCATGTATGGCTCAACCTCCAGCTCAACTACCAGCCCAACTAGTTCAAATGGTGTTGATGCTGCCGGCGCTTGGACCAGGGGTTACACCGGATCACGCGCGGTTTACGTTGCGGTTATCGACTCTGGCATCAACGTCTCGCACTCCGATTTGGCTGCGAATATCTGGACCAACGCCCAAGAGGTGGCCGGCGATGGCATCGACAATGACAACAACGGTTTCGTTGACGACATCAACGGATATGACTTTCTAAACAACGACGGCAGCGTCTTTGACCAGGGTGAGCACCCGCACGGCACTCACGTCGCTGGAACCATCGGTGCGGTTGGCGGTAACGGTCAGGGTGTGACTGGTGTGGCATGGGGCGTCAGCCTGATCTCGGCCAAGATCGTAAACAACCAAGGCCAAGCCACGATTGCCGATGCCATTGAGGCAATCGACTACATCACCATGCTTCGCATGAAAAAGGGTCTCGACATCATCGCGAGCAACAACTCCTGGGGCGGCACGGCATACTCACGTTCGCTAGAAAACGCCATCAAACGCGGTGGCGATGTTGGAATCATCTTCGTAGCGGCAGCTGGTAACGACGCCACTAACTTAGATAGCGTGGCTCAGTATCCTGCTGCCTATGACTGCACCACTCCTCACCGCCCATTTGACTGTGTGGTTTCGGTAGCGGCAATTGATCAGGCGGGCAATCTAGCCAGCTACTCAAACTTCTCGGCGACCAAGGTAGA
>JACCDV010549474.1_pt1 | contig 15037 bp, 3 predicted proteins | sample 7446131 | NCBI WGS metagenome assembly JACCDV01 (sample SAMN15323448, study PRJNA562643) | freshwater metagenome | isolation source: river surface water | place: USA:Blue River Watershed | collected 2017-08-17 | reverse complement strand
TGGGTTCACTAATACCGTGGCAGTTGTGGTATCTTGGCAACCAAGAAGGTTGTAAATGACAGTGTAGGTAGTGGTAGCTGCTGGGCTTACGGTAATACTGGCGCTTGTTGCGGCCAAAGGAGCCCATGCGTATGTCCCTCCTGCGAGATCTACGTTTGTGTTGAGTGTTGTTGAACCGCCAAAACAAATAGTGTCATTAGCACTGGTAATTACCGGATAAGGTTTTACTACGATTGTTCCGCTTACACTTGGGCTCACACAGCCATTTGCACTTGTAAAAACCACGCTGTAATTGGTTGTTACTGTTGGGGCCGCAACAAGTGTGGCGCTTGTAGAACCATTGCTCCATAGATAGCTCCCTCCGGCACTTACGTTATTGACAAAAAGTGTCCCGTTTAAGCCCACACAAACTGAGTCAATAGTAACGGATGGCTGAGGTGTTGGTTCTACCGTTACGGTTACGTTGCTTGTGCCTGTACAGCCTGCTGCTGTGTAATCTACTGTGTATGTTGTAGTAGTCGATGGTGACACGGTTAAACTTGGGCCTGTGCCTAATGGTGTTCCGTTCAAGGACCAACTATAGGTGCCGCCGGCAACAGCTGAGCTAGCAGTTAAAGTACCGCTTGCTCCAGAACAAATAGTAATTGGGCTGGCAGTTACCGTTGGGCCTGGATTAACGGTCACGGTGGTGGTGGCGTTGACTGTTCCGCAGTTTGGAACCGTAAGTGTTACGGTATAGGTTCCGGCAGCTAATAAAGTCGGGCTTGCAATAGTTGGGTTTTGTTGGGTGGAAGTAAAGCTGTTTGGCCCCGACCAAGACCACGTGTAGTTGTTGCCGGTAGGGTTAGGAACAGCTCCAAAATTGAGCGCTTGCCCGCTACAGATGGGGCTTGTATTGGATGCCGTTAAGGTTGGTGTTTGGCAGCAGTTGATGTACATTGAAATACGGCCAATGTTGTAATTGACCTCTGACCAAATATTGGCCATAGGAGCACCTGTGCCAGCAGGGCAAGACTGCATACCACTGCGTTGTAGGGTAGTATTGAATCCGTTGATACTTGTTACAAAATTTGCTGGTCCGTAACTATTGACACAATTGGCCCCTCTAGCGCCATATACACCGATGATTTCGCCAGCGGCTACCGGAATATTACAAGCAATTACTTGCGTAGCTGGCGCATTTGAAATGGTGAATAATTGAATAAAATTGTTGGTGGTACCAGCAAACGCAGGTGGCGGACCAGCTGTAAAGCGCACAACGCGTATGGTTTGTGTCCCTGTTGGGTTTGCATCGGGTGGGATATATAAACCACAAATAGTGAAGCTAGTAGGTGCCGTGAAGTGATACCCTCGGATCATGCTTGTGAAAGTAGTCGTTTGTGCACCAACACTTATCGGGGTACCCTGCGCAAGGGTAAGTCCTAGGAAACTGAAGTATAAGGATACTAATAGTAGTAGTTTTTTCATTTATCTTATCAAGTTAACGTGACCTTTGATGGTCTGGCGTTTGTCTAAAGACGGAACTTTTATGGTAATCAAATAAGTATACGTTCCATTTTGGGCTGGGTTGCCTTGCATACCATAAGAACCATCCCAACCTATTTCAGGGTGAAGAGATTCAAAGATGATTTCTCCCCAGCGGTTGTAAATGAGCATTTGGTAATTATATGGATCAATACCGTATGTAAATATAGGCAGAAAGGTTTGATTGAATTGGTCTCCGTCAGGAGAAAATGTATTTGGAATATAGTAGACTAAGCCTGGATCAAATCCAATGTAAAGAGAAGTTGAATCTGAACAACCCAAACTCGAAAATGCGTAGAGTATGACATCGACCCCTTCATTTTCTACCTGAAAAATATGGCTAGGGCCTATTTCGTTAGAGCTTGCACCATCGCCAAAATCCCAAACGTAACTGCTCGCTCCAACTGAAGTATTTAAGAAGTCTAGTTCTTGATTTGGTTCGGTAAATACTTCAGAGGATGGTTCAAATGCCGCAATGGGATAGTTTTCAACGGTGATAAGGTTCGCAATTGTTGTTGTGCTGGCACAACCATTTAAGGTGGTGGTCAGAGAAACAGTATAATTGCCATTGGTATTAAAAATTAGATTGGCTTGCTCACCGCTGGCTGTTAATTGGTTGCTGGTTTGCCAAGAATACGAAGCGTTATTGCTCACGTCTGCACTGAGATTAACAAGCAGTGGAACACAGCCCTCTGTGACATCAGCGGTAAAAGTACTAATTGGCAATGGTAAAACAGTGACAGTGGCTTGAAGCGTATCTGAAGAACAACCATTGAGTACATTGAATACTTGAAGGGTGGTATCTTGCTGCGGTGTGAAGGAATTAGTTGAGCTACCCTGGGCACTATTTGGCCCCCAATAAAACGTACCAGAAGGGGTGGCATTTGCAATTAAAGTGACACTATTTCCGGCGCAAATTGTTTGGTTACTTACTGTAATGTTTGGGACTGGAAGCACAGTGATAGTGGCGTTTGCAGGAACTGAACTACAGCCATTGACAGTATAGACTAAAATATAGTTTGTTGTTGAAGTTGGACTTAAGGTTTGAAAGCTGGAAGTGCTGCCGTTAGACCAAATATAGGTGCCGTTTGGTAAATCAACAAAAGCGCCGATGGTCCCAATTTCACCACTACAAATGATGTCATTTTGGGTAAGAACTTGAGGTACAGGCTTCACTATAATACTCGCGGTAGCGGTATCTGCACAACCCAATACACTATAAATGACTTGGAAAGCATTCGTCGTATTGAGCGTTTGGCTCAAGTTTGCTTGGTTGTTGGTTGTTGCCACCCAATTATAGCTACCTCCGGGAATAGAAACCTGTGTGGTTATCGTTCCAATATTTCCCGCACAGATGGTGTCGTTTTGGGCACTTATGACCGGGTATGGATTGACAATTACCGTTTGTGTAACAGGATTAGCACATAAGCCTGAAGTCGGTGTAAATGTGTATGTCGTTGTGGAATTAAAGTTAGGTGCAGGATTCCAAGAGCCAGTTACAGCATTAGTTGATGTTGTTGGAAGCACAAATGGCGTACCAGCACAAATTGGTCCGATAGCATTAAAAGTCGGGGTGGTATTTGCTTGCTGACTAATTGTAATGGATTCAATATCTGTACAGCCATTTGCAGCTGTAGCCGTAACGGTATAGGTTCCTGGCGCACTGATAGTCAAATTATTTGTACTTGCAAGAACGGTGGTTCCATTAGACCAACTATAACTTACGCCACCGCTCGCGTTGAGTAAAATGGATGTAGTGTTGCAATTGAGATTAATTGTTCCTGTGGTATTTTGTATAAGCGCAACAGGAGGTGTAATATTTTGAGAAATGACAATTACTTCGGTATCGATGCATCCATTTAAACCAGTTGCTGTAAGCGTATAAGTGCCCGGTGTTGTAATGGTTGTTGTGCTCGTTGTGGAGATGGTGGCTGCACCACTAGACCAAGTATACGTATTGCCACCACTACCATTCAATGTAAGTGAAGGAGTACTACAGGTCAGTACTTGTGTATTTGGGCTAGTCAAAATTCCTGCAGTAGGTATCGAAATATCTTGGGTAATTGTTATGCTCGTGGTGGCGGCACAGCCATTTTGGTCAAGAACTGCAAGCGAATAAATTCCGGGTAAGGTTGCGGAAATAGAAGATCCTGTTGAAATAGGAATGATGCCATTGGACCAAGCAAATGAACCGCTACCTACGGCATTTAGATTTATAGAAGTTTGAGTACAGTTTAAGACAGTTGAATTTGTGGCATTGACAATACTGACGGTAGGCAATGAATTAACGACAATTGAAGTAGTTGCGGGAAGCGCACAAAGACCAGCGGTTGGAGTAAATGTATAAGTTGTAGTTTGTAAGTTATTTGGCAATGGAGTCCATGATCCTGTAATGCCTTCTAATGATGTGGTTGGGAGTGTAGGAAAGGTCCCACCTGAACAGATAGCTGGAATTGCAGAAAAATTGGGGGTAATATTTGGACTAACTATCAGGACGCCATTTACATTAGTGGTACCATTCCAGAAACCTCCGCCAGTTGAATTGTAGCCACCGTATACTGTACAACCATTATAGGTGTAGCTAAATGCATAGTAGTAAGTTCCTATTGATAGGTTGCTTAAAGTTGCTTGATATTCGTCGTTGTTCGGATTCACTAATGAAGCTGGATTGTAAGTTGCACTAATCCATGCACTTGGCGGCCATGTTGCCGGATTTGAATCTATCGTATTAATTCCGAATTGAACGCTGATCCCTGCACCTTGCCCAGCTGTTTGAGTGAGTCCGGGTTCAAAAACTTGCCCATAAATGGTTATGCTACTTCCTTCACAAATTGAACTTGTTCCGGGTGCTTGAATATTAGCAAAATCAAGCCCATTAATTTGAGTGGCAGAAATAGTGCTATTTGCGCTACATCCACCAATTGTATATTGAACATTGTAGTTAGTTGTTGCGCTTGGGCTGACAGTTATTGTATTTGTAGTTTGCCCGCCTGGAGTCCAAAGAAAGGCGCCACCGCTCGGTGTTCCGTTGGCGCTTAACGTTACTGAAGAACCCGGACAAAATGTTTGTGCTGTACCAGAAACCGAAGGCGTTGGGTTGACAGTTACGACTACTTGATCTTGACTTGTACAAGTACCTTGAGTTGCAGTGAGGGTATACGTTGTGGTTGTAGTTGGGCTAGCAATTGGATTGAGAATATTTGTAGAGCTTAGACCGGTTGCTGGAGTCCACGAAAAAGTAAGCGGCAAATTACTTCCCGAACCGCTTCCAATCGAGGCAAGGCCTGCCAACTGAATAGATCCTCCAGCGCATAGAAAAAGGTCATTGCCGGCATTCACAATTGGATTGGTGCATGTTGTGGTCGGGCAACTGGTAAAGTAAGAAACAGTAGCAGTACCAAACAGTGGATTACAAAAAAACTGTGAAAGCTGTATGCTGTAAGCACCACTTGTAGTACAAAGCCAAACGGCATTGGTTTGTAAAAAACCACATTGGTCGTCCCAGCCTTGTACCAAACCGCCGGCAGCATTATAAATTCTTAAATAGGTATCTACACTACTCAGGCCACAAGTTGCAAAGGTATAAGTACAGCCAGCAGTAGCTGTAAAGGTAAAAACCGGTGCTGTACCTGCAGGAAAAGTAGCTGTGAATTGTGTAGTGGTTGTGGGCGTAATTGCCGTAAAACTCGTTGGAGGAGTGCAATACTGCGCCCTAAGAGAAGCCCCAAATAACAATATAAAGAATAAAAACGTTAGCCAAAAACGCATAGAGTGTAGTAGTTCAGATTTAGTACTGTTTAAGTTAACAAATCAGAAACGGAAATTGTGCTAGCGCGTTGCCTGTTTAAATTTAAAAAGGCTTATCTAATCAAGTTAACGTGGCCTGTGATGGTTTGGCGTTTGTCTACAGAAGGCACTTTTATGGTAATCAAGTATGTATATGTTCCATTTTGAGCTGGGTTGCCTTGCGTTCCATAAGAACCATCCCAACCAAATTCAGGGTTTAATGATTCAAAAATCACTTCTCCCCAACGGTTGTAGATGAGTAATTGGTAGTTGTATGGATCTATACCAGATGTAAAGATAGGCAGGAAGGTTTGATTGAATTGGTCTCCGTCAGGAGTAAATGAGTTTGGAATGTAATAGACCAATCCTGGGTCAAAGCCTATGTAGAATGCTGCGGTGTCTACACAGCCCAGATTTGAATAGGCGTAAAGCACAACTGTTGTTCCTTCATTTTCAACTTCAAATAGATGTGTTGGCGCTTCGTCATTAGATGAGCCTCCATCACCAAAGTTCCATACGTAACTTGTGGCCCCAACTGAACTATTCCAGAACGAAAGCGACTGATTCGGCTCCGTGAATATTTGCGAAGAAGGTTCAAATGCTGCGATTGGGTAATTATCTACGGCAATCATATTTGAAATAGTAGTTGTACTTGTACAGCCATTCAGAGTAGCCGTAAGAGAAACATTAAATGAACCATTTATGTCAAACTCAAGATTGGCTTGGGCTCCTGTGGCAGTCAATTGATTGCTTGTTTGCCAAGTGTAAGATGTATTGTTACTGACATCGGCACTGAAATTAACGCTTAATGGTACGCAACCTTGTAGTACGTCGGCGCTAAATGTACTAATAGGCAAAGGCAACACGGTAACGATTGCTTGAATGGTATCCGAAGAGCAGCCGTTCAGTATATTGAAGACCTGTATGGTTGAGTCTTGAGAAGGGGTAAATGCATTGGAAGCAATTCCTTGCACTGCATTAGTCCCCCAATAGTAAGTGCCGGCCGGATTCGCAACTGCTTGCATAGTAACTGGATCTCCGAAGCAAATGGTTTGGTTGTTCATGGTGATACTCGGAACAGGATTCACCGTTAAGGTGGCACTTACAGGCATAGATGTACAACCAGCTAAGGTATAGGTGACATTTTGAGAGGTAGTAGATAGTGGGTTCAAGGAAATGGTGTCATTGGTGCTGCCATTAGCCCAAAGGAATTGGCCATTAGGTAAGTTGGCACTGGCAGTTAAAATACCTGTTTGCCCCGCGCAAATAGTGGCATTTTGAACTTGGACAACAGGTACTGGATTTACAATGACTTGTGCAAATGCCGTATCTGTGCATCCAGCCAAGTTATAGATTACAGTATAAGTGCTTGTTGTATTCGGCGTTGCGGTTAGATTAGCTTGGGTGTTTGCAATACCAACCCACGTGTAGGTTCCACCCACAAGATTGATTTGTGTAGTTATTGTCCCTGTGCTGCCTGCGCAAATGGTATCGTTTACTGCTGTAATACTTGGATACGGGTTCACTGTTACAGTCATAGTTGCAGTATTAGCGCAAAGTCCTGTGTTGGGCGTAAACGTATATGTAGTAGTAGCGTTGAGGTTTGGCGCAGGGCTCCAGCTTCCGTTCACACCATTGTTAGAAGTTGTTGGCAAGTTAATGGCTCCACCGGTGCATATCGCAGCAATTGGTGTGAAAGTAGGGTTGGTATTTGCTTGATACGAAACGGACAAAACTTCTGTATCGATACAGCCATTGGCTGCGGTTGCTGTTACCGTGTAAGTCCCTGCGGTAGTCACTTGTAATGCAGCAGTATTTCCAAGGTTGGCAGTACCGTTAGACCAAGAATAGGAAACACCACCACCTGCTGTTAAAGTGATACTAGTGGTATTGCAATCTAAAACAGTTGTTGTTGCACCATTAGTTATGGAGGCTGTTGGAGCAACGATGTTTTGGGTAATCACAATCTGTTCTGTATCAGTACAACCATTTGCAGCCGTAGCAGTTACGGTGTAGGTGCCCGGTGTGGTAATGGTTAATGCGGCTGCAGTTCCTACCACACTTGTTCCGTTGGACCAAGAATAAGTACTGCCGCCATTAGCATTCACTGAAATGCTCGTTTGCGAACAGGTAAGAACAGTTGCGTTAGAAGCATTGAAAATACCAGCCACAGGCGTAGTAATGTTTTGTGTAATTGTAGTATTCGCTGTTGACGTACAGCCATTTGCACCCGTTACAGTTACGGTATAGGTGCCCGGGGAAGTAACTGCCAATGTTGCAGAAGTGCCTACAATTGTTGATCCGTTGGACCACGAATAACTAGTTCCACCACTGGCCGTGAGGTTAATTGTTGTAGTGCTGCAAGTAAGAATGCTTGTAGCTGGCGAACTGGTTATGGTTGCAGTTGGCGCAGCAATGTTTTGGGTAACGGTTGAGTTTACCGTACTCGAACAGCCGTTGGTACCAGTAACGGTAACGGTGTAGGTGCCAGGAGTAGTGACAGAAATATTGGCTTGGGTACCTAGGTTGGTCCCTGCAGAAATCCAAGAATAAGAACCTCCTCCAGATGCGGTTAGTGCAATACTGGTTGTGGTACAAGTCAATACAGCTGGGCTTGGAACACTTGAAATTGCTGCTTGAGGCGCCGTAATATTTTGGGTAATTGTAGTTGCGCTCGTACTTGTACATCCGTTTGTGCTTGAGGTTACGGTAACGGTGTAGGTGCCGGGTGTGGTGACAGTTAAGTTTGCAGCGGTTCCAACAATTGTAGTGCCGTTGGACCAAGAATAGGTACCACCACCAGTTGCTGTAAGACTGATGCTCGTGAGTGAGCAGGTCAATTGCGTTGCAGCTGTATTATTGGTAATTGCCGAAGTTGGTGCCGTAATATCTTGGGTGATACTCAATTGTTCTGTATCAATACAGCCATTTGTTCCGGTTACTGTAACCGTATAGGTACCTGGAGAGGTAAGGCTTAATGCTGCGTTTGTTCCAACAACACTAGTTCCGTTTGACCACGAGTAAGTGGTTCCACCACTTGCAAGTAAGGATATATTCGTTTGGCTACATGTGAGTAATGTTGAAGCAGTATTGTTGGTGATCATAGCCGTAGGAACTGCGATATTTTGAGTAACAGTATAGTTGATGGTTCCTAAGCAACCGTTGGCTTCAAGAATATTTAAGGTATAGATTCCGGGTGTGTTTACCACAAGGTTAGCTACGTTTCCTGTTCCTGATATAGGGCCATTGCTAATAACGGTGGTTCCGTTTAACCAAGTTGCTGTACCGGTTCCAGTAGATGAACTTCCTGTTAAGGTAATACTGGTATTACTGCAAGTCAGTACGCCATTTGCCGTTGCCGCAATGCTCACTGTTGGAGCTTGGTTATTTTGTGTAATGGTAGTTGCTGCTGTCGCTGTACAGCCGTTGGCTCCTGTCACGGTAACCGTATAGGTACCAGGATTCGTAATGCTAATTGTTGCGCCAGTACCAATATTACTTATACCATTACTCCAAGAATAGCTACCGCCGCCTGAGGCAGTTAAGGAAAGCGCACTGTTGGTACAAGACAACATCGTCGTATTTGGGTTAGCTATAATTGCAGCTATTGGTGCTGAAATGTTTTGTGTAATGACTTCAGCTGATGTTGCTGTACAACCATTTGCACTTGTCACTGTTACTGTGTATGTACCTGGGCTCGTTACGTTTAAAGAGGCAGTTGTCCCTACAATAGTAGTGCCGTTAGACCATGAATAGGTGCCTCCGCCTGTTGCAGTGAGGTTAATGCTTGTTTGAGAACAAGTAAGAATTGTTGTATTTGCGCTATTTGTAATGGCAACTATCGGCGCTGCAATCGTTTGAGTTATCGTTGTGCTTGCTGTTGCCGTACAACCATTTGCACCCGTTACAGTGACAGTATAGGTGCCCGGAGTATTCACGCTGAGTGCTGCATTTGTTCCAACGACACTAGTTCCGTTAGACCAAGAATAACTTGCCCCTCCAGTTGCATTTAGGTTGATACTCGTTGTAGTACAATTGAGTGTTGTTGTATTCGTTGTATTGTTGATTGTGACGGTTGGAGCAACAATATTTTGTGTAATTGTGGTGTTTGCCGTTGAAGTACAACCATTGGCACCTGTTACAAGAACTGTATAAATTCCTGGGGAGCTTACGTTTATACTTGCGTTACTGCCAAGATTAGTAGTGCCGTTCGACCAAGTATAAGAAATTCCTCCACTTGCGGTTAGGGCAATAGATGTTGTACTGCAAGTGAGTATATTGGTTTGTGGATTTGCTGTAATTAAGACTGGCGGCACTTGCGTATTTTGGGAAATAACGATACTCGAAGTTGCAGTACAACCGTTTGATCCTGTTACAGTAAGAAAATATGTTCCTGGTGTGGTGACGGAAATTGTTGCACTATTCCCAAGGTTGGTTGCGCCTTGTGACCAACTGTAAGTGCCGGTTCCACTCGCAGATAAAATGATGTTTGTAGTAGTGCAAGTAAGGGTATTATTTGGTACGTTGCTCGTAATACTTGCAGTTGGTGTATTCGTATTTGCTGTAATAGTGTAGCTCGCCGTATTTGCACATCCGTTTGCCCCAATGACATTGACGCTGTAAGCTCCTTGTGCGTTTACTATAATACTAGCGCTTGTTCCGAGTAAGGTGCCATTAGACTCCCATTCGTAAGTACCTCCGCCTGTAGCGGTGAGGGTAATCGAGGTAATCGTACAATTGATAACCGAACCATTTGAAGAACTGATATTCACCACAGGTAAGGTAATGTTTTCAGTAATGCTGATGCTCGATGTATTGGTACAGCCGTTTGCTCCGGTAGCGGTAATGGTGTAGGTTCCGGGTGTAGTTATGCTGAGTGCCGCATTGACCCCAACATTTGTTGTACCGTTGCTCCAAGAATAGGATGCTCCTCCTGTTGCGATGAGGTCAATGGATGTAGTTGCACAAGTAAGCACCGTAGTTGTACTCGAATTTGTAATGTTTACTGTTGGTAGGGTAATGTTTTGGGTGATGACTTGATTTACAGAAGAAGTACAACCATTTGCACCGGTAACTGTAACCGTATATGTACCGGGGCTTGTTACAGTGATGCTTGCGCTTGTTCCGACGGTTGTTGTGCCGTTACTCCAAGAGTAGGTACCACCGCCTGTTGCTGTTAAGGTGGCGGAAGTTGTGACACAAGTAAGTTGTGTCGCTGAGGTGCTGATCCCAACTACCGGTGCAGTTATGTCTTGGGAGATGTTTAAACTTGACGTTTCAGAACAGCCAGCAGTATTTGTAACTGTAACGGTATAGTTTCCAGGAGAGTTGACAGCTAAATTTGAACTTGTTCCGACAACGCTAGCTCCGTTAGACCATGAATAGGCACCACCGCCCGTTGCCGTTAAGAAAATACTCGTTTGGGCACAAGTGAGTTGGGTTGCATTCGAGTTATTTGTAATGCCAGGGGTTGGTAGCGCATTGACAGTGATGGTCATGGAGGTACTTGTAGCGCAAACTCCTGCTGTAGGTGTAAAAGTATAAGTTGTAGTTGTGGTGTTGTTCAGTGCTGGAGACCAAGTTCCGCCGATACCATTGGTTGAACTTGAAGGTAGTGCATTTAAGGTACTGCCAGCACAAATGGCTGCTACTTGATTAAAAGAAGGAGTGGTGTTAGCTGAAACAGTTACTACCCCATTGATATTGGTGCTACCATTCCAAAAACCTCCACCTGTGGGGCTGTAACCTCCGTAAACAGTACATCCATTATAGGTGTAACTAAAAGCATAATAATAAGTACCTGGCGTCAGACCCGTTAATGTTCCTGAGTATTCGTCGTTATTTGGATTGACAGAAGAGAAAGGGTTGTAGGTCGCGTTAGACCAAGCGCTTGCAGGCCATGTAGCTGGATTTGTATTTGCTGTAGACAAACCATAAGAGACGGTAATTCCGGCTGCTTGTCCAATTGGGTTGGTTAAGCCGTTTTCAAAAACTTGACCAAATATGGTGAGTGATTGACCCTGGCAAATTGAAGAGGTGCCTGGAAATTGAATATTGGCCCAATCTAAGGTGTTGGCTAAGGTAGCGGTACCAGTTGTGGTACCCGCCGGACAGCCAGGTAGGCTGTAACTGACATTATAGGTTGTAGTCCCCGTTGGGCTAACGGTGATTGCATTTGTAGTTTGCCCACCTGGAGACCAACTAAATGAACCACCACTTGGCGTTGCTGTAGCGGTGAGTGTAACGCTCGACCCTGGGCAGAACGTAACGGGAGAAACGCTCACACTTGGGCTCGGTGCCACCGTAACTGTTCCTGTAGCGCTTGCAGATGAACAGCCGTTGAGTGTATAAACAACACTGTAATTAGTCGTGCTTGTTGGGCTCACGTTGATCGTGCTGGTGGTCTGGCCACCAGGGCTCCAAAGATAGGTTCCGCCCGGCGCACTCGGTGTAGCTGTGAGGGTTGCCGTTTGACCAGAACAAATAGTTGCTGAATTTACACTCGCTGTTGGAGGCGAACCAACTGTAACCGTGACTTGATCTTGGTTGGTGCAGCCATTGGCAGTTGCAGTTAGTGTATAGGTTGTTGTTGTTGTTGGGCTGGCGTTGGTAGTGAGTGTATTTGTACTCGACAAAGTAGCACTAGGGCTCCAGGTGACTGTTGGTGTAACCGTACCCGCGCACCCTGCAATTGGTAGCGCTATTGTTTGCCCACCTGTTAAGATGGCAATTCCGCCGCTAATGGAAGTGCCGGTGAGTCCGCCGCAAAGAATGTTGTAGCCTGCAACGTTGGAATTGGAAGGACCTTGTGTTTCTAAATTGAAAGTATAGGGTGCATTTGTCGGATTGCTAATGGTAATGGTATTATTAGACCCAGCTGCATAGGGGCCACCAGAACCAAGAACTGTACCGAGTGAATTCGTGAGTGTCCATGTTGTTTCATCGAGGTTGCTACCGCTAAATAGGTTAACAGTGATATCTCCGGTAAAGCCACCTGTAGCGCTTGCGGTACCATTAAGTGTTGTTGATCCTTGACCAGCACACAAAGAAACATCAGGCCCGGCGTTCACGGTTGGCAAAGGGTTTACATAAACAGTGACTTGGTCTTGTCCGGAGCAAGATCCTTGTGTTGCTGTGAGTGTATAGGTTGTAGTTGTGGTGGGGCTCGCTGTTGGGTCCAGGATATTTGTAGCACTCAGGGCTGTTGCCGGGCTCCAAAGGTAGGTAATTGGTGCAGTGCTGGTTGACCCAGTACAAGAAGCGACTGAAACAGTAGTTGAAAGGCAAGGCCCAACAGAACCAGAAGACACGCTGGTTCCATTGCACGTAATATTGTAATTGGCGGTGTTGTCACAGATGGTCCCGAGCGTTTCAAGATAGAAACTGTAAGGCCCCGTACCTGGAGTGGCAATTGTAATTGTGTTAGTTGACCCCAAAGCGTATGGACCTCCTGAACCCACTTGGGTGCCGCTTGCATTGGTGAGTGTCCATGAAACCATATCAAGCCATCCCGCACCGCTAATTGTCACTACCATGACACCACCACTACCACCAGTAGAACCACTACCTGCGGTTACGGTTCCTGAAAGTTGACCTGATGCACCCTCACAAATAATGATATCGCTACCCGCATTGACAACAGGGTTGGTGCAAGGCGGTGTTGGGCAGCTCACTGAATAAGACATAGTTGCAGCGCCTAAAAGCGGCCCACAAACATATTGGGAGAGTTGTATGCTATAGGCTCCATTTGCAGGGCAAGTCCAAACTGCGTTGGTTTGAAGACCACATTGATCATCCCAGCCTTGAAGTAAAGTAACAGCGGAGTTATAGATGCGTAAATAGGTGTCTACCGAACTGAGGCCACATGTTGTAAAAGTATATGTACATCCAGCATTACCAGTAAATGTAAAAACAGGCGCTGTTCCGGCAGGGAAAGTTGCGGTATTTTGGGGAGTACTGCTTGGCGTAATTGCAGTTGTGCTTGTGGCAGTTGTGCAATACTGAGCATGGGTATTAAATACCAAAGCAAGCATAAGCCCTATAAAGGCAATGAAGCGCATTTTAGTAGTAGTGTTTCGTTAGTTTAGTTTTAGCTTGCTAAATTTAGCAAAACCATAACGAAATACCAACTAATGCGTTGCCTTTTAAACAAATTAAAAAGGCTTCCGAAGAAGCCTTAATTTAAAAGTCGAATGTATCCATGAATTTGGTAGTGAAGTTACCGGCATTAAAATCCGGGTTATCCATGAGTTTTTGATGGAAAGGAATGGTGGTTTTAACCCCGCCAATCACGTATTCGCTCAGGGCGCGCTTCATTTTTAAGATGGCTTCTTCGCGGGTTTGTGCGACAACAATTAATTTAGAAATCATGGAGTCGTAGTAAGGCGGAATAGAATAGCCAGCGTATACGTGAGCGTCGATGCGCACGCCATGGCCTCCTGGGCAGTGGTAATCAGTAATTTTGCCTGGACTCGGACGAAAATCTGCGTATGGATCTTCGGCATTGATGCGACACTGAATAGCGTGCATTGTTGGGAAGTAATTTTTACCGGATATTTTTTCACCGGCAGCAATTTTAATTTGTTCCTTGATGAGGTCAAAATTGATGACTTCTTCAGTAATGGTGTGTTCTACTTGAATACGCGTATTCATTTCCATGAAGTAGAAGTCGCGGTTTTTGTCAACCAAAAACTCAACGGTACCAACACCTTCATATTTTACGGCTTTTGCAGCTTTAATTGCGGCTTCACCCATTCTTTCGCGGAGTTCGTCGGTCATGAAAGGTGATGGAGTTTCTTCCACTAATTTTTGGTGACGACGTTGAATGGAGCAGTCGCGTTCAGAAAGGTGACAAGCGTTTCCGTATTGGTCTCCGGCAATTTGAATTTCGATGTGGCGCGGCTCTTCAATGAATTTTTCCATGTAGATACCGTCGTTTCCAAATGCTGCTCCGGCTTCTTGACGAGCGGAATCCCAAGCGGCTTCCATTTCGTCTTTTTTCCAGACAATGCGCATGCCTTTTCCACCTCCACCAGCAGTAGCTTTTAGAATAATAGGATATTTCACTATTTCAGCCGTCGCAAAAGCGTCGGCTAAGTCCTTTAATAAACCTGTTGAACCTGGAATACATGGTACACCTGCGGCTATCATGGTTGCTTTTGCGGTTGCTTTGTCGCCCATTCCGGCAATTTGCTCAGGTAAGGCACCAATGAATTTGATACCGTGCTCCTGACAAACTTTAGAGAATTTTTCGTTTTCAGATAGGAAACCGTAGCCAGGATGTATGGCATCAGCGTTCGTAATTTCTGCAGCTGCAATAATGTTAGGGATGCTCAGATAAGATAAAGCGCTCGTTGGCGGCCCAATACAAACAGCTTCGTCGGCAAAACGCACAGGTAGGCTGTCTTTGTCTGCGGTAGAATAAACGGCCACCGTTTTGATGCCCATTTCTTTACAGGTGCGAATCACGCGCAGCGCAATTTCGCCGCGATTGGCAATCAATATTTTTTTAAACATGGGTTGGTTTTTAAGCTGGATCTACCAAGAATAATGGCTGATCGTAGTCTACAGGGCTCGCGTTGTCTACGAGTACTTTAACAATTTTACCAGAGATTTCAGATTCAATTTCATTGAAAGTTTTCATGGCTTCAATGATACAAACTTTGTCTCCTTTCTGAATGTTGTCGCCAACATTAACAAATGCGTCTTTGTCTGGCCCAGGTGTACG